>Ga0126336_10002519_pt1 | contig 10460 bp, 3 predicted proteins | sample SidCmetagenome_FD_92530 | JGI IMG/M metagenome (GOLD analysis project Ga0126336, IMG submission 92530) | Coral microbial communities from El Islote,Puerto Morelos, Mexico - Siderastrea C C metagenome | ecosystem: Host-associated > Invertebrates > Cnidaria > Coral | place: El Islote,Puerto...
AAATCTCAGGAACAAAGATTGCAAGACAACAGAACCAGGGTTTCTTTTGTAACTCTTGCCAGTTCGTATAGTCACTTTTGTAGAAACTCTAAGGAGCCACCTTAATTAATGCATCAGTCATTTCCAGCAGTGCCCATCCCCCCACCCCAGGGCCAACCCCAGGGCCAACCCCCGGACATTAGGATTTTTTGAAAACAAACCAGCAAATGCCCCATGGTGGGGACAAACAAGCTGTTCAAATGCACTGCAGTACAGGTAAAAATAAGTGGATTTCTTAGTTTTCCAGCTGATCTTCATTCTAATCAAAGCTAAATCAGACCAAACTAAGTCTCATATAAGTCTTATTTCTCTGTTTTGCTTCACTGATCATTTGTTCTGTGGATCTACCTTCTCATTTTGTCCTCCTTAGACAAAGTTAATCACAAAGTTTAATCGTCCTTGCCCAATGAACTTGTCACTGAAAAGAAGTGACACTGCTGTGACGTGAAAATCACAAGACCGTCAAATGCCCCAGGGTAGACTAATGCCTCGCCCCTGGGATGGACAATGAGGAAAAATGTCCCACTAATGTCCGGGGTGAGGGATGGCCACTGCTGGAATTGACTGATGCATAAGTTGCATGTACACATAACTGAAAGGGTCTGCCATAAATTAAATTTCACTTTAAAAAAAAACCGGCAAGGCACATTTTACTTGTAGGATTCAGTTACTTTAAAAAAAAAAGGTCAACACAACAACATCTATGACATCTGCAGGAAATGTTGAGGAGTGGCTTACAACAGCATGTGGCCATCCAAAACACTGTTGCATGTAGGAGTTGTGCATGTTGTAAACAAGTGCATTCTACACCAACAGAGGTTGACAGCAGAGTCAACATTGCCTTCTACGTACAGAACCTTATAATTCACATGCAACATATGTACAATCTCGTGTTCGTTATGTATGATATGCCATTCATATATCTGGTAAATTTATCAGAAAGCTCTATGACCTTAGGTGCAGCAGGTATGTCTGCAAAACAACACGTCAGTACATGTAAGCTTATACTATTGCGGCGTTTAGTTTCTTTGTTAATTTTAAAAGTCACATGAAAATATTGCGACATTTTAAACATAAAGTTAGTTAATAATAAAACGAACACAGATAGTCATCTCAAGTTAAACGAAATGTTCAGATGATCTCCGTATAAACAAAACGCAGGGAATGTTCTCTGCAGTAAATGTTATAGAGGAGCTCCACACATTAGCTTTATGTGGAAGACAATTGAAACGACATGTAGCTTACCAATTTGGAGTTTCTGAATTTAAATCCCTCGACAGCTATGTGTTATATGCGTGACCGTACCTTCCTTCTAAGTAATGGCAGTAACCCAGCCTACAACTTAACGATTCCTCTGAGTTTTAACCATGCACGTACACACAACCAAAACATCAAAATACAGTAAGTTTTAACTTACCGTGAAATTAAACAGACATTGGAATCGAGAACAACAAGGACTTAGTCCTTCTCGTCCTTCGCCCCAGCCCCCGCCCCGCCCCCTCCAAGTTACCCAGACTCCGACGCGACGGGCCAGAAATTCTCGTCAAAATATTAATTATGAACGCCAACAAAAAGGAGATGGGCAAGGGAAGAACAACAGAGAAAGGCAACACAAGGCAAAGATAGTTTTGTCTTTTTCTTTGTTATTTTTTCAGTTTGCTCAGGAGCAACATGGTTGGCTTTCACAATTAGCCACCGGGACTTTCGAGTAGCAGTGGAAGAAAATAACAATACGGGACTCAAAAATGATGACCTTAAGTTGGGGTAATAACGAGGTGTTCGTATTAAGATGGTGGTAAAGCAGGTTCCACTGCATATATGATATTATGCAAATGTGACCGCTCTGCAAACAGGGAGTCCAAAATCCCATAAGCTAATAAGCCTTATAGCTTCAATCTAAGCTTCCTTCTGTCTAGTTATCTTGTTGTATGTAACAACTGTTTTTTTTTTCTTTTTTTATCTGCGTTGGGGGGAGGAAGGGGGTGTCAAACAGTTAAACTTAAACCCTAGAAAGACAGATGGGTTATTAATAAACATGTTCAAAATGTTTCTTCACAGTGGAACCTCCATTTAATGAAGTTCCAAGAGACTGGGGAAATTGGTTCGCTATATCGAGGGTTTGTTATATCAAGGTTTTTTTCCAGACATTACATTATTATAACTGGGCTGAAAAATATTGTTCGTTATACCGAAGACTTGGTTATATAGCGGTTCGTTAAATCGAGGTTCCATCGTATTTGGCTGTTGTATTCTTTTCTCTATTTTTATTCTTTATTCGTTGAAAAAGTGAGGCAGTACGTTTCTAAGCAAAATGTCATCCAATTAAAAAATGAGTTTTAACGCCAAAGTAATTAGCCCATGCTATGAATAAAGCACAATTGGAAACTGAGCTTATATTCTCTTATCTCACACTTCTCAAGGTGATGCAGGACGTTTCTTAGCAAAAGGTGATCCCATTTCAAAAATGCGTTTGAAAACAAAACAGTCAGACTGAAAACTATGAAAAAAACACAATTAGAAAATTACCCGAGTAAAATTGGGCACACAAAACCATCAAAACCTCTTCATTTCTTCCAGATATTAGACATGCAGAAAAAATAAGATTATGACTTGTTGTCGTACATCGTAAAGAGGCTCAAATTTTAACCAACAAAAAAATGAAACTAGGGAATAGAATAGCTTACCCTGTTTGCCGGCATGGCACAACCTCTATTTGATTTAACACACAACACAATTTCAGCCTTTTTCAGCGAATAAAAATAATCTGCAAACACGACACTTGTTTAACTGAAGGCGAAGCGTTTCGTTGGATTTAACATATGTATTTCGTCTTTAAAAAAACACCGATATAATTTTTTGTTTCATAACTGCTTGAAGTTTAGCACACAATCATGGATTTCCTGCTATTTTTTTTCGAACTCAAGCCTGTTTCATCCCTGATGAATTACAATTCTCCCTAATATGGAATTCAGTTTTAGAGGTTCCCATAACTGATTGCCAGTTGCTTTGACAACTGCGTTGTCACTCTTTCTAGTTTGTGGTTTATTAAGCAAAAGAACATAATCTGTTGTTGTTGAGTTATTACCCTCCCAACCCTTAAAATAACCCAAACGCCGATCCCTTCTCAACGTGGAATAAGACAGAGATTTGTTGCTGTGCAAAAGGACTGAGAGCCCTGGGGAAAATTATTGCAAACTTCCTAGGTTCAAGTATTGGAAACATTCGGTCTAAGAACCTGGGCAATTAGTCGTCTTTTTAAACAAACGTTTTTTCATTCGATTGAAACTCAATGCAGAAAACACCAGGCAAAATATATGTTAAGTATTGTTGGATCTTTTGTCCCTGTAGGCCAAACTATCAAAATGTAAATTAAAGCCAGCAGTGAATATATAATTCTGAAGAAATCCCAGAGGCTTTCTCTTGCCACAACATTCTCAGACCAAGCGCGCCAGTCCATCTGAACATAACCGTGATGATTCCCTTAACACTACCGAGGTATTAATTAAGTTTTTTACAGTTAGTTTGGGAAAGTAGGTTGAATGAATTGTCCTTTTTTACCTTTCAGGTTCCATTGCGGGGACTGCAGGATGTCAAAATTCATGAAGTGGACAATTCTTTTGTTGGTTTCGGTAGCAGCCGTCGCCACTGAAGCAGAAATTTTTGTAAGCCTAACTGATTTGATACTCAGAATAGCTGTACGTTAAACTGATGTTCTTTCCATGAAGTTCTGTTTTTTTTTGTTTCTTCCCTAAAACCTTCTAAACATACCAGCGAGCGTATCTCTTCAAATACAAATTGCTTAAAATGCTTAACCCGGTATACTACACATATGTTTGGAACTCTTTGCAACACGTTTCAGTAGTAGGGTGTTAGACATTCTAAATATCAAATAAATCGGTAGCCGTGCAAATTTTACACTTGTATCTTAGAAATTTTATCCTAACCCCAAAATATCATTGCCGGCGGGGGTATTTTCATTTTCCAGTGGCACCTCTTCAAATGACTACTTTTGACCACTTTCTGCCTCAAACGAGCGCTTAGGCACTGTTTTCTCGGAAACCTCGTATATCTGACCACTACGCGATTGAGATCAAGACATTTTGGTCGCAGTTCCAAAAAAGTTGTAAGTTCGACCGTTAGCTTGTACCGTAGATTGTATCAGATTTTCCTGAACGTATGAGATTGGAATAAACCTTTGAAAACCAGACAGCAACAGTCCTCTGATTGAACCAGTGTGGGGAGGTTTCCTAGAATTCCCCGACAATAAAGCAACTGCCAACTTCGCGTCATCCAATTCGGTGCAATTCACTGTTATGGCAAAGTTCCACTTGAATAATTTTTTATTTACGTTTCTCGAGACTAAAACTGTTGTCTTTTCTTTCCCTCGGAAAGTGTGATTTTATTGGTTACAGGACTTCGTGTCATGCAATTCGGTCTGTAAATTCGGTCAGTTAATACACGTGCAATTCGGTCAGTTAATACACGACCCCACAAGCATTGTGCTTTAACTTTCTATCGTGTTTAAATAAAGGTTATTCATTCATTCATTCATTATACGAGTGATTAACAAAATCGGACAACCGCGTTGCACGTAAGTTTATTGTTTTTTCATGCAGAGCAAGACGTTGCAGTTTCTATGTAAAAGTTCATCTAGTGGAAAAATGTGTTCACTCCTGCAATTGTAATGAAAATCAGGGTTAGTTGAATCCCAATTAAAACGTGCTCATAATTAAGCAGAAACCGTTAATATAAAGGCTGCCTATCAACATGAAAATGCTGGTGTTTTTCCTGGCAAAATGTGTTCGGACCGCCGTAAAAACCATGATTGTGGACAGAAAAAACCAAAAAACCACTAGCTCTGATATATTTGACATCGAAACCGCTGCGAAAAGCTGCGAACTCAAGTGGTGTGCCGACCGAGTTCGCAACAGAACCGACAAGGCAAATTTGAACTTTTCGCCTGAACTTTATCGCCTAATTTGTTTCACCTAAATACAACTTTTAGCCTTCCACCAAAGAGACAACTGAGTATACTTTTGAACTTTTTTTTCCATTAACAAATTTGTTTTAATTTGACTTTTGTTGTCTTTGCTTGTTTTGCTACAACGCGGGTCAACATGCGACTTCGCGCCAAAAACACCGGATTCAGCACAGGATTATACCCAGTGTATGCCACGTCATATTGGTGACCCTGTGGTGCGGATGGACGGACGGACGGTCACATGACTATTACGTCACTACCAAAATTTCTTGGCTTGATAGGTTACCAAATTTCCTTAGCAATGGTGCTCCGCTGACGCGCTAGCGCGCGGGCTCCGCTATAAAGTTTTTTGCCGGCTACATTTTCTACGCTGTATTGTTAGAACGGAAAAACCAACAGCGAACATAAATTAAAGCAGTGCTTCAATCATGCATATTCATAGTTCTTTGTTAAAAGAAATTCCAAAACTTTTTTTTTCAATCAATTTTATGCTTTTAGGCAAATGGTTAGGGCAAGAAGTAAAAAGAATCAGATATCGATTATTCTACCACTTTTTCGCAAACATGTACGTATTGTCTTTTTCCTCCACCAAAACCGTTTATAGTTGTTTCTTGTAATATTTAGGGACAACTTAATTTAGCGATATTTCCATCCAAAACTTTCGCGACTGCTAGTTGGCGGGATGCATGACAGTGGAATTTTAATGTTTTTGACAACTCCCGTAACTTTTTTTACAAACTGTACTCTGCCTTTAGTGTTAGTTTCTCTGTTCATTTGCTAAGAGGACCAGTTTGTACTTGGTGTGCCCGTGATCCAATCAGTAGAAACCGTATTTACATTGACTTTTTTTTCTCTATTGCAGATGAAAACCAAGAATGAAGAAAGTAAGGGTGAGAGATTTTAAGCTCTTTTGTGTGTGTATAATTCTGGCCCGGGAATTCTGGTATGACAAGATTTTGTGATGGTTGGTTATGGTTGAGGCATTCAGTGATCCATATAACCGGAGATTGCTTTCAAAGAAAAGGAATTCAAGGAAATGAAAACGGCCCATTACAAGTCCGTGCTGTTTAATGTTAAACGTTGATTCTGGATTGCAAATATCGCTTTTCAGCTTTATCTTTAGAGCAGTAGCCCAAGTAAATGATAATATATTTTTTCTCAGATGGTGAACAGAAATTTTAACAATATGAGAACATGAAAAACTCGAAATTATGAAATATTTGTCAACTTTAAACGCACGAAAAAGCTCGAAATTTCAGAAATGTTTTTAAGGGGAAAGTCTGAGAGCAACGTGGCTGTGCCTAGCTGATCAGGTTTAAGTTGGAAATCTCAGTTGCGGCTGTTTTCTTTTTAATTTCAACGTCTCTTTTGTACAGTGGCCGTTCCAACTTCTTTTAAAATTTGCTTAACTAAGCAAGTCGAAAGTCGTTTTGAACATGTACGTGTTGGAGTGGGGCTGGAGTGAAGAAACTGTGGTCACCGAAGAACACTTTAAGAAAATTTTACTTCAAAACAAAAGCACTTGTTGAACATGGTGAAATGTTTTCAATAATTCTCCCCTATTTTGCAACTGGAGAAGTGAAGTACTTTTGGGGTAGAGTAGAAACAGGTTCCTGAGCAGGTCTATAACACGCTAAAAGAAGGAGCTAGAGCGAAAGACGTGTGATTTTAATTTAGTCACCAACATAAGAGTCTCGCTCCCCCGAAATAACCAAGGATGATGTTCTTTTAGTATTACAGTTGACTCCGTCTCTTAAGCGACCACCCTACGGAATTAATCGGACATGTGGTGTTTTGTAAAATAATCGCTTAGCTTTATGGATTAAAATGGATTCCACAAAGAATTCAAGTTTTTTTTTCTTTGTTTGTTCTTTTTTTAACGTGGCGACATAATCTGCTAAAATTTTAGTAACTGACACGCACAAAATAATTCTAGCGACACAAAAGTTGCAGATATTATCATTAGAAGGTTGTATAGTATGTTAGAGTTGTTTTAGGTAGAAATTGTCAATATGAATACGAACTTACTGAAAGACCTGCCTTTAATTTAGAGCTGTCTCGAAACTTCTAAGTTCTAAGACCACTAATTGTAAACTTCTGAAACTTCTAAAACTCTAGAATTTTTTCATCTTCTCACAAAGTCAAACAAATTTTAAATATTTGTGTGCCAAAAAAGAAAGAAAAAAGTTTCCAGAGAAGTCTCTTCTTCGCTGCAAATTCATGGACATGTTTGACTCAGAAACAGTTGTGTAAACTTGTGATTGACTAAACAGCTGAGCAAAAAGTTGTATCAACTTATGTTTGACTAAACAACTTCCAAATTTTGAATTATAACACTGTTACACCTTTTGCCGAACTTAGCTTTGTTGTTAATAAAGAATGGTATCTTGTTTGTGGAAAAGTTTCTTTTGCTGCCAAAAAAGGATAATTGATTGCTTTTTGAAGAAAAGTTGTTAGAGACCTCATTTGAAGAAAGTTTTGTGCAAAGGTTTGTAGACTTCATGTTGATGGTAACATCGGTGACCCAAATATCAAAACCCTGGATAGCACGAAGAGCTAAACGATCATGAACAAGTTTAACTGAGAACCAGCTGTACAAACTTATTTTCGACTAAACGGCTACTAAATTTTGCATTATAACACTATTATGTATGTCCATTTTCACTTTTGTTCCACTTTGGAGAAAATTTGTGAAAGGCTTCTAGAATTTTATGTGAATAGTTAAGTCGCTGAAGCAAAAACAAAGCATGAAAACTGAGCAATTTTTTTCTTTAAACTTTTCCTGCTACGTAAGTTTGATTCAGTGACATTGGCCGTTTTTATTCTAGAGAGACATTATTCGAACGAACTTGGGCAAACATGTTTAGTTCGTCTAGTTATGCGTCTCGTAGTTCGTCTCGTATAATGGACGAGCACAAGGGGAATTATCCGTTCATCAGCTCGGTCCGTCTTAAGTCAGTTGTAATGTATTACGTATTATGTCAATTAATTGACATAATACGTAATACATTACTACATAATAAGTCAGTTATAATGTATTATGTATTCAACTGTGTAACTTGAAACAACATTCGCTACGTCCTCAATATATTCCGGCACTGTCGTGGCCGACTCACCCCCGCTTGGAATACGGTTGGAGCGTTGAATCGTACTACGAGAGAACCAACGAGAAAAGTGACTTCTTTTCAAGAAAAAAAACTATAACGGTAAGTTCTGATTTGGATCCATACTTTTCGATATCTGCTGGCTTGAGGTTTTTGTTATTGTACTGAATTGATAAGTTTTTAAAGTTTTGCAAAACAAAATTGTTTTTTGAGGTGCACTTATACAAATGTACCTAAAACAGCTTAAAGTAAAAGGAAAAATATTTCATAAATTGTCAAAAAGAAAAGAAATGAAAAGACCTGACACACTACTATGTTACTAAATGTAATGAAATGAATTAAACAAAAGAAGGATTAACGAGAACACGTCACTAAACTCCTCTTCCACTCCATAGAACATGAACTACAAAGCTATTATCTCATTACTTTCATCAGTTTCAAAGTATTTTATCAGGGGCACCCAATAATTAACGCATCGTTTCGGTGGAATGTCTATTTGGAAGACCTTAATCGCCTCAGAAATTCGGATTTAATTGTGATGAAAAACTAGAGTTAAAAACTAGAACTTTGGTTGGCGAGATATCTCCTCAAATTTTCGCAAGGTGCGAAAATAAACTACCGTTTATTTAGGTATAAATATGTCGTTTAGAGTGAATAAGGTCAGCAAACATTTTCGGAAAGTCAAGAGGAGCTCGGAAATTTGGGGAAATAAGCTTCTGTTCCTCACAATGGTCTGCGACTTGAGTCAGTTACAGCTAAAAGATCTGAACAGATCAAGCCATGTTAGCTTACACAAATAACCTTTTAAATGACAATCTGAGAAAACCGCTTGATGACATTTTAAGTATTTTGCTCAAATTTGGTTAAATTTTGTCGTTAGGTGCCCCTGTCTTATTTGCAGGTAAATCCGATTGAGAATCTTATATTGGAACTCCTTTGTTTGCAATCGTAGTCTTAAATGGCCGAACATAGATCAACTTAAATTTCGAAATTTGGATAAGGTTCGCGATAATATAATGGACAAATAAAGAAAAATATATATTTTGCCCGTCCAGTAGGCTTAAGAGCAGTTAACAATGTCCTAATAAATCTTTTAAAAAGTAAGTGCAGAAGCCTGGTTGGAGGTTTTTTGTAATCGAGAGACGGGGCTTTTTAAAAGCAGCCATGCAGCATTCTTTGTTATTTGGACATCTTAGAGCACTCTTCCAATGCGCAGGAAGAGAATTAAATAAACCTCCAAGACGAAGATAATAAAAGATTACTGAGAAATACGCAAGAAGTTCTTCCAGACAAAGAAGATTAAAAGATTATAATCAGGGTTTTTTACATTGTAATATTTTTTTTTCACTTACAACAAAGTAAAAATCGAGAGAATTTAATTTGGAGTTAGTTCTTAATGATGATTTAGAAAAACCATCGCATCTTGGAAGTTCATTCTTTTTGGTAAGATCCAAAGCGTGAAAATCTATTGACTTACGCAAACTACGTTGCGTACCTTTTTAACAAAATATGACACACACGCCCTTCTCTCAGAGTCACTTGAATAACATTTGTTTCTAAATCTTTTGCTTTTGACGTGTTCTTTTCTTTTCGAATGCTGCAGTTGAAAAAGCTGATTCATGTTTGTTGTAATCGCTTGTATTTGTCTTACTCTCTTTGGTTGGCAAGTCAGCGTCGATGCAGATATTTCATTAAACGCCCTGCCTTATTTTTTAACCTCAGTCTTAAGGGCTTTAGATCCTTTAGAACTCCCTCAGGTACTCTAGCTATTCTAGAGCCTTAGAGATTCTAGACATTTAAATTTGAGAGCACTCTTTTCACCAAACTCACATTTCGAACTTTACAAATTTTATAACCTATAGAACTCATTTTCCTCTAATACACACTTCATATCAAGTATTGATTTTAGAAGTTATAACATCCTGCAGCTCTAAATGTTGACTTTAAATTAGGCTCTTAAGCAAGACTTGGAAGCCACTAAGTTTTGCTTAGCCAAAGAATAGCGACCTTTTCTGAAGTTTACGTAAAGTCATCCGTTTTAGCTTTCAGAGTCTATAAGCGTCTTCTAAATATTATACATAGCTATAAAACCTCTCTATCTGCAACTTTTCTTGTTCTCCTAGGAGAATTAATCTGAAGTGCTCAGGTCACCCTACGCCTAGGAAACTACCGTGTTTGAAGTCACCTCAGTGAAAAAAAGGCATTCACACTGAGGAAAACCCTCCAAATCGACTCAAAATGACACTTAGACGTAAATCAATTTCTCTTCCATACATGATTGTTAAACTAAACGGGTATTAATCGTATTGATTCCCTTTGTTACAATCAGTAAAACT
>Ga0126336_10002520_pt1 | contig 10460 bp, 12 predicted proteins | sample SidCmetagenome_FD_92530 | JGI IMG/M metagenome (GOLD analysis project Ga0126336, IMG submission 92530) | Coral microbial communities from El Islote,Puerto Morelos, Mexico - Siderastrea C C metagenome | ecosystem: Host-associated > Invertebrates > Cnidaria > Coral | place: El Islote,Puerto...
AGGTCGCCTCCGGGAGAAACAAGAAATCCATTCCAAGATAAATTTCAAGACCGCCTAATGAAAATATTGAGAGGACTTTTAAACTACGATATTTTTCGTAATATTATTGACGATGTAAAAAAGGAGATAAATGTGCAAATAAATAAATAAATAAATAAATAGTCAATCGGCCACTCGTCCTTGGGGCTTTTCAGGACCAATGTAAATAAGCAATGATAAATAAACACAGAAGAAGTAAGAATCCCAACTGGCACAGCAGGCAGACAAGTTGGCTTAAAACAAGCATAGCCGAGAAGTAGAACTCGGGACTACTGAAATATAGAGTTTTAAGTGTGTACACACATGGTGATGGTTCTGTGCTTCGTCCATGTGCTTAAATAACGAGGCAAAATCATAGTTGTCTTCCCTCGGCCAGTTTCACAATGCTCCATTAGAAGGAGTAATCAACATAACAGTTCACTTTGAGAAATCTACTATCAGTTATCACAACGGTTTTAGAACGAGTAATAGAAATATTATTGTCTTCTATCTCACTTTGAACGTATGTCTTTCGTGTATCTCACTAGCTACTAGCGTACCCTTAAATAATTAGCCAAAATCATAGTTGTCTTTCCTTGGACAGCTTCACAAGCAGCTGACCACCTCGCCTTTCAGTACTGGCAAACTGTTTATTTTAAATGTTTATTTCTTCTTGAAAATATTTAAAAATTCTTTCTTTATGTGCATAATTTTCCAATTTGTTTGCTTCTTGTTATTACTAGTATTTTTGCTGCCACGCCACCACTTAGGAAAATCTTTGAACTGCTACCCCCTGTTCCTAAGCCAAAAAGAGAACCTATTACTTCTAGCATTTACATGCCTTCTTGTATCTCCTTTCCTCTGTCCATAATTTTTGCTGTATATATTGTTATTCTTAATTACCCTCTTTGTTTACTTTAACTCACATTGAATAAATACGTTCATTCTATTTTTCTCTGTTATCTTTTTTGTTTTCACTTTCACAAGGAGGTTCGCTGTTCGCCATTCATTTAAAACAAAGAGAGTTTCTTGTTAGTCTCACAGCAAATCTTCAGTCTCAGAAAACCTATGACTTAAAACTTTCAAACGAGAATCAAGATGCTGTTGGGCATGGAGCAAGACGCTCTTCAAGGATTGTGTACATTCCTCGCACTCTAAATCAACAAAATGTCAACGGAGAAGTGAACCGTCTTTTCCATTCTTCAGCAACTTGTACTGCGGTGACTGGACCATCTGCTACTGTGACTACAACTTCAACTTCCGAATCGACTGCATGCAGTTAAGGCTTGCGGAATATAGGGCCACCTTTCAGCCCAAGAACAGTGATCTTATCACATCATTTGTTGGTAAAGGAAATTTGCCACTACAGTCAGATATCAATAGTGTGCATCGAGTCTTGTACGATAACTTCCTTTCTGTTTCTTTGGAATATGTTAAAAGTATCACTAGAAACGTTCACTATCAATGTCATTGCCAATCTGTGTACAGTGCAAGATGTTTCCAGAGATCTCAGTGTTGGCTGACATTTTGTGTAAAATCAAGGTCCTGCTATTTATTGCAAACAATTCGCACTTATGCAAAGCAAATGAACACAACATAAACTGACGTAACATGGTCAGAGAACTAAAATTTAGCTAGTTTTTAGACAAGAAAAGGAAATCAACACAGGAGTCAAAGAGAGAAGATAAATGTCCATAATGAACAGCTGTTGTTTATAGGCCAGGGCATTTTCACCATCATGTACTCTGTGCTCCTTGTGATTTTTGGTCTCTTAACAAAACCCAGTCTTCAAGTAGCTGACATGCCAGATTCTGAAGACAATTTACCACAACAAGAAATATGCTACATAGTAATGTTACTCTATATCTTGTAGGCTGCATACTGTGCAGTTATGGTAAGGGGACAATAGTACTCTCCCTGCATGTTGGTGTTGACTTTAAAAGAGATAACAAACCACAGACAGGGTGTTTGCTCTTTATGACTGGCAAAGAAGTAAAAGAGGCAATGCCTATTTTACGAAATAGCTTTATTAATGTGGGGCTCACACATATCCTTAGATTTTATAGCAAACTTAACATTGAAAATTTACATTTGGAGGTTATTATAACTTCAGACTTGCACCTTTCTAAAGTGGAAGCATGAGCCACTAAACTTTATGACTTTTTGTTGTATCTGGGAGAATTTGGTTTACTGTGTCATTCTTTGTTAAGTTTGATTTTACCACAGCAACATTACTTTGACAGGCAGCTTTTTCTCTGAATTCTTAATTTTAAATTGTTTTAACAAGAAAATGCAACTTCCTTGCACTAACTTCTACATTTTAGATTATTTTAAATGGACAGTGTTCTTTTACAGACAAGCAGTTCTATTCACTACCTCGTAAGTAACCCAAGACCTTAGAAGGGAGCGTTTGAGATTCATTTCTTTGCAGGGAAGGGCTTTGAGGCTTTTACATTATCCACATTATCCTTGAAATAAACGAAAAATAATTCTTGTCACAAGGTCTGAAAAATTTGTAAGCGAAGCTTTCGACTGTATCGCACAGTCTTCATCAGCCATTAAAGTGAGCTCACGTTGTCACGTGAATGCAAATTTTTTTAATCACGTGACAACAGGTGGTAAAAAATGGCAGGAAGATCGTAGCCCCCGTCTGTTCAGCGTTGTTCAGTTCTCTGATCACGAGATCGACTGGGAAGGAGTCAAGATTCTTGATAAAAAGTCCATAGATGTCAAAAGAAAAATCAAGGAGGCCATCCATATCAGATGTCAACGTCCAGTGCTGAACAGAGACGGAGACAAGTAACATTAAAGGAGTATAAACATAAATCTTCATCGTACATTTTCACAATGCCTGTACACACTGAACATTGAAATTTCTCAATGGCGCCCAAAATCCTGCAAAAATTCTGTGAAATGCTGTCACTTCCATCAACTTCAATCATGTTCAGTATGGTATCTTTGGGTAATACTTGATGTACCCTGAGGTGCATCCATTGCAGAACTTTTTCCAGAAAGGTTTGGAGAAAATGTTTTTTTTCTTTATATGTGCCATCATGTTTACTAACAAGAAACGCTTATAGTTAAAGAGAGAAGCTGCAACATACGCAAAATGTTGCATCAGACTTTCACTGTTGCGTTTTTGGTGTGTTGAAAACTAACCTTTTTTAACTGTCTTATTGGTTTTGGTATGGGGCTCATTATATTTCATTGGGTAACTCCAAAGGATTCACTAATTGCAAATTGTAACAAATCTGTTTGGAGCCACTGTTTCCTTAGTACTGGCCAAAGAGGTAAATTTATCTGTACCTAGAACCCCTAACCTCCCCCCCCCCAAACATACCCATGCACACAGACAAACACAGCTTACATGTAGTTGAAACTTGGGTTGATGTTATGCCAATTGTGGTGCCAATGATGGTTTGTCCTCTAAAAATAAAAATAAAAAACTCACTGAAAAAAATAGACATAAAAAACCAAAATGGGTGTAAGTGGTAAAATGCACTGAGAATTGGAATTGACAAGGTGACTGGAGTGTTCACAATGACTGACTGACCAAATTTCATGATTTTTACAGGCTGAAGGGCTAAAAGTAGTTCTTCTTGCATATAAGTACGATCTGTGCTTTGAAAGATGTTCATTTCCATTGCTGAGATGTGTCACACGTCATCTTGTTTCTTTGTTTTATTTTTGTTTTCCAAAAGAGACACTATCTCTCCCCATTCATTATGAGTTTTAATTCTAAAGGGTTATTTTTACAGTGCAATACTGCGAAGTTGGAGTGTAACCATTTTCCATTGAATCACTCCTACTCTGACCTTTCCTGCCCAATTAACAGTCCTATTTTCATTCTAGTTGGTTGTTCATGGCTGTGTTCTACAATGTCTAGAGAACTGCTAGCTTGTAAGACTTGCTTAAGAAATCCTTTCTTCATGATTTACAGGTTTCGTACCTGTTTTATTACAGCTGTGCCAAGGTTCAACTTCTTGTTTTTAAATAGAATACCCTATTGAAAACATGTAACATTGTTATCTCATAATGAACAATACCTGTTATCTTTTTGTAATCAAAAGGTTTCTACATATAAGAGATTAAAAATTATAATATTGGTTGAGAAAAGTTAGAAGGGATAAAAAAGCTTTAAGAGCATTCTGAAGTCTTTACGGAGTCTTGCAGTCACTTCTAACAAATATGCACTATGTGTAGTTTGCTGGTGTGGTGGCATTGGGATTGTGGAATAATATCCTTTCTTCCCAAGATTTGATGAAATTGAGGAATTATGCAAACTTAAGGTTCCTTTGCAAAAAGTGAAGTGGGAAGAGGAGATGACTTATCATGGTCACCACACTGTACTCAAACACCAAATGGAAACAAAATAACAAAAAGACAATTTGTCACAGTTTAAAGAAGAAGTTATACAAATTATAAAGACACAATCTGAGATAAACAAAAAACCATATTACCTGTATGAATTCATGCAGGAGAGCTCATCTTAGTGAGTCTCATTGTTGAAATCATGGTATAGTTTCTTTCTGTGGTGGTTATTTTTTAATTAATCTGTCAAGTTCGAGCAGAGAAGAATATGTGATGGACATTGCATTGAAGATCACCACAGGGGAAATATCATAAATTCAAAAATCCTTGACACACTTTTGTTTCACAACCTCTAAGGAATGTTCAGGCCAAATTTCACAGCAATCTGCCGAATTTTGGTACCCTATTAATTCATTTGTTTGATTGAAGGACGCAAGGCCATTTTCGTGGTCATTTTTTGCAATTTTCTTTCGTGGAATTAAAAAAACTGGGTATTCATATTTTTTTTCCAAAATCTACATTTATTAAGCTTTCCAACGATATATGGTTTGCTGTGCTTTACTTTAAAATGGCACGCATACAAATTTTTTCCCAGAGGACACGGAAGGCCACCCACGAAGGTCCAGAGTAACCTTAAATGACCTTTCTGGGTTAAAAGCCAATATGGCAAGATAGTCGATGGCATTGCTCCATGGATGCTGGGAACAAAATTCGATGAAGAGACTGCCCAAGTGGCCATGAAGATGTCATCTATTTATAGTGATGCTTCCAGTGACAGGTGCAAAAGCTTTGAGCAATGGAGAGATGAAAATCCAGATACAGTCGACTCCCGTAATTGCGGACACATTCAGGGGAAGATTTAGTGTCTGTAATAGCGAGAGTCTGTAATAGCGGGGTATGAGAGAAAAAAATTTGTATCGGGTTGTTTAAAGTGTGGAGGTCACGAAGGTGTTACAATTATTTGCGGAAAAAGAATTAACTGCAGAGGTGGATTAGGGCTTGAGATCCCAGTGGAATACATCAATTCTCTTGGAGTGCCACGTTACCTGGATAGACTAGACAAACACATACAGGAAAGCGAAGCAGCGAAGAATTCTCCAAGAGAAGAGGGTGAGGGAATTGTAGAAGAAACCAGAACTGGAAAGAAAAGAAAGCGCAGATGATCCGTTAAGCAAGCCAAAGGAAAGAAATCCTCACGAAAATAAAGCGCTTAAGATATGTGCCACAGTCCAGGAACTAAACTGAGAACTAAAGTAAGCAGGCTCGAAGCAGGCTAGCTACAGGAGGGTCCAGGTGAAACCTTGGAGAACCGACAAACATAACTTTTAATTTTGCAGTTGTATGTTGATAACCACAGAGTAGCATGGCTTAGGGATCTCATGCATAATTCATAAGTGAAGAACAGATAATAAATAATCCATTTCTAATGAAAATGACTGAAAAATCAACACCATACATACATAAAACCTGCAATTGTTTAATTGAACACCCTAAAAGGTGTTCTGTTGACTACAGAACTAGGACTTCTTACATGACTATGACAAAATCTAGTACATTATTTTGATTTTATAAAAAGCGCACTGAATTCAATTTTCTTTCTTTCAATTAACTTCTGTAACAAGCAAACTGATGAAACAGCTTAAAATTTTGTTATCTCCAATAGACATAAAATCTTGATCTATTAACAATGTAAAACCTCTCTTAATTAACCTTTTTCAGACCAAAAATATATTAAATTATTGTTTTTATGAAATATAAAAATGAAAAGTTTTTCAAAACAATTTTTTCTGAATATAACAACAACTGAAATGGTCCATAAAATGAAGAATTATATTACATGTAATTATCTTAAAAATCAATTATTTAAATTTTTTTTTATTCTGATCTCTCAGTTTTCGCTGCTGGCCACGGATCCACTTGTCTACATCTGGCTTAAGAATGTTGTACTTCTTCTCCATCAAACCTATTGGAGCAATGAAAATTCATTTGTCATTTACCTGGACTGACAATCAAGCTTCAAACCATCTCAGTCCCTAAAAAGGAACTGTACTACCCCTGATCTGAGGTACTAATATAGAGGTTTGAATAGGCCAGCATTAATTTTTGTTGTTGATTACAAGCTTACTCGTGTGTTTATACTGTGTAGTGTTCAAGGTAAGAAAAGATTTAGGTTAAAAATCCAGCTGATTAAAAGCTGGCCAATAGCAGCTAGGTATTTTTGGTATTTTGTTGCAAAAAAAGCACTGACTTACAATAAACGATGTTCAGTTTTTCCTTGTCCAGGGCGGTACTTGCCCCACCAGCAACTGTCGTTATTCCTTTCAGTGAGGAGACTCTAAGTGCTTCCTCACTGAAGAGGTGGTAGAGGATGGTTTTCAGGCCCTCAAAGGCTGAGGTTGTGTTAGAAACAACCTTCATCAGATGTTCCTGCAATGAATAGAAACAAATTAATTGTTTGGTGCGAACACAAGTTAATCACTAATACCATACTAAGTAAAATCAGGCATTTAGTCCTAAACAGTACTTCCCACACGGTGTGGGAAGTAATGTTTAGGACGGCCACATGTTGTTTAAAACTACTTCCCATAGTGCCTGTGACACCAAACTGAACAGATCATAAACATGCTTTGAAACTATGGCAAAACATGAAAAGAGACTACCGATCCAAGGCCTCCCTAACACTGAAGAATCCACGCAAAAAATGATGATAATGATAACAAACAATCAGCTTACCATTGTGCCTTCTTGAGGCTCGTCTTCATTCTCTTTCCTCTCCTTTGAGGTGCACAAGAGAAAAAAGAAAAGTAAGCGTGATTACTGAAGGTTATGGCAAAGTTCCCTATCAATTGTTGCCTTTATAGTTGTGGAGTTTCTTATATTGTGTGGCCTAGCTAAGGAGCCTAAAAAACAAATATTAATGTTTAGCAAACCAGGTACAAAAGGTCTGTGATTGGCAGAATCAAAACTTCTTTTTTGGTTTGTTGAAGGTTAATGTACTAGTAAATGTGATTGATCATGATGAAAAAGGCTACAGTTAGATAAGATTTCAAGTTAAGAATTGGTGATGTGGTGATGTTGGTCGTTCGTGTGCATTCTGTGTGAGAGTTGCACGTGGTGGTGGTGTCTCACTGTTGCCAGTAGCGATCAGTGGCTGTGTTGGAATGAAACCTTCTGTTCTCTGCCCATTTAAGATAGATTGAATCCGTTCCTCCTGAACAGCATGCTGCTAAGAGAATTGGTTAAAAATGAAATACTTTAGTATTCATTTCAGTCTCTGGCACCAAGTAACCCATGAGTTCAAGTTCTCGATGACTTCATTTGCATTTGAGTTACACACCCACAATAAGGGCAAGCAGTGACCCAAACCCGCCTGAAACCCACTTAATAGTAAAATCATTGGTTATTATTCTAAACTCAAACGCCAACAATAGCCGACTTGAACTCATAAATTCCCTGGTCCCTCAGTCTCTTGAATTTTTTGTTATTTATACTGCCAAAAATAATGTTTTGTAGATATAGCTCACCTTGCTATTGTTTTCTGAGTTCTCTTCACCCGCCTTTTTCTTCGACGACCCTTTTCCCTTCTTCTTTGTCTCCTTGACCTTCTTGTTTGCTGGTTCAACTGGTTGTGCATCCTCACAGTCAGCTTAAACGTGAAGTGGAAATTAAAATATAATTTGCTCCAACAATTATTTCTTGTCATCTGCAAAGTGTTTTTTTTAAACAGTTTATCACTTTGTCATCAGAGCATTGAAATTATCGAAATCTCTACTTGACTAGCACAAATTCTCAGCCATACAATGTGTTTGACAATCTTCTCTAGGCACATTCTTTTTATAAAAATCTGTTCAGACTGAGGATGAAGATCAAGAATTGCCCTGGAAGATATAGTGACCTTGGATGTTACATTGATTCATGTGGCACTGTTTGGATAAGGGGTTGTCAGGATCACTGACATCTTCTCTCCCACTGGAATAATTTTATGGCAGTCAACCTTTACAAGTCTGTACACTTGTAAGGTAACCTTTATGAGTATTTTAGGAATCAAAACGACGCTTTCAAAGTCCAAACTGACCGAGTTGGAGCAATTCAAAGATGCCGGCAGAAGGATTCCTGTTCATCTAATTGGCTGTCACAGATCACATGACGCAAGTGGCGCGAATTAAGGGAACAAAGGTTTCTTTGTAACGCGTTGTGAGAAAAAGAGCATCATGCATGACAACAATTCGTTGACTCCGCTGTTTGGTACTGACTGCTCGTGATGTCTCTCGTAATACCAAACACGTTACTATGATTTAGCTCGATATTCTCGATGATGTCAAATGATATTTCTGCAAACCCTGGAGCGGATGATCGTCCCCTATATGAAGAAATTGTTGAAGAAAACAAAAAACTATTCAAGTGTTCCATTTGCTTCCATTTGTTGTCTCGTAAGCAAAGAATTGAATCTCATCTCCAGACAGTCCATGGCAAAGGTAAGCTTACGTTAAGGTGTGATTTTTTAGAAACCGAGTCCTAAAGTCCCAGCTAAACGATCAAACATTTTTCGTCCGAGCCACCTTTCCAACTTTACGTTTAAATGGTTTTTCATTGTCCGATGTTTGGTCAAACACTGTTTGCCCGTTTTTAGCCACCGAACGTTTTTGTGACAAACACGGTGTTCGATGAAAATGTTTGGCCGAAGCTCGACCTTAGCCAAGTGAATTATTTTCTGTAAACCTACAGGGCTGTTTAAAAGGAAATACAAACTGTACGTCTTGGATTCCAGTATAGTGATTCCCAGGACCACGCAGTACAATCGCAAACGTTTGAAAACTAGCCCTTCTTGTGTTGTGGAAAGAGAGTCTGGTACTTCTGCATGTAATGTAGTCATATCCACTTCAACCACTTCATTTGCATCAGAAATAAGCTCAAGTAATGCCACAGTGATTGCAACTCACGATCCCAATTTGGAAGAGGTCGGACCAATGTGTGATAATTTTTCCCGTGAAAACTATGTGGCGGGATCAAATAATTTGTGCTGTGAAAGTTCAGGTGATACAATTCCAACCTCAACATGTGATTCTACTGACAGCATATCACAGTTTGATTCAACATACGACCAGTTTCTCCCCAACGACGATGTTTATGATTGTCATTATTCTGAAGACAGTGATGTAAGCAGCGTTGAATTACCGTAAAGACCGGCGTATAAGCCGCACCTTTTTACCCTAAAACTTCGCTCAAAATCGAGGGTGCAGCTTATCTGCAAGAACATCTGGAAAAAGATTCTAATTTTCCATGAATCATCCCCAAAACACCAAAATAAAGTCAAAACGCTACCACGCTATCTTCAAGAACTTGTGTGGTAAATGGCCCACTGTTTCTCCGTTGTTGACAACTTTGATGGCAAATATGTCAAAGCAATTATCGAACTCCCTTTCACAGGCGAGTTTGTCTCTGATGGCTTCCAAATATCCTTGTAAACATGGAAGCCACGAACAGCTGAAGAAATCGCTAAAACCTTCATTTCAGTTTGCTTTGCGAATGAACGAAGCGACAACACTTGTTACACTTGTTTTCTCTCTTCTCATCAAATACTTGGCTACCAAGCCAAGATACGCGACCGAACAGCCGAATGAACTTACAAATTTTCGGACTTGCAAATGCCGGGGAAAAGTTCATCGGGGAAAGTGGTCTTGTGTTCAAGTACGTTTACATACCTTTTTGATACTTGTTATAAGGATTAAAATGCGTGTTCGAGTCTTGTTCAGACTACAAATTGAATCACCGATCGGTAGTTAGAAAGGACTTCACTTCAGCAAATATGTTCGTTAAAGGAACGATCTCACGCAATGCGCATGTCCGTGACCAGGCGATTCTGTTTGAAAGCGTTAGGCAAACTATTTCAAAGTCGTCGGAGAATCCGTGCAAGCTGTTCAATCTTTGTATATCGCGTACATCCTTGAATAGAGTGAGAAAATTTCAATCAAGAATCTGTCTCTAGTGTTCGCAGAGCCTGTTTGGTGCATCATTTTGCCGAAGTTCGATTTTTTTCGCGTTATTTTTGCTTTAAGTTGGCGATGTCTTCCCGTGGCGGCCGTCGAATTGGAAGCGGTCGAAAAAGAATCTACGACAGCAGTACCACCAGG
>Ga0126336_10002521_pt1 | contig 10456 bp, 6 predicted proteins | sample SidCmetagenome_FD_92530 | JGI IMG/M metagenome (GOLD analysis project Ga0126336, IMG submission 92530) | Coral microbial communities from El Islote,Puerto Morelos, Mexico - Siderastrea C C metagenome | ecosystem: Host-associated > Invertebrates > Cnidaria > Coral | place: El Islote,Puerto...
CCATCATTATCAAGGCAAAGTGACTGTTTCATCATGGTTTGAATATAAATGAGTGAAAACAATAGTAGACATTTTGTTTCTTTGTGATCATGTAAATAACTTAGCGCGGATAGAGTCAGTTTGTACGTTTAAAGTTGGTTTTAGATCTTGGATAATCAGCATTTCGTGAATTAAGCAGTCGAATTTATTTCGGCGTTTTTTCAGTACCCAAAAGTTAATTAAATTCGGTTTTGACATCCCGTGGGTATCGTGCACGTGCTTGCCAATTGAAGAACTCAAAGAACTGTGTTCGGCAACACGTTGATGCAGGTGTCGGTTGGTATAACCGACATAGTCCATATCGCATAGACCACATTTAATATAAAATACACAAATATAATTTGGTTGACAAAAACAGAAAGCAGAAACGTGACAAACAGCCACTATAAAACAAGAAAGGAAGTAACTTTTTCAGGTTTTAACTTTTGAGCTCCAATCACAGTGCAATAAAATCGAGTAAATTACCCAGCTTGGATTTGTTTAGCTGCAAATGTGCTGTAACCCTCACTGAATCTTTCCTCTTTATCACAATAAAGCGCGGACGTTGTTGAAATTGATCAGGGGTTTAAAAAACTAAATAAACCACTTCCTGGCTTGCTGGTATATCGGAGGATAACGCCCTTGGCTGAAAGATTGTCCTCAAAATTTCAAAGTTGCCCTCGAAGCTTCGCTTCTCTGCCAACTGTTCATTTTTTGGACAATCCTTCAGTCTCGGCCATTAACCTCCAATATACCAGCCGCCAGAAAAGGTTTATTTACTAAATACCCGCCTTCCGATTTTGTACCACGTGATGCGTTTCGTCCAATGAGCGCGCGCGAAAATTAATCGGTGGGTAATAATTCATTATATAACCTTCGAACTGTAATAATTCCAAGCCTTTTTAATGATGGGCAAGGTAACTCCGGCAACGCCTAACAGGTACCCTGAGCTGCACACTGCGCACTTGGCTTTGAAAAATAATGATGGTATGTACTGTTACGACTAGTAGAAAAATACCCGAGACAAGGAACTTACCTGACCAGCTAATAAAAATTTTGTCGTTGGGTACTCAGATGGAATTTTTTCCTTCGACGCTAGTTACAAATTGAATAATTAAGACAGTTAAGGTGGCTCTACCAGTTTGGCATTGGTGATACCTTTCAAGTTTGGACACTAATTAAACGAGCATAATAAACATGCTACATATGTATATCGTTTAAGTTCATATTTCTCGAAATCAAAGGAAGCGGTTTCTGTCAACATTTTAGGAATGTTTGCTTATATGTAGAAGAATAACAGAAGCTCAAAACGTATTTCGCATAAACCCGTTAAACACAAATTATCGGCAGCAACTTGAGGAAATTATTTTGGATTCGTTTGATTTTAACAGGCTAAAACTCCAGCCGAAAATTTTCTCCAAAATGCTCTTATAGAATTTATTTTAACTCAGCACACATACGTTAAATGGGTAGGGTCTGCATAACAGCTACAACATCACAATTTTAGACCATTTTAAACAGCCGAACTAAATATTTCACTCTAAACATTTTTAAATGCATAGTTTTATCGTTAGAGTGAAATATTTAGTTCGGCTGTTTAAAATGGTCTAAAATAAAATCCTCCCTGAATGCCAAAGTAGCGACATTTTCAACAATTGCTGTTATTCTAAAAGTTTAAGACCACGAGGAAAACAGCCTTTTTTGCATATTCGAGGTAAACTATTTGCGTGGTTCTGCATTAATTATGTAAATCTCCAGCTAGTATTCCTGACAGTTTATTCGAATCATTTTTGAACTTAAAAAAGGCGTCATGACGACACCAAAACGTCGTTCGATTTTACCAGCGTTGATTTTTACTTGTTTTTGTATAACGAAACCTTTGCTTATAAGGGTTTTTCATATTAATAAGAAAATTCGTCAATGACTTCACCCCTGTAGTTCTACATGTAGTTTTTATTCTTCTTGTTTTATTTAGTATCTAGCACGCATTGTAACATTTAACTGTAATTTCTCTTATGAGAGTAACTACATAACATTAAACAGTGAAAGTATGACGCCCACAACATTAAACAATAAACTCCACCTAGGCCCAAACACAAAAAAATATATGCCTCCAAGTACCTAGGAACTTTTTTACAACAAACTTCCAGGTTTCAAGAAATTCGTCTACAGGCGACAATGGCAATTACATCATTAAGTTGCTTTGGTAACTACAATTTCGATAAACCTCATTTAATCTTAAACTTTATTCTATGTGTAGCGGTCGATCTCCTGGTTTGTTTTTCAAAGGGCTGCAATTTAAGTTCAAACTTGGAAGTTGTCAGTACTGAGAAATCCAATTTGGCTACCTTATCTTACACGAGGTTTGTTAAGCTAAAGTTATTTAGTCCAGCCAACAAAATAATGTTTTAAATAAAGGCTTTGGAACTCGACGGGCGTCATTAACTGAAAACAACCGCCAAAAAATGGAAGGGCTTGTAGAAAAAAGCTCTCTGTCCTCACAAGTATCATCTTGGTAAAATCTACAAAGAAAATCGGCAAACGTCTCAACTCGTGAAAGAAAAAGACCTTTGAAAAAGAAGTCTAGCCTTAAAAACAGAAAGTGGGCAACCTGAAATGCCACCACCAAAAACTTCAAAGCTTGGCAGAAACTCAAGGAAATCAGATAATTACCTGGTCACCTTTTGTTTGCCCCACTATCACCCCCATAACACTCCAAAATCTTGCAAATCCTCTAGTAAATGACTAAACCCAACCACAAGGTAACATCTTCGCAGTTAATGACCCGATTACCTTTTCTAACAACTTTTCCCTTCCAAGTTTTCAGCAACCTATAAACCCTCCGATACCTAAACTAACGGGTAAACACCTTCCGAAGTAATAATCAAGTCATCTTTTCCGACAACTTTGTCCTTCAACCTCTCTAACAGCCTGCAAACTTTCTGGTAGAAAAGTTTTACCGTACCGAAAGGAAGTTGTCAGCCTCAGTCACATAACACCACAAAAAGCTCCAAAGCTTGGCGGAAACTCAAGGAAATCCTTCCAAGTAATAACCTGGTCACCATTTCTCTACTTCGTGTAGTACATTCGACCGCCCCACCCCACCACCCCTCGCATAACTTTCCAACAACCTGCAAAACCTCTGGTAACTGACTAAACTCATTCGCAATGGAACATCTTCCCAAGTAATGAACCTGGTCGTCTTTTATATGTAACAACCTTTCCCTTCCACCTTTTTAACAACGTGCAAACCCTCTGGTAGGGGACTAAACCCACTCTGTTTGATACGTTGCCAGTTGTCAAGATTGGTCGTACTACTTGTCGATCTCCATCCCACTGTCTCTCCTCAGGAAGACGACTTGAACAATTATTTCAATGACGTTTTAGTAGACACTGTTGCCATTACAACTTCATAGATAAAAAGATAAGGCACCATCACCTTGCATGTCAGTCATTTCACACTTTTCATCAAAATTCACTGATTTCCTCAAACAAGTGCCCGTGGTTTTAGAGTTACCATGTTGACAGCTTCTTGGATCATTTACCGTTCAATGGTTCGCCGGCAGAAGCTCGTTGAAAGGAAAAACTAAGGAGGTGCATTGTGCCTTTCGAGTTGTTGAAGAGCTTGTACGTGGCAATGTAATTTTTGCACTTTTCGATCAAGAGTGAACCAGGTTGAGTGGAGATATTTTGCTTGTTTCATCTATCTGCTGGTTACCCAAGAAATATCGAACAAGGAGACGTTTTTCAATAATTGGCGTTCTTCATAAATATTTACAGCCTCTCAAATCATTTCAGCTGCACCTTCTAAAAAGTCCCATTTTTTCAAGCACAATGCTCGTTTCCTACTTCGTTCAGCCTTTCTTCCATCCTGATACATCTCACCTGTAGGATTCAAACAAGCAAGCAAGATTGATATACTAATCTTATGTTGTCGCACACTCTTCATTGGACCAATTCGCAGGAAAACGGGCATCAAAGCAAAACACTTGCCCTTGTTGCGCGAATCGTCCAAAGAGCCGTTGAGCGGCGAGATACATTTAGCATATTTGTGCGCAGAGGTCGGCATATAGACATTGACATTTGTTCTTGTGTACAAAAGCCCTAAGTATTGCGGTTTTGTAGTTACAAACGTTTGAAAAGGTGGAACTTTTTCGGAGTATAGTTGTTTGTTTCATTAGCTGTTTTTTTTTAATGGAAAGTAATTTTTTTCTTCGGATTTGTTCTAGTCCGCGGAAACGTTCAGTGGAAATAGCGTATTTCAAGAATTGTAGTTCATTTAAGGGGGTACTACGGTTGATATTGAATGAAAATGTAAGGGTTTTAAAGAGGATATAGAAGACGGGAAAATACTTCTTAAACACCACCAGACAGTCGATACTCACGCAAGAGCATCTCGGGTTGATAGCGGACTATTTAGGTGTCCACCTACTAAATGTATGCTTGCGGGCGGGTGAAGTGTACAACCTTGCATAATTTTAATATTGGATGGGAGTATAAAACACAAGACTTTAAACTTTACCGCATATAGCATGCAAGTAAGATATTAACATAGAAACATTGATAATTTCAGATGATTTTGTTGATTTTCAGCCAAACACTTAAGTTTTGGCTGCGTGTGGTTTATTTACGCCAAGAATGTGGAAGGAAAATCCCACGCAAATATTCCAAAGAAGCGAAGCCCATCCAAAAGAAAACTTTAAGTTTCAACTTTCGCGAAATCCTGTCATATAAAAGTATTTGCATCATAAAGATTATACATTGGCTCCAGAACAGGATCTTCGACTTTAGATTCTAAAACAACGATACGATACGTGGGCGGGGAGCGGAAGGACCGCGTGACGAACCCGCGTGGAAAGGAATACTAATATATTTAACGCCATATAGCAACCCCCGACTCGTCCCCAGTCGTCTTTTGTTGTCTTTTATGGGGTCGACTGGGGATACGTCAATGGCAACCCCCGTCCGGATATCCTAGGCCCCTGTTGTCACCCGATCCTTTGGACAGTTCCGCAGATAAAATACACTAAGATCACTCCCAGTAACTTATTCATTCGTTCTGTACACAAAGGCTCGACGACGAATAAATACTAATCTATTGCCTCGAGTCAATAAGAAAGCGCTTAAAACTTTTTTCGTTAATATGCGTCCAACGTTTTGTAGTTTAATAGCGAAGACTTCATCAGCTTTTCACTGAAAAGTTAAGTAACTGAAGGAAACAGAAAGCCGTTAACTAAGTAACCATGACCGTTAATCAAAATACGTACAAATTACGCAATCATGCAGACCCATTGCGGCAGCACAAAATGTACATAACAAAAACCCTTCTCCTGAGTGACGTGGGTAAACCGCATTATTTCTTATGTATTGGATTACCTAGCTGGTTATGCACGGGTGGATGCCAATTTAGAAATCAATCATGGGTTGTTTAACGGGCTGCAACAAACAACTAAGAAATAATCATGTGATGCTCAAGGTCAGTGGGTGTAAAAAGATCCGATTTGTGACCAATTACAAAACGTATAAATATAGATTGACTGTAGTTTCACTGCATACCGCATACCGCATACCGTGAAGTGTGGTCATCAGAATTTCACAGTCAAACGCTTTTAAAACACTTCTAGTAGTACACGAAGTCAGGGACTGTCCACGGACAACGAAGAATTTACAGCTAACATCCAGAGTTAAGGTCACCATGACGTAAAGATGGCTTGGAATCGCAGCAACAAAAGTAAACAGAGAAAGAGAAAGAGAAAGAGAAAGAGAAACTCTTTGGACTCCTCGAAGGAACTCGTTTGCCATTACATATATTAAAGCCAGAGATGGAGATGACAAGCACTGAAACGTTTTATGGATTTCGTCGTCAAAATCGCAACCACAACCGAGAAGGCAAAACGTTTTTGAAAGGGGAGACAATAATACTGAACGTACCACACTATACTGAGTAATAATGAAGGCACTTGGAAAACATAATTGATGTATCTCTTATTGGAGTCAGGGTGTCCTTTAACCTTACTTTTCTACATGTAACGTCTACAGTGGTGGTCAGAATTCCTAAATTATTTCTTAGAAGCAAGACTGCTGTTCTATAATTTGGAATAACAAAGTCGTAAGAATAAATGGATGGTTCTTTGGCCGGAAATAATACTGAACGTACCACAACATATTCAGCTTTGAGGACAAACGTTCATGAATCTCTTAAAAGAGTCGGGAGGTCCTTCAACCTCACTTTTCTACTGGTCAGAATTCCTAAATTATTTTGCAGAGGAGAAAGACTGGTCTTCTGTAAACTGGAATAATGAAGATAAAAGAATAAACGGATCATCCATGGATTTCTTAGATGGATTCCTTCTAGATTCGGATGCTTTCCGAAACAAGGGCAGGAACAGGAATGTTCCCTTATTCCCTGGTTCCCTTCCTAGCGGTGGGGTCGTCAGCCTACCCCATAAATAAATGACGTCAGTCATCCTCATAACAGTGATAGCCAAGACGAGGAGGACAGTGCGGCGAGGAAAGTGAACACGACGGATAAAGATTCGAGAAGGTAACATAAGCGCAAAAACTTCCAGCACTGGCAAAGGGTCTCCAGTAGTAGACAGTGGTGGAATGGAAAGCACTGAAAGGAATTTAAAAAGTCGCCGGTAAAAACACTTTCAACAAAAATTATGGTCCAAAAATTATGGTATAATAATCCCTTAATTATTGACTTTCACTTTTGAAGCTTAACTCTTCGTCATGTTTTTACCCTAGAATCGGAGGTCTAACGGAGGCAAACCAAAAACAAATGAATCTTCCAGAGCAGCCAGCAAATTCACAAGAGGTGTCCCAGGTGTGTAAAACAAAATTTAAAATAAATGTCGTGATAAATATCGATTCGAAATTTCGCCGAGACTCGACCTAAGCTCTGAACCTTTTCTGAAAAACTGGGATATTTGTGTTCTTCAAAGCTACACTAAATCTTGTTGTTTGTTAAAAGCCAAACCACTCATTTGGTTGGAGTTAGCTACATCGACCCCGAGCAAAACGGCCATTGAGGTCTTGACACTAAGGTAAACAAGGATTTTTGTGTTTCTTGTGGCACATATGCCTCAAATAAATTGACAACTGGATAACTATAGCTAAGAACGCGTTATCAGCTGCAGTTATATTGCGTCTATAACAGCTACCATTATTATTATTTTGCATATTCAGCACCACTCCATCGAAGTACGTCAAACTCTGTATAAACTGTACCTTTCACTGATGAATTTCTTCAGTTCATATTTGACTCATCGAGGAGGGATGGACGCCCAGACAACAATGTACGTTACTTTCCTTACTTACTCCGCACAAAACACTTAATACAACCTGTGACCGCTTTACTATATTAGATGCATATGTCGTTCAAACAACTTTTAACGTGATACTCATATCTTATCTTCAACTACATCAGAAACAGTTATGTGTCTATGTAGTCCTTACTTAAAATAAAACGTCACTCAAGGCCTGTCTAGTGGACTACCATTACACCAGCAATTTCCATTTTTAATTTTTAGATCTAGGTCGTTTAGGATTTAATAAACATAAAGTGAAGTATTTAGGATTCGTTAAGTGTAAATTAGGTACCGTAAAGTATAGATATTACGTTAATGTAGGTAAAGGAGCCACCTGGAATGTATGGTATATCACACCTGTTAAGTATATTTTAACCGTGCAACATAAATTTAATAATAAGATTTTTTTGGCTTTTTGTTGTTTTACAAAGGTATCTGCAGAATGAAAAATTGAGCAGGTTACATTGGGTAAGTCAATAATGCAAACGCTTACAGTTAAAGCCAAGTTTTACATGCTTATATGCCTTGTAGGATGTAGCAAACGACATAAATAAATAAAAAAAATATAGTGTATGTATTGTATATATTTTTGTCAAAGGTTTTCAGTTTAACTCGATTTTAACGCAAACAATGTAGAATTTACATAATTAAACGGTTGAATGTACCTTTACATAAGCAAGATCACCTTGTAACTGTTGTTTCTGTGTGATGATTCTCAGGAATGTCCAGGACAACTAGAATTCGACACTGGTTCCACTATGCTAAAACAAATGAAAGAATTATTGCAAGTAAGTGTATATTGGGGAAAGAATTTTACTGAATCTTTAATACGAAATTCATTCCCAGAGAGAAAAATTGTTCACTGTCTCCATTGCAGCAAGATTCTTTTGATGGACGGGAGACATCACCAAAGCAAGTGCTCATTGAAGTTTATAGCTACCTGTGGACGTATTTTCTCTTCAATGGAAGGGAGGGAGCACAGATAGCAACCAGAAGGTACCTAACCACACTTTCAATCTTACCAGCTACGTCCAGAGTTGAAATAGTTTGCAACAATTTTTAAACCTGCACTCCTTTCATTATGTTGTGTCCGGGATATTCATCATTTCATTTGTTTCCATTTGTAAGTTCTTCTCTAGCAAAGAGGTAAAATAATAATTTCTTACTGTAGGATAATTGAGTTTAAAATTTCAAAATTTCAGACTAGCTGTCTACCTGAACATATGGTACACATTTGTTTGGTCTAACATTTTTGTAGAAGTAGGCTTATATAGTTAACCAAACACCATACAATTCACTAAAACATACAGCAACTATAACACAAAGTACAAAAGATTCGCAACTCATCCCACATTAACGTAGCTAAAGACTTCGGTGAAGGCCAAGGAATGTATAAAAACTGGATGGCAAAACAAAAGTATCTTTTCTTTTTCTTGCACTAGGTATGACCTAGAACAAGGAGAGTCTATCTTGGTAAGTTACCAATGACAGGGCTTTCTCTCGAATTTCAGTTAAACAACGGGCTGAAAGTGTTCGACAGGCAGGTAGTCATGGCACTGCAAAAACGTTTGTTTTAATAATGGAACTTTTATTTTCAGAATTGCAACAAAAATTTTCCATACTCACTACTGAAAATTCTCCTTGAACACGTTTATCTTTACAAACCTTTCCCAAGTATTTCAGTTCTAAACGTTAGTAGCCCTTTGATCTGATAGAAGTTAGGCAATTAAACTCACAACTATAGTGATGCCAGAGCAAATACTCTACCAATGCTTTGAAGACATGAGAGCTCTGCATTTGCCCTGACATTAGAAAGTCTGATTCCTATTATTCCCTTTCATTTTCTTTCACTCTTTCTATACAACGGTTTTTTTTTCACTTGCACACAGATTTCATGAATGGGTATTTACCAGCACTCATGACAGTTAAAACAGGGGTAAGGGCAGTTTGAACATGCACCTTTTTAATTTTTAATAATAGTTTCAATTTACTTTTACAAATTCTAGAGCAATGGAAGAGTGAAACATGACTGTGAAGTTGTAGCCCCCATTCTTCAGCTACAAACAAGATCATTAAATGTGAGTGAGCAACACCTCTCAAGCTTAATACGATTTAGACCTGGTATGATTTTTGCTTGCGGAAGGAAGGTTTGAGGTCATTTTCCTCGATTAACTCCACTCCAAAATGAATAGTTTGACTGTAAATCCACTCAAAAAGTACCCATCCGTGGGTGCATAATCATACATTAAACATATTTAAATACCACGACGATTTTGATGATATACTTCGTTTCTTCTACAAGTACTATTTGATAAAGGTGTGATGTGGTGAACATTTTATTACAAATGGATTTAACACACGAGTCTGTTTTGCTTTTCTCTCGTCAACTTGCAGCAGAATTCTACTTACGAAGAAAGTACCATATTAACTGAACACCTGGGCAGAATATTGTATTACTTAGAGCAGACAACTCAGCGGAATAGAAGAGATGTACAAGTCACGAGGTAATCCTTACAGAGGCTTTTCCCAGTGAGAGAAACAGTGTTTCTGGTTGTTCCACAAATATGCATAGTGATCACAACAAAACAAAGTGGGGTGCAATTCAGCGAGTACTTGGGCTAGTCATTATACAACTGGCTGTTGTGACCAGAAATTTATCAATAACTTGGATAACTGCATTACTGCTCAACAGCAGGACACAGGTCTCTTTCTACATTACAAAAAGACCCAATGAAATGCAAGTTTAACAACAGCTTTCTATAAATAACAAACAATTCTAATTGGGCAGAAATAACTGGAAATCTATGGTGCACATGCTCAAGTGTGGTGTAAATCAACATGTAGCAAGAGTTGTCAAGTTCTGAAATAGTTCTCACTTACAGAAACTTTTTTCATCTTATTATTCAGTCCAAGAAAATAACACAGACATTTCCTAAGTGTCTTCATTACTCATTTTACAGGCCAGACAATGTAAACACACCATGCATTTAATGTAATAAAAATAATTAATTCAAACCGATTCTTTGAGCATAAACCTAATATTTCTCTGATAATTTGCATTTTCTAAAATATCTGACTTCACTGAAGATCAACTGTTCCCAGGGTGGGGAGGGGTACTCCATATA
>Ga0126336_10002522_pt1 | contig 10455 bp, 6 predicted proteins | sample SidCmetagenome_FD_92530 | JGI IMG/M metagenome (GOLD analysis project Ga0126336, IMG submission 92530) | Coral microbial communities from El Islote,Puerto Morelos, Mexico - Siderastrea C C metagenome | ecosystem: Host-associated > Invertebrates > Cnidaria > Coral | place: El Islote,Puerto...
CGCGGCGATAAATTGCACGTGATCGCACGATAAATTGCACTAAAATCGCGCTGAAATCGCAGCTGGTTTACACGTGCGATATCGAAGTTGCAGCTTCAGCGCGACAAAAATTGCATTGAGTTGTGCGACAAAAATCGCCCTTGTAAACGGGCCTTTACTTTTCTCTTTGAAGTAGTGCTTGTTAGGAAAAAATGAACCATAGAAAGGAGTTTAAATTCCTCTTTTTGAGTTTTGCGGCGTATAGAACTTATGTAAAGGTAAGCGTTGAAATGCTTATTTCGCTGTTACAAAGCTTAGTGATTACTTGGGAATTGTCAGCGTTTGTCAGTATTGGTGCACGAAAATAGTTTTATATCTGGCGTTGTTTTCACTGCTGGATATGGGAAAGGGAAGGTGAGAGACTCTGCGCCGCCTGTAAATTCTTCAGAATTTCTTGTTACACATTATCCTCAGGGCGCCTTAAAGTGTGAATGCCCATTTCACTATACGTGCCAAAACATGACGTAAAATGAGTTTACGTTCTTAAAAGGAATAAACAAAGATGAATACTTGGCAAACTTAGTTCAAAGAGCTTTCTTTTGTTTCTTGTTATTGGTACCTGCAAGCTATGTAAAAGTGTTACTTTATTTAACTATAAAGATTATGCTGGATTCGTGTTTTTCAGGGGAACCAGTAATAGTTGATATCGAGTCTTATATTTCAAGTGTGGGTTCCATCAATGAGAAGGACATGGTTAGTCATCTCACAAGTCATCTGCTGTCACTGAAGTACTTGTAACAACAGAGTATCTTTGAGTTCTTATTCATTCGCGGGCGAATGCAGATTTAATCCAAGTGTTCATCTATGCAAAAGTTACTTATTATTTTAAATTAGCAGTACTTTCCTATGGTGCTGTTTGTTATGCTTTTTACAAGTGTTTGGCCTGTGATCAAAATCTTTAGTATGGCATAGAGATGATATGTTGTTATAGGAATATTCAAATAAAAGTCGATGAGGAGTTCTTTACGTTATACTGGTTATTATACTGTAAAAGTAGATGTTTTGAGTATCTGAATTGGATTCCAAAGCGATGCATCCAAATGCAAGACGTTGACTGGTACTTTCCATGAGTTGCTTGTCTTAAATACTTTCACTGCAGATTTAGAACATTTGGGAAGTCGAGTTCACACGACTCTTTCTCTTGTTATAGGAATTCTCGCTGGATATGTTTTTCAGACAACGATGGAAGGATACGCGGCTTTCGTATCAACCCAGTTCGGATAAACCATCAGATCAGAGATTGATCCTCATCCCGGAACTAAGCAAACAAGTATGGAAGCCAGATATTTACTTCCGGAACAGCAAAGAAGCGCGGTTTCATCTGGTTCCGACAGAGAATGTTCTGTTTGGTATCAGTCCTGATGGGAGCATTCTGTTGAGCGCCAGGTATGTGCATACATTCAATTGTGTCTCTCCATGTGTCTGCGACCATATGCCGGAACGTCTCGCGGGACGTCTCGGTCATTGTCGGAACTACTTAATCTGTGCATCAGAAAGAGAGGGAAACTACAGAGCACCGAGTGGATTTTTTTAACGAGGAAGTAAAGATATGCTTCTAGTATCATTTAACATTTTTACAGGGCTCTTAATTGATAACAATGTCTTCTGTATTGTTCACAGGATTACCACCGTGCTTGCTTGTCAGATGAACTTTCGTCAATTTCCTATGGATCAGCAGACTTGTCATTTCTTTGTCGGCTGCTGTAAGTCAGTAGAGCTCACTAAACGCACCGTGCAACTTAAATTCTCCTCAGGACCACGGGATTCCTTAATCCTTTCCTGAACTCAGTAAGAGTAGATGAACTCAGAGTTCATCTAACTGTGGTGAATGCAAGGCATGTAAAAAGACACTTTTTTAGTCCTTTTTGTACACGGCAAACAAAGTTGGTGGCAAATAATTTTTTAATCAGATGAGTCTTAGAATTGAAAGGCAACCTGTGAGATGCTACACCGTTATCTTGTTCGGTAATATTGGTTCATACATCCGGGTCATACACAGCAGGAACTCCACCTCTACCAATGACACATTTGGCTTTGGAACATGAGGGGGCAGCGCACACGTGACAGAACTAACAGAACTGCTGTTAAGCCAGCATTACTCCCTAATCGATGTTTTCCATGCACAGCTTATATTAGATTCTTGTACATGTCGGATAATTTTAGAAATCTGGAAGAAAAAGTTAACGCTATACTTGTAATTGTTTATCTTTCTCACATAAGATTCTCAAACTGAGGATAACGTGATTGTAAGATGGAGGGATGGTGATGGAGTAATTGTACCCAGTGAGCTAGAGATTGCACAATATGATATCGATCAGGTCATCGTTAAAAACCACAAAGGAGTCTACAACACAGGTTAGTTTAACATGCAACAATTTTTTTAAATTAAGTTGTAGGTGAATCTTGTGCATGGCGTCACGTTTTGCATAAATAATATTCACCTTGGCGCGCAAAGTTGCATTCGAGAAGAATTGTAAAGATGTAGGAGAAAAAACTTGTCGAGCAAATCTGTTAGAAAATGCGATCCTTCCTTTCTTCCTTCCTTACGAAGAACCGCCAATATTAAGAAAAACCGCTATTTTTTAGCGTATTGGCACTAAATTTCCGTTTTTGCTGCAGTGCTTCTGTCTTCAATCTTACCTTTTTTATTTACTATCCTTGTTTGCAGGGGTTTTCTCTGAGCCAGAAGCCACGTTTATCTTCAAGAGACGCTTGATGTTCTATGTGTACGGGTTTTACCTTCCTGTTACCTTAGTTGTTCTTCTTAGTTGGATCTCGTTCTGGATCGATCCCGACTCCACCCCTGCTCGAGTCTCTCTTGGAGTCATAACTATTCTTGCCATGGGGAACTTCCTTCACGGAGGAGGTGCGACTCCAAATGTGTCATACGCCACTGCTCTTGATGTTTACATCATCACATCCTTTGTGTTCGTTTTCGCATGCCTGCTGGAGTACGCCGCTGTACACTGCGCCATTAATAAGCATCAGGAAGCGACTATGAACGAGGTAAACCGACAAGTGTTTTGAGTGCATGAAAAGTGCTATATCAAACATAAGAAAATGTATTTTGACAAGATTTTTTAGCAATAGCGTTTTTGATAAATTTACATCATTGCACAAAATTGTTACTAGTTTTGACAATTTTTACACCATGTCCAATTTTTAAACCATTTTTAGACAATTTTTACACCATATCCAACCTGAGATAAATTCAGGTTCTGCCGGCATTGTTGCCCATCGATTTCTTTCTTGTGACGTGTTTATTTAGCAACACTCAGTTGGCTCTTTGTTACTGTCCTGTTTTAACACATCTATCCTCTTAGTACACTGATTTTAAATAGGGTCATAATAATAAATCCCCCCTACGCTAATATTACGACGCAATCATTTCCCATCAGTAATAATGATAACTGGATAGTCGAACTCAACAACATTTTGTATAACGGAAGTTATAAAAGGGTACAATACTCTTGACAAGCCAAACGTTTTTCGGCCATTGAGAAAAATACAAGGTTGAGTAAAGATAAAGCAAAAACCGTTTTCATTAATAAAACATTCTTTTTCTCACAGCCTTGCAGCTTGATAAAGTTTTCAGACCCATTAAAATCTGAATCAGCAACAGAGGGCATTGAGAATGAAAGTGTTTCAAGCGCAAGTACGGTGCGACTTCCAATGTCGTTAAACAACAACGAAGACAGGTCAATGATACGACGCAAGTCTTTCGTCCAAGAAGCCAAAATGCACTACATTCACTTCAACTCCAACTCGCTTGAACGTTATTCACGAGTGGCGTTTCCTCTACTCTTTGCAATATTCAATGTCGTGTACTGGTTTTCATATCTGGGTCCGGGCACCAAGCATGGAATCTGGTAACAAAACTTGTCCTAGATAAGTGTGCCTTAGTGCTCGCACAATTACACTCAGAAGGTTTAGGACAGAGAAAATGATGAAAACCTTGACAATGTCCTTCGAGATAAATCAAACAAAATTTTTTGTGTCAAGTTGCACAAAAGCCACCCCATTAAATTTGACAAGTACTTGGTGCAGTGGTAAAACCTAAAAGGGAGACTCAATCAGGCCATAAAATCAAATCTTAACTTAAACAAAAAACCAAGGTTACTTCGGTTAGAACTTAATGAGAAGGTGAACTGCCCAGCGTTCGAAAACTTTATCCTATTTCAGACCAAAACATACATACAGTTTCTGTACAAGTTTTCATTAGAGACCGAACCCCAAGAATCTACTCCCTTAAATTACATTCGACCCAACATAAACACAGTTTCATAATGGATTCGGTTTAGGGAAAACACAATTCGCTCGAATTTGTCCAAGATACTTAGCCATCTAGCATGCATGACTGACCTTAGCTCGAACAATTAACGTATTCTTTCACTTCCGACAAACAAAAGAGCCTTCATAGCTGCCGCTTCCAACAAAATAAAGATAAAAGTCAAATGATTCCAAAAGGATAATGAAAACAACAAGCTATTATAAAAATGTATAAAATGTACAAATGTGTGTATATAATATATGTATGAATTTAAAAGAAGTTAAAGGAAGACACGAAAGTGTTAAAATTGTTAAAATAAGACCACAGATGCCATTTCAGAGAGTGATGTAAGGCTTTGCAGCTAGCTAAAGATTTTACCAAGTCAGGTAAATTATTCCTAAAATTTTTAAGCAAAGTATCGCCATGATATGAAACCGTGCTTTAGTGCACACCTTGGTAACGTATTTTATCATTTATTTGTTATTCTTATAAATATGTTGTAATTCGTCTTATAGACGCGATGACATTATTTGTAATCATTATTTATAATTATCATTATTTGTAATCATTTGATGATCTTATCTCCTTTTAAAGAATCATCATTGACAATGTTGGCTTGCTGAATTGTTGGGAATCTTCAGTTACTTTTTTCACTATTTCTTAAAGCAAATTTCGAGATTTCGTCGAAATTTCTAGATTTTTGTGACGTGTAGTCGTGTAGTTGTGACGTGTAGATTAGGTAGATGCCTTATCCACTTAAAACTTGCAGCCAAAGGCTGAATTGCGTGTAGTTGGCGATTCATCGACATAAAATAGTGAAGCTCACAATGGAAGGCAAGAAACTCAAAATAACCAAGAAAGGGGAAATACTTGATGTCAGAGACGATTTGGAAAGATTATAGCTTCATCTAAGTAATTTATTTCGTTCAGATAAATTAAAGTTAATGTAGTGTGTGCGTAATCTTTCAAGTTATGTTACTTCGTTCTAAAATAAAGTCTATCAACATATTTTGATCTTTCTTCGTGTACTAGGTAATGTTCTTTGATTGTTATAGGGCTGACATTTGGTGCATCCAGGAATTCTTGATATGAAGGGTACAATTTGCTTGTACTTATATTTCATAGCCAAAGAATGTTAGCTCAGATTTAGCCAATTTACACCAATCGATACGATTTCCTGGCGACCTTAGACATCTGCATACCCTGTTTTCTTTCTCTTTATCACTTTTTTTTGTGCGATTTGAATACAATTGTTTATTTCATAAAAAGATAAGACAAAGTAGAGGTTTAAGACAGAGATCTGGGTACAAAACTACGTCCAGAATGCTGTGAGAGGCTTTTTGCCTTTTTTTGCAGAGCCGAGTTAAAAAAAAAATGGAGCGAGCATTTTTTGGTGATGTTTAAATTTGCAGTCTACAAATAAAGAAGGAAGACGTGAGACGTGTGATAATAAAACCGATTCAATGGATGAACAGAATATTGCTCAGCTTCCTGGAGCCAAGAGTACCCTTGCTTCTTCATCCAGTTTGCTGCAACACCAGCCAAAACAAACCCGTAAAATGCTATGCAGAAAACGACAGACTACAACAGTTAGCCGACACACCTGCGACAAAAAAGCAATGAACATGAAAAGACAAAAAATGGCAGGTAAAGAACATAGAATAGCAATTTCCACGTCTTGACAGATATTCAACCAAGACGTAAAATGAGCACTTAATGGAACAGCCAGAGAAACAAAAGAAGCCAGAAATACATTTACAGTTGCCAAGGCAACAATAGACAGCAAAGAAACAGTTTCTGCTATGTTGGCGATGCGACCACGAAACGGCTGAGTCAAGGCGTGATGAAGAAGAAACAAAACACAAAAGAAATTCATTATGAGAAGACGAGGCATTGGATCGCTGACAAAAGCTTTCAACACAATAAGAATCAGCCGGCGGCCAATCATAACACCCTCCCAGCTTAAAGATAGTTTTCCGCCATCCTTAGGCCTTTAAAAGAGTCGTAAAGAACCGTCTCTATCGAGTTCTCTGAGATCTGGCTTCGAGGCGAGTCATCGCTGGCTGCATGGCGGAGTTTATGAAACAAAGAGGTGAATGACCAGTGAATTAACGACGGTAAGGGAAAGAAACAAGCCCAAAGAAACGTTCCTACAGAAATGGACCCATCGAACAACTTAAAAGAACCCCAAAGCAAAACAAAGACAAAATGGTACAGATGAAAGCAATTAAGATGTATTGCCACCACTGAAAACACACCATGTTCCCATCGTAAAACAATCGTTTTTCTGAGCCAATGGGCACACAGCGCAGCAGGCTAAAGCTGACAGAGGCCAAAGTTGTGTATCCTAGCAACGTTGTTTGCAAAATGCCGCCCATAAAGGGACCAAAAGATGGGGAACCCTGGCCTCGAATCTTCTGAACTCCCAAATGCAAACCATAAAAGGCACATATCATGACCAATGTGCCGAAAACGTGAAATACAGAAAAAAGCTGCTTAGTTACCACCGTGAAGCCAGCAAAGGGACAAACCGATGAAACTTTTTGCTGAAAGTTAAACAATCCCAAAAACGGCTCAATACGTTTTGTTTTAATGAGAGACTGTGACGAGCTGGTGACGAGGAGAAGGTTTGCTACCTGATAGAAGTAAAAAATAATCTTGAGATAACCTTGGTCAAAATTAGTTTCCTCGTTCATCGATTCGCTTCCTTTAAACCAAATGATTTGACGCTTGATCCAGGGCACAATAGGAGGCTTGAAAGTGAAGTACAACGCCATGAGCGAGACATAAACAAAACTAACAGGCCAAAACCAGTAATCCTTGCACTTGGTTGATGGTCTGCAGTTTTCAGAGTAAAGTGTCTCCGTGTAAGACAACTTGCACTCTCCACACATTTTACCAGTTCGGTTGCCCTGGCAATCATTGTATTCAGGAAATTTTGCTATATTAGGAGGACTGCAATAACCCAGAGGACACATGGTAAACTTCAGTGTCGGTGGACTGACCTTCTCTTTAAAACCCCAAAAGTTAGGCTTGGCAAGTATATTCCGAGAACAGTTTGCTCCAAAAGGACAGGGAAGACACTGAAATCCGGGTACTAAGTGGAATCCATGCGCACGGCCACGCCGCAGACTGTAGGAATTTCCTGCGCAGGCTGAACACCTAAACTCAAGAGTGGCGACTTTAAGTTTGCAAGGTTTGCTATTCACCAGAGTCATATTTTCATTTGCAAAATTAATTATTTCCATCTGACTCCCAACAGGACAGTTAAACCTTGTAGAATTATTGCTTTGGCCAACATCTATCAGTCTGCCGTTTGTTACCATCAATAGAAGATTGGTATTGCCATAGGGTTGAGCTTCCATCGTGGTATTTTTTACTATTAGCGCTCCTGAACTTTCTGCATGAATGAATGAGCCTTTAGAGAAGTTAGTGTTTAGAAACTGTAATCCAGTTAAGGTTTGACGGAAGACGTTATCTTGTATTATGACGCTTGCAGATCCAGCCACTGTGTAGACATGTCCACCAACAAATTCTGTGAAGTTGTCAATGAAGGAACAATTTCGAAATGTTGCCTTCCCGTTAACCAAATACACAGCACCACCGACATACCCGGCATTTCTTACAAACGTCGTGTCTTCAAATGTCACCTGGCTTTTGTATCCCCACGAAGGGAATTCGTTACCATCATCACTCTGTCTAGCGGAGACCGACTCTTCCTGGATGCATCTTGGCCTTTTTTCAATGTCTGCTGCCAGTGAAAGGAATATGGCCCCTCCAAATCCAACTCTAGCACCATCTTCTTTCTGTGTAAACACAAAATTATCCACAAATCGAGAATTTTTAAGTTGAAGACTTACGTTTCCTCCACTGGAGAGGTATATGGCACCTCCGTTTAATTTAGCTGAACAATTAATAAACGTGGCGTTTGCTATGAAAATAGATGTGAAAGTCTGGAAACTGAAAATATATAATGCACCTCCATGGTCATGAAATCTTGGCCAGGCAAACCGAATGAAATTGCCGTCGAAAAGAGAATCCTGTATCTTAATTACGTTTACACTACCCCGTATTGCAACAGCTCCCCCACTGTTTGATCTCATGATCACTCTTTGAAGGATAAGGGTGCTTTGGTCGTTTAGCCAGGTAGAAATTGCACCGCCATGTTTTTCTGCACCATTGTTTGAAAATGTTGAGTGTTCTATTGTGACGTAGCTGGTGTTTGTTATCTTCTGTTCACCGAAATTAAACGCTTCAATGCAAATAGCGCCACCATACAGAGCAGCATTGGACGTGAAATGGCTGTTATTGATACTTATCTGTATTTGAGATTTATATAAGACCAGCAACGCTCCACCACAATACCACGACGAGTATTGTCCACCCCCTATAAAGTGACAACTTTCCACAATCAAGACCAAATCATTGCCTGACTTTCTTATCGAAGTTACACCCGCAGCAATATAAACCCCTCCTCCTTCTTGGCAGTTGGTAAACGTTGAGTGACACAGCTGAACTGATGCCTTCACAGCATTCACATACACAGCACCTTCCAAAGAGTAGGCGTTGGTAAAGTTACACTTGACAATGTTGATTTGAGGAAGCAGGCCATTTTGGCTATGATATTCAGATTCAGCTTTACCCTCTGTTTTATACTCAGTAGTGTTCGATCCATACCCAGACGTGTCAATAAAAACTGCTCCCCCTCTCCCTCTGGTAGCTCTGTTGTACACGAAAATAGCATCTTGAAAGCTGACACTGTAAACATTGGAGCATTCAACATTTATTGCTCCACCTTGAGCAGCAGTCGTGTTAACAAACGATGAATGAGACACGTTTAACGTGCAAAGAACAGTTCCTCTCAAGGATATTACTCCGCCATTTCCTTCAACTTTGTGCCCCCAAAAATTGGAGTTAAAGATCAGCAGTGAAATGTTCGATGCATTGACATTGAACAACCGTGCATTCTGACTTGTAAAACTGCTTAAGCCAATCGAAAGATTTACATTGGTGCTACGAACAACGCATTCACTATCACCATCAGCCGTCAAGCCATCTCGGTCAGATGATGGAATGTTGTCAATAAATGTCACGTTCTGAAGGTGAATACTCTGCTTGCCAGCATCGATCTTTAGAAACACAGGACCACTTGCACTGAGCTTGTTGCGGCTAAAGGTTACATTCTCCAGACTGATATTAAAGCTTACAAGCTGGTTACTGTGAGGCGATTCAGTGAAAGAGATACAAGTCCCCTTGTCAGACAAAACATTGGAATTAAAAGTTGAATTTGTCAGTTTGAACACTATTTGCGCATTTTTTGATGGGTTCTTTATACTTCTGACAACAACTGAGATACACTCACTGTTTTTAGAAAAATTCGTATTTGTAATCTGGATGCTCGAAACCATCTTGTTACGTATTATGAACTCCACGCCTTGTGTACTGCCTTCGAATTCGCAGCGATCGACTTTTGCAAAAGAATCTTGAAAAAACACAAAGCTTTCCTTCAACAGTAGTCGTGACAGCGTTACGTCCATTTGGTGCGCGTTATCAGAACCATTAAACGTAAAATGGCTTTCTTTGTGACACCTTATCTGAGGCAAGGGACTACCAAATCCTATCAAACTTAGACTCTTATTGATGTAAATTCCCGGATGCTCTGGTGTTCCTGATTGACAGGTGTAGGGGTCTCTGTCAGTGTCAGCACCGTCCAAGTGAATGTGATCCCCACGTGACGCCAAGGTGACAGCCCGCCAAATAGTCTTGCAGGGCTTCGATTGATTACATGACTAGCTGTCGTCACCAGACGCACGCGAAACGTACAAGTTTCTTTCCCCAGTGACTCTTCCTGAAATCAACGCCAGAAATACAAGCCACTTAATACAGCGTTCCATACAAATACTTCTCCCAGGTTTGGCTGGAGCCTACATGCATGTGTTCACGCAAATTACCCGTGGATTAGCAGCCTCAGTGTTAGGAGTCGTCAGCATGGTGTAGTTTTAGGACGTTAAGCCAGAAATACTCCCGGGGGGGGGGTACTCCCGTCAATTTAGGATAGGTGTGTGCCGCCAAGGTTCTCAAACCCTGACCCTATTTAAGGGTAGAAAATCGAGAATTGATACCCTTTTAAAGGCCCAAAACCAAGA
>Ga0126336_10002523_pt1 | contig 10455 bp, 7 predicted proteins | sample SidCmetagenome_FD_92530 | JGI IMG/M metagenome (GOLD analysis project Ga0126336, IMG submission 92530) | Coral microbial communities from El Islote,Puerto Morelos, Mexico - Siderastrea C C metagenome | ecosystem: Host-associated > Invertebrates > Cnidaria > Coral | place: El Islote,Puerto...
CACTTTTGCACCTCTGCAGGACAGCCATCGTTTCAATATAGCCACAGTACAAAATTCTGCTGGTTTAGGCAACTCAGCACCTGGAATATCGCTTTCAACTAGCTGAACTTTCGTGTTTTCGTCAGCCATTTTGGAAACTGCGTCCCCCAAAACAGCACCATGACGCTTTGCGACACCTAACTTGACCCAATCTCCCGCGCAACATCGGAACGGGCAATAATGTTTTCCGGCTGAAGCCATCTATGGCGCCATGTACGGGAAACCCAAAGGGCTTCAGTTTGTCATAACCATTTATGTGCAAGGTATCATTTGGGCTAAGGCAGTGATAAGTCCTTCTCTTCAACCGGTGAGCTTTCCTCAACTGGCAACCTTCTGGCTCTATCTCTTTTACTATCTCTTCTACTATTATAATTATGAGGAACAGTCAAACCTTCCATCTTTAAGGTGTGCCATACTGTCCTGTATCCCCCACATGATCCAGGTCCATGGATAATCTCAATGATACGTTGTCTAACTGCCTCTTAAACCTCACCAGAATAATCCGCCTAAGAAAAATCCCTTCTCTTGCGTCCATATGTCTTTAATCGCCTTAAAAGTGCGCTGTAACTTATTTCATGGTCATGACGCTTAGCAAGGAAATGAATGATTTCTTCATAACTAAGACCCCGTTAAAAATATTTGATAATGGTCTCTTCATCTATCTCCACCTCAGCTTCATTGCTTGAATGTTCTTCCTCACTTGAATCTTCTAACCTTAGGTCTAAAACGTCAACATACAAAAATATAGGGATGAATAAAAGCCACTTTTTTCTATCTTAACTCTTAACACAGAACATATCTTACGAGCTAAATATATAAGCTTACGTCATAGCACTCCGTGAACCCATCATTGTGTTAGACGGTCAAAATCTAATATAATTCTTGATTATAAAAGCCCAGTATATTAGTGACCGAGCAGTTTGTCTGAGACTACAATAAATTATTGTAGCTGTGACTTCTCACGTCTTCACACAGCCTGTGCAAAGTTGGCATTTTGATCGACTAGCGAACCACAAGCACTGCAAAACATCGTGAGCTCGAGGTAAGATATTCATAATTTATATGCAACATTACTGCAGATTATCTTTAAATTTGACTTCTTTAAATGCGAATTAAAGTGCTCAGTAGTTAACATTTTTTTACCTAAAAATTCAGAGTTTGGGGGGAAATGCCTCATTCCACGGCTTCCAATATTTCCTTACATACAAATTTTATCTACCAAACTCGGCACTGATTTTTTATTAATAGTAGCTTGTCAGTTAGTAAACAACATCTCAAAGGATGCACAGATTTCTGTTTAAGTGCATGCATTAAACATGTGAAGCTGGCATACACGTTTTCTACTGCAACAGGCCAGTGTAACAATTTCAAATATCTATTTCTAATATATGTATATTTGCAGGAGTTCCCATTCTTGCCTTAACTGGAACAGCAGATAAGGAAACTCAAAAGACAATTAGTAGGGAGCTTGTGATGTGTAACCCAACAACAATATTCTTCAGTCCGAACCGACAAAATCACAGGATATCATATACAGAAACCAGCAAAGTAGATATTCATTTGCAGCTGGACAGGCTTCTAGAGTCAATCAGAAACTTGGGTGCCAAGGTTCCAAAACAGTAATATTTTGTAACACTCTAACAGAAGTTGCTGTTGTTGTGAACCATCTGTTGTTAAAACTGGGAAAGTAAGTATACTACCCACCATCATCCCACAACCAAGAGGATTTGCTGATTGGAATTTTCCACTCTGTTTCATGGGTGGAACAGGAGACTGTCTTATTTTCTTTTAATTCAATTAATATTTTATTAGGTATTAGGGGACCGTCTTACAATCACTAAGTGGAAATGGACCAAAAAGAATCGTTGCCAGTACAGAATTAAGCATGGGAGTAAATTTTCCTGACATTAGATATGTGATTAGTTGAGGACCTGCTAGAAATCTTCTAGACGATGATCAAGAGCAGGTAAAGCTGGTAGAGATGGTAACCAGTCTCATGTGATTGTTGTCTACTTTAGGCAGCAGCTGAGTTATTGTGAGGATGATATGAAAGCTTTTGTGAAATCGGATGGCTGCTACACGGTGGCAAGCTGTAAACCATTTGGTGAAACCATAGATCCTATGTACCCAAGGACTTTTCAGGATGTTTGAGTGCATGATACATAATGTGTAACTTTTTATGACATGTGATCTGTTTTGGTGGGATGGAGAAAGCACGTGGAAAGATTTGGTGTAATTTTATAGTTTAGTTTTCAGTTCCACTAACAGTTTTGGTCCTTTTTTGCCTCAAAACTCTACGTGCAATTAAATAAATGGTTTAAGCCGAGACCAGGGCTTTCCATAGATAGCAGGCATGAGCATCATTGAAAGTTCTTGACAAGTTGTATTGTTACACGTCAAAATGTTTATATAACATATGTAATGAGGGAATGATATGCTGTCCGTTATACAACATTTGGTTTTAAGTTCATTTTATTGAATAATTCTGGCCATGATGACACTGCATTACCATTATTTCCTTTGACTGTTAAACAGTAAAATTCTACACGCATCTTAGGTTGAAGCGGGTGGTGATGCTTCAGTTGGCAAACACCTTGCCTGTCAACAAAAGAAGGCACAACATAGCTGCTATAAGTACTCAACTAGGGCTCTTGGAAGAGGCAAACAATGTAGAATAGGGCAAGGTTATCACTGAAGTTGACGGTCATGAGAGAGCAGCTGCTCTTGTCATGCACTGTAATGCCTTAATAAAGCAGCATCAGAAACAAACTAAGAAACAAACTTTTCTTGAAACAGAGGTATAGTTACTTCCAGGGGTGCAGCGAGGATCTCAGTGACTCAACCAAGCAACAACATTCTAGGTTAGCAAAGGAATATAGGTAATTTTGCAGTACTGTTTCACATTACTTAGAAAAGAAGTATTTTGCTATAAAATAAATACATTTTAAGAAAATTAAAAAAATTAAAAAATATCACTACTGCATGTAAATTTAAATTACAAGAATTTCTACCAATTCTACATTCTGACAGTTACAGTCCACCATCCAGCATTTCATTTGTAGACGAACCAGTTTTCAACTCGGAAAAAACACCCACCCATGTCGGTGCAAACAAAAAGGCTAAAAGGACAACCACTGGCACAGCTGACACTCCATCATCCAGTAATCTACCTGCCACACCCTCAAGAAAAAACCTACACATGGTGGAGCAAAGAAACAGGCTAAAAACATCACATACACCGGTACAGGTAACAAGTCAACCTTGTCTGCAAGATGGCACAAACATGCCATATGCCACTGGTGATAAGAGATGATGAGGAAGAAGACGTTGAGAGGGCTGCTATAATAACCACCTGTGATAATGCAGACTGCCAAGCCCTCTAGCAGACAAAAGTGCACGGCACCGATGCAGTCAAAATGATGCACAGTTACAACATTACATTGCTTGAGGTATTTTTTTGTAAGAAGACAGTTTAAAGGCTTGTTACCTCACTTTAGATGGATTTCAAGATAATTATCACTGTCATTTTTTATAATGCCATGGTCCAATTTGAGATTAAAAGCAGTGGATATTGACTGCATGTTGTTATCATCTTTTATTACAGGATATGGTGATGATGATGGTCGTGGCAAGTGGGAGGACGGTGGACACTGGTGGGGAGAGGTGAGGAAAGACAGGTGCTAGGTGGGAGTAAGTTGGGCAGCAAGAGAGGGAGGGGCGATAGTGGTGGTTTTGGGCCGTGGGTTGACGAGGGTGGAAGGAGAATAGATGGTTGGAATAGGTGGTGAGGTGGACGGTGGAATGAGAGGGAGAATGAAAGAAGACGACGAGAAAGTAACTGACACTAATTTAATTCAGTATGGCAGAATGGTGTACAGAAAATGAAAGGCTGTAAATGTATAATGATAGATGAGACGTTTCTTGGACTGGCGACATGATGAGCCACAGACCAGCAACCAAATCACAAATTCTCTGGCCAGTAAAGTCCTATATTGCTGTGGTCCCTTTGTGACTGTATGTTTTGTTCCAATCCACATCAGTGGCAACAAGTGGCCTGTCACACAAACGTTAAAAACTAAGGAGACGATCTCATTTTTTTCCTTATCTTTTTACAAGAAATCAACAGATCTGAGACTGTTGCTAACCATAAACGAGATACGACCCTAGAAAGATCTGGCATTTCTGTGACGAGAAGAATCTACCAACTACAGCCCCTTCCTGATGAACTCTGTGGCTACAGAATAAGTTTGAAGGCAGCCTTGACCTGGCAAACGCACCACAGCCGTTTGCAGCAAGATGCATCAGGGGTTCTACAAGATGCTTTCCGGCAGTTTATTACAGGAGTTGTCCAGTATTATGTACCTGACGTAGAGATGGTTATCACGGGAGAAAAAAGCTTTGTTAACTAGATGATTTGAAGTAAGCTCCCCGTCTCTATTAAGCTCCTCAATTGTCAACCTTAACAATATATTGGTAGCATTTATTTGTATTTATTTTGTATTTTTAATAGTATTTAATGATTTCTATTTTGCTTCATTTTAATTTTAGTTTCTTTCTGTAACCCAAATATGATAAGAACGTTGTTGCAAATCATCTCACTTCATACTTTTTATTTATCTCAATAGCGAATCCTAGTGCTGGCACAGTTTGTGTGTAATTGTTCTTACCAAAATTTCTGAAGGAGTGTAGGTAGATTTGGTATGAACAGTTTGTACAGTTTACTGAATAGACCACTTGAGACATAACATATGAACAAGGAGAAGAATTGAGTCCAAGAGAAATTAATCCAGCTGCTTTGACTCCAAGAGGAGTCGCCAAAGAGCTACATTGACGATAAAATGCCTGTGTGAAATTCTTGGCAAAGGTCACGGAAAGGTTAAAAGAAAATGATTACAAAAGGAAATCCAGCAGCTTTGTAAGGATAATAAAACAGCACGTGAGTATGGACCACAAGGTTTCAGTTTTACATGACGTGGCCAATATAGCTAAATGCCCGTATGGCTCAATTTTCAATAATTATGCTTGGTCTTGTATATTTCAGGCTGACTGTTTATGTGATGGCTGCAATTATAACAAAGTGGTCATGTATCACTGTAAACACGCCAGTGGGCATACAATTTTCCCCTGTACCACCCTAGAAAGCATTTGAGTTCCTTGAAGATGGCACAGTTGTTTGCACTGAAATATCCTAACATTTACCTTTTAATAATCTTGTTTCAAAATTGTATATAAATGATGCTGAGTTTTTATCGCCGAACTCGAACTTGAAAATGACCATAGAATGGTCAGAACATCATTTATTTTTATCGTTCTGTTTATAACTGAATACTTACAAGAGCCTGTTTTTAACTAATTATCCTAGCTACATGAGAATGTTTAGAATACGACATATGATATGACCACAATCCGTTTCATACTTTTTGCTGAAAAACAGTGGAAGCCTCTTCCAGACTCTTTCACAACCAGCAATTTTTATTTTACTTTAAGAGGAAGATTCTCCATTAATAAAAACAAGAACGGTTTCACCAAAGGAGAAAGCTTTGGGGGATAATCGGTTGCATTGGTGGCATGCATATATCCATAATCCCACCAAGCAAGGGTGAAAGTGTTTTTGTCAACCAGAAACGCTTTCAGTCTAAATATGCAAAGGGTTTGCGATCGCAAAGGTACGTTTGCTGTGGCATGACTCTTCTGGTTAACATTGTGTTGATTGATACATTTAATACCGTGCGGAAAAAAAAGTTTTGAGAAAGATCGGACCGCCGATTTTTTGCATTTTGCAGGAACAAATGTTTGGTAATTTGGATTTCAGACAAGTTTCTGTCAAGTACTTCTTACACAGTACTTGTATATAACAGCTCAGCACGACATTGACTATTCCACTTGTGTAAATCTTTTGTTTATAATATCTTACTCATGTCGGCGAGTTGTTCACTACAAAACAAAGTTATGGCAAGGCGTGATTTCATGTCATCTGTAGATTTCTCAAAAGAACTGAGGACTTCTTATGCCCAAAAACGCTCCAGAAAACTGAAACGAAAATTGGTCAAAGGCGCACACAAGGCCGAGAGACAAGTGGCGATGAAGAAGGCAAAGGTAAGCTTAAGTCTTGTGTTTTTCGAGTGATTTTAAGCAAAAAACCTTCCCCAAAGAAAGCGTTTTTGGGCATACGAAGTTCTCACTTCTTTCTGATTCTTTCTTTTAGCCAACATTTAAGAGTTCTGCAATTTATTTCTAATTTCTTCCTTTGATTACCCAGCTCATTACTGGTTCAGCATCAAAAATTAAGTTCCCTTAACACATTCCTCAACTTTCTGAAGCCAAGGGAAATTTCTTTCCCTTTTCCAATGGCAAAATTGGTTCCCATGGATTGTGTTTTCCCATTTCCTTGCATTCTCGGATTAAGTCCTTAATTACATCTTGAGGCATGGCAGCAAACCTCCCACTCTAAAACTTCAAGCTTATACGTTTTGCGGTATGCTAAAAACACCTACAAAGGATAAAAAGTCAGATATTGTGTTTAATCTTGTAATAGAGGTACAGTACTTACAGTGCTGGCTATATTTCATTCCATAATTAATAGCGATGTTTCCAGTGATGTCAATTTTCCCTCGCTACAGATGGATCCAATGACAATGACATGCTAAAAATGAATCCAATCACAGTTAGAATTGTCAATATAAACATTGGGAAAGAGAAAACAAGCCTTCTTGACTGTGGATGTCCAAAGGAGGGACAGCAGAGGAACCCTTTTCAAGTATATACAACTGTAGGTCATCACCTTACATTTCTTGGGACAACTGCGTGAATATACAATGGCCAATGTCAACATGGAGAAATAGAACTCCCACACGACAAGAGTTCTGGCACGCAACAGCGCCATTTACTTCAATGCTTGCCCATGCCACATTGTGCACAATGTGGCATGGGCAAGAACAAACTAGCAGAATATGCCGAATTTTTTGACCAAGAATATCGAAAAATTGTAGGCTGAGCTAAGAGAAATCTATTACCAGGATGCTAAGGCAATATCTTTAGCTAAAGTCCTACTTTCCAACTGATCAAGAGTTGTCAGCCAGATTCAAAAGGTTGAAGGGCGCCTTCAGTGATCCAATAACGGAAGTTTACCTACTCTTCGTACACTCCTTAACACCCCTGCAGCTCTTATTGCAACTGAATCGGTTCCTACAAAGGGAGGAACCACTGATTGGTGCAATGAACAAGGCATTGAAGCGATTTTTATGCCTCCTGGCGTGTAAGTTTGTTGATCCAGACACTATGTAAGAGGAACTACTTGATTCCCAGTACCATTTACAAGGTAAATATGAGCTAAAGAAGAAACTAAAGAAGACGACCCTACTACCAATGAGGCCAAAATTACATCTAACAGAAAATGGCAACATGTTATCCTGAAATCAGCATCTTTGACCTCCTGTTAAGTTGTTCTATCATCTCTGCAACATTTGTGTACACAATATACATATGGCTGTTGCCTAATGGTGGCCAAAAACCTAAGGCACCTAGCTAACAAAAATGGGGACCTATGATATTTTAGCCGAGGCACCCAACTCTGCAGGAACCTGGGCGCCAAAGTTCTGAAATATGTCCTGAAGAATGCACTAAAGAGTAATAATTGAAACAATTTAAATGCTTCTCTTTTTTATTAAAAAACATGGAAAGGCTTGATGACAATGCAGCTTCCTTTGGAGATGCTGTTAGAGGACTGCCAGATGACCTTTTTACGAAAGAGGAACTACTGAGTAGCGGACGACATACAAATAAGCCTTGAGACCCAAGAAATGGGCTAGACCATCAAAAGCTGTCGTAGCTTATAAGTAAGTAAAGCAAACGATTCCTGTCAATTTTATCAATCTTCACATCAACCTCATACCTGTATGTTAAAAGAACATCTGTTCTTCACCCAAAACATAACCGTTGCCGAAAGAGAAATCAACAAAAATACAAGTGCTATTTATTCTAAATCAACATAAATATTTTTGTGGTTGCAGAGAGAGTGATCAAGAAGTACCCCGCGCAAACAGAGAGGGTCACCACAATGAAAATAGCAGATTATATGAAGAACCTGACACGTAAGAATTTTGAATACTTATTTGTTATTTAATACTTACTGTTAGTAATCACCTAAGACAATATCAGGAAATATTCGTGACACCGTTTGTGCCATTGCTCTGTTAGTTAAGATTGCTCACTTACTAGAAGGACTTCAAGTTCAACAAATTCTCTTATTCAGTTACACAATGGCATCTAATGATGACAACACAAATAGGTTGTACGTTTATAATACTGAGTCAATTCGCAGGATCAGCAAACTGCGAAACATGGCGACTACTAGATATCTGACTTCTCCCAGTTGTACCGGTGTTGCCCTTGATTAACTAAGGGAACACTTACGTTCCTTTAAGAGACCATCTCCATGTCCCAGATTGCTTCAACTCCCAAACTGCAAGGCGGGATCTGTGTAGACGAGTGGCAAAATTGAACCGATCTGAAGTATTGACAACAATTTTTCATCTGCGCTTCGACTGACAGCAACTTTTGGACAGAATTGAGAGGACAACGGCTTAACCTTATGTATCAAGAAGACAAGGAGGTGTTTGGGTATATGAGAGAACTTTGCGGTCTGTAACCGGGCAGAGTCATCTGGGACAATCACGGGAGCTTGAATGCTATTCCTTTGTGGACTATGAGAGTGGTTGCAAGTTTGTCCATCTGGCCAAGTATCATACATCGCAGACAAAGGCAAATACGCCACAAAGTGATCACGGCATGCCCAGTCTGATAGCATCAAGATGTGTATGTACAAGAGTGCTGGGGTGGTTCCATAAAGATTTTTTTCTGTTCATTTATTTTTGTATGTTAGGTCTTAACGGCCACACCCAAATTTGCTGTTTCTTGAAAGAAAAAGGCAGCCACCACTGTCAAATGTGAAGCGGTATAATGGATGGTCTCAAATGAAAGTAGGTAAATATACGTTGTAAATACAAGTTGTGTAAGCATCAAACAAAAATCCTTCCCCAAACTGAAAAACCTGAAAAAATTGTAAATAGTTTTTATCAAACAATATTAGAACACTATTGTGTGTTTATCTATACTTTATATATCGTGCATGGAAAGTAAGTAACAGAATTTGTGAACAGTATTTATCAAATACTGTTAGAAAAGTCTGGTATATTGTTAATATTTACACTATAAATATAAATAAGTATCATCAAGGGGAATTTTCATGTATATTTAATTACTTTTGTTATTTTTAATGAAGGTTTTGTGACTTACTCGCAAGGCGAAAATTCCTAGTAATGCACTTCGTGCACGATGTTCTTCGTCTATATAAGTTCAGGTAACCCGGCCAAGCTGTCAATAATTTTGAGTGAGGGAATGGTCCATGATCAGCACAATGTCATTGACGTTGAGATGTCCTGTGGTTTCAACCATTTTTGACGCAGCTGTAAAGACTGCAAGAATTCCTTTTGCCAACAGGACCAGAACTCATTGAAGAAATGTTAAACGCGTCACAAAGCTTTCCTGAATACTTGTCAGCATCTTGAAAGTTTCCAGGAGGAGGGTGAATTCCCCACCGAGAAGCCATGAACACTGTTTCTAGATATGCTTAGCAAGATATATTTAGTTTCATTTTGTTTTAGTCAACGAATTGAAAGTTTCTTAATAAAAAAATTTCAGGGGAGCCATGTAATGAATGCTCAATGGTTCACTGTAGTCTTACAACATAATACGTATTTTCCATTCTGATCAAAGAAACAATTAAGCCTTAGAGCCTCTGCTGAAACGAGCACTTATTTAGTTTCCTCAATTTTGTACTGAATGCAAGTCAAGTCTACACGAGTTTAAGCAGTTCTCCTTTAAAGGCAAGTTAAGGACTGATATTTTACAGCTCAAACAACGATTACTGCAATTGGTGTCAAGAGAACAGAAACAAGTCGATTATTCCACATCAGAGTGCTTTATTTCGTCAGGCCCGTAAAATAGTACTAGATAACCGTCTTTCACTGGCTCATGACACCTCTTAATGATTCTTGAGAGTCGCTTGTCACTACACCCTTTGTGACAGTACGTTTCTTGCACTCCACCATCAGTGGCAACAAGCAGCCTGTCACATAGACAGTGTTGAAAGTGATGGAAAAGTTACAAAAAGATGGGCTTGGACAAGTAATTCAAAACAACACCACTACAGCACTCTTTACATGCCTTCCTTGTGAAGTAAAAGTACAAGATTTGTAAAAATATGGGGTCTCATTGGACGATTATCAGAAGAATAGCACTCCTCAGAAATTCATTTCAAGGGAGCTATTCAATTCCAGTATTACTACAAACAGTTTAGCGACAGTCCAACATCAACACCTCATGAGACTCGAGGTGAGCACAAGGAATGCTTAGAGA
>Ga0126336_10002524_pt1 | contig 10455 bp, 6 predicted proteins | sample SidCmetagenome_FD_92530 | JGI IMG/M metagenome (GOLD analysis project Ga0126336, IMG submission 92530) | Coral microbial communities from El Islote,Puerto Morelos, Mexico - Siderastrea C C metagenome | ecosystem: Host-associated > Invertebrates > Cnidaria > Coral | place: El Islote,Puerto...
CCCTCGTAGAGGAAAGAAGCCCCCCCCCCCCCCCCCCCCCCCCCCCCACCGCACACACACACACACACACAAACACACCCAAACCCACACTTAACCCGGGGGGGGGGGGGGGGGGGGGGGCAAGAGCAATCTTACCTTCAGATGCAGAGTCAATGGTAAGTGATTGCTAAGGGAGGTCTTTTGCCATAAACCATTAAGGAAAGTTTTATGTCGCTAAAGTGGTGGAATGTATTGGGGTTTTAAAACATTGCTCTTGTGTGTGCGTAGCCAGTACCAGTCCCAAACCACTTTAGAATAACAAATCCCTAAGTAAAGGAGTCCTAAATAGTCCAACCTTGTTTATCAACTCACATGAGTAATTACCATTTATACAAAAAATAGAAGTTGTATGTGTAAATTGATGCGTTTATGACATCATTACGTTCATTTAATAATGTCAAAAATTTTCAAGATAACAGTAAGTCGTTTTTGCCTCTGTAAATTTTTTTAACTGCTGGCACGGACTGACATGTACAAATAAAATTAATACACTCTTTAAATTGAGAGGTTTTTCTGTTTTGGTCACACCACTTGCCAAATACAGTTGTGACAACATTTTTTAGTGCCATACACAACAATTGTAAGCAACTTGTAGAATTCATTCAGCATGGTGCAATGCAACAAGGTTGTGGCATTAAAATGGACCTTAAAGGACCTGAATAGTCTATTTGTGACAAATCCAAACTATACCACACAAGTCAAGTTACATTGTAAAACTGTATTTTGGCTTTCTGATTGGCTACTCAGACTCAAGATACAAGTAGTATTTTGCTCTTAACCTCCAAGCAAGGCACTGGTTGCCTTGTACAAGTGTTTACCCATTTATCAGAAAACGAAATAACGCTTGTGTGGCATAGTATAATTTTTACACTAAAACAGTGTTGGTGAACAGTGGTGAATGGTGGCGGATATTTATCTCCACTTCAGTAATAATAATAGTCATAAACTATTGGTCTATGATTCTATGTGGAGAAAATTGTCATGCATCTTGTTATTCTTATGGCTTATGACAGATCCTCTATTTTAACATGATTTTACTGCAAAACAAATTTTAGGAAGTCAGACCTTGTCTGAACTCACCTGTGGATCGGAACTGTGAGCCAAATGAGGGTACTTGTTAAATGTGTGTTTTGAACAAAATGAAGCTAAGACACGTTTTGTCATTTCTCCATAGTTTATATTTACAACAGGGTCACTTCCTCCTGAAATACAAAAACACACCTCCATTAATTAAGAATAAAATTTTAAGGTCCAATTTTGTTTATTAAAAGTACATTTAAGAAATTAAAGGTCGGCAAACACGAAGGGACCAGTTGCAGCGGCTCCACACAAGGGACTAGGGAAAGTCCCATGTAGTGTTTACACAAGAGAACTGGTCAGGAAGAGAGTCCAGATATTTATATTTGGTCACGGAGCCCAGATGCACAAACCGTAGTAGACACAAGTGCACAAGTACAATTTGAAGGGACTTGTTCCACGACTTCAAACAAGTTTGAAGCTGATTTTTTCAGGCTTTCTTTTCGCAACTGCATAAGTTGCGTTAATAACTGTGAGGATCTTCTTTACATTTATTTGTTCATTCCGCAGTTCAAATATACGAATTTCATATATTCATAATTTCAAGTTTGAATTCATAGGACAAGTCACAGGAGCCAAATTGTGTTCCCCACGACTAATTTAATTTTTTTTTACAGAAATAGGTGACTCACACGATTGGACTGGGCCTGCAGGACTAGTCACAGAGACTAGCTGCGACTAGTCCCCTTGAGTGTGCTAACCTTAAAGAAAGATGGACACTTCCTAGCTGCTTGGCAAGTGTATCAGTTACATGAAAACAACACATGTAAATAAGCAATTTCATGAAAGCATTAACTGAAACAGTCAGAGTTTGCAAACTTAGCTCTGTTTCAGACATCTTTGTAGCATTATTTTCCTTCATGTATTGAAATACACCTGTAATTTATACTTCTACAATTGAGAAAAGGGGGTGAATGGAGTAGCTTAATCTACATTATAGAGATCACAAACAGACAGGCAGGCAGGCAGGCAGTGAGATAGACAGACAGTGGCAATAGTAAAACACCATTTCTTAGAACCTACCATGACATTGTAGAATGGGAGTATCACGATTTCCTTTAATACACTGACAATAAACAAGAAGACAATCATTTCAGGACAAATTTGTTAAACAAGAACAAGCAATGACTGTTTCCCCTTAAAGGTTGTTACGGGATACGTGGTTTTATGATGTATCTCTTTTTTACCGGTACCTACCATAACTACTAGTATCCACCAATAGCTCTGCAGGTCTACCATGTCGTACTTAGAGCCCCGTCAAGTCTCAGGTTTAGGGTAGAGTACCGAAATCTACAAGTATGCATGTAACTTTTTGAAGCTTATAAAATGGAGCTTTTGAAACACAATCTGACTGCAATTATTAAGTAAATGTGAATTAATACTGATACAGTTGTAGCCTCATGATATGTCACTGTAAGCAAGTATTGACCTCAAAACCATGTCAGGAATTTTGTGTATGAAAATAAAAAAAACATGAAGCTTACTAACTGAATGTTACAGGCTGGCAACAATTTCAAAACTAGATGGAAATTCGAAAATATCCAAAACAGTTTTGGGCAGCACTACTAGCATAGCATTATCACAAACTTCATATTTGTCAGATGAATTATAACTTCCGAATCTGTAGGTAAGTGACATTTTCCAAGAAGAAATTAAGCAGGTAAAAGGTAATGCATCAGTCAATTCCAGTGGTGCCCATCCCCCCGGGCATTAGTGGGGCATTTTTCCTCATTGTCCGTCCCAGGGGCAGGGCATTAGTCTACCCTGGGGCATTTGACAGTCTTGTGATCTTCACGTCACAGTACTGTCACTTCCTTTCAGTGATAAGTTTATCGGGCAAGGACGATAAATTTGTGATTAACTTTGTCTAAACAGGACAAAATGAGACGGAAGATCCACACAACTAATGCTCACTGAAGCAATACACAGAAATAAGACTTATTTCAGACTTAGTTTGGCCTGATTTAGCTTTGATTGGAATGGAGATAAGCTCGAAAACTAAGAAATCAACTTATTTTTTTACCTGTACTGCGGGGCATTTGAACAGCTTGTTTGGACCCGCCGTGGGGCATTTGCCAGTTTGTTTTCAAAAAATGCTAATACCCGGGGGTCGGCCCGGGGGGGGGATGGGCACTGCTGGAAATGACTGACGCATAACAACTACAATTTTAAGTACCCCTGGAAAGGACTTGTGAAGAGGAAGCCATGAACTCAATGCCAAGATGCCACCAAGAGGCTTATCCATGGTCAATGCTGTGTACACTGCAAGAGCACCTCCCTGTGAAAAGCCACCTGAGAGACAAGACATTCAGTTACAGAGGATAGTCAAGAATGTTTACATGTCAGGCCAATACTTGTTTGCATCAGAGTCTTCAATCTCTCTATGGTACACTCTCAGGAGTAAAAACCAATAGGGCACGAGAGTAGCTACGTACATGTAACATCCATGCCACTTCAATAAGTTTACTAAAGAAAGAGTCAAGCTTACAGTGTTTCAAACACAAGGCACAGACGAATCTCCCTCCATCCTAACTTTACTAACTTTAAAAAGTTTGATCAAATTCATTTGCAGAAATTGTATTTGAATGTAAAGGGTTTTATTTTTCCACAATATACTGGATAAGTCAATAGTACACTTAACAAGGTACACACATGAAATGGCCATACCTAAGACTATTCTCTCTGATGGTATCCCATTTTTGATCTCCTGTTCAACTAATGACCTTACTGCAAAGAAAAAATTAAACTAATGATTAGCAACACTGCATAAATAACAAGATACAAAACAAGAGGGCCATTTATACAGAAGAAAATAAGACACCTCTTATCTAAGACGCGACTTAAATAAGACGCGAACCGTACTGTTTATATGTTCGCGTCCTACATAAGAGACGAAGATCACGCATTAATGGTTCGCGCCTTATTCTTGATACGGCCTTGTTTATAGGCAATGTTGCCAATAGCAACAATCCACGCTGTAGCAAGAAACAAAAGTGGCGCACTGTAGCAAGAAACAAAAGTGTGCTGTCATTTTAAGAACACCATTTTAAGACCACGCTGTTAAAGAAAAATTAATTCATAAACTCGGTGTCGCATACAAAGAATACAACACAAATACATGTACGAGAAGAGTCAGCAGAGAACAATCAACAGATTGGTGCAATCATGAAAATTTATGTTACAGAATTCATTGCAAACTTTCGGCTCTCTCAAAAAATATGTTGTTGCTGTTATGCACGCGCACTTGTAGTTCACCTCTTATTTAGGACGAGAAAGCGTTTATATGAGAAAGTTCACGTCTTAGTTAAGACGCGGACAAAATAAGAACAGCTGAAAACCCTGAAGACACAAACGCTTATTTGTACTATTTATACGATTAGTTCACATCTTATATGAGTCGCGTCTTATTTTCTCCCGTATAAATGGCCCTAATGTGTCACTGGATACCAACTTTGAACAGCAGCATCCTTTATTCCTTGTTCATCCTCAGGCCCTGAGAAGCTTAATGATGTGATGTCAAACCTGTGATGAGTTAATATAACACAGCACCAGTTAACATGCAGCAGTGTTCCCAGTTAAACCTATAATCTGTTATCCCTGTATGGGGGCCAAAAATGTATCATCAGTTCTGTAGGTGTTATGACCGTGCAATGACACAGAAAAAAGAATGTCTGACAGGATGGCCACGTTCAAACCTGTTACGCCTGCAGCAATGAAAAGGTCTTTGTGAGCCTAGCGGCTCACTGCTGGAGCTTAACCTAGTTTCTGCAGCATGAAGCCAAGATGTGAGAATCAACTTTCGAGGATCGAGTCAAGACTGTCGACTTACATTTGACCACTGTAGGAGCATTAATACTCCCCATGGATGGTTTGCTAGTCCATCAAAGGGTTACCCACAACATCATGTGATACCCATTTATGCACACAAATGTAAAGAGACAATAGTGACCTTCAGACCGGACTACGTGTACGAGATTGAGTACGAGTACGGCTTGCTTTAGATTATCGCATGTTACACCAATGAAACTTGTTCCTAAAGCTTCCTTCTGTACTGGTCAGCAACATGGAGGAGCTATGGCTCTAAGAACGTCATTGGTTTGAAATTCGAAAGTCGTAGTTGTACTCAATCTCATAGTCGTATTCTGATTTGAAGGTCACTAATGTGGCAAAAAGGGCAACAGCACAACACAATGCAAGGCCAGCTTCGAACGACTGACCTTCAATCTTCCAACTAAAAGTGTGATGTGCTGGCCACTACAACACTAAGCCTTGACCTCAGTCAATGTGTTTAACAAAAGTCAAGCTAGTTTCTTGTAACAACAAGTCTAATGGTTTAAATACAGTGTAGATCACGTGAGAAATGGACAGGGTCTTGCAAGAAATACATTGTAAACAGGGTATCTTAAGAATTTTAGAAAGAAACTTGAAGGGATTGCTGACAACAACAACAAATTGCTACTATTTCTTCAGAATTAATCATATCATACATCTCTTTGAACACAGTCTTCTAAGCTATTTGTTAACTGTATAAATAAAATTATGCAAGTTACACGTGGCATCAGTGTGGCAATTTGCAACATTATTTTTGTGATCGCATGAAACTACAATGTTGTGCTCTTCTTAGCTTTGCTGTCAACCTACATTGTGCATATTTGAACATTTCAAATGGACTAAAATTTCCACGAAAAGCTGGCAACAAGCACTCACACAAAGAACCTGCATTACGTGTACCTGTAATTTCTATTTTCCACAAAATACCGAACTAAAGCAATAATAAAACAAGACTCACCACGATGGCATTCTAAAACCTCCATTTAATGTCACTGCATTGACTGGTCTGGAAAAATTATCAAAAGGTAATAATCACAGCAGTCATCACATTCACAAATTTGCAATCAATGGTACAATGTTAGTACTCAAACAGAAGGGCACAGTTTTCAACTGAGCAGCTAAAGTATTTTGCATTTGCTTTGGTTTTGCTTTATTACTGTAAACTCTCTGATTCCATAAAATTACCTGTGCCAAATTCTCAGCCAATCAGACATACGGTACATGTAATTTAACCAACTGAAGCTGAATTGTGATTTGCTTGCAAGCACTTTTCCACACTTGATGCTAATTACTTATTAATCTATTTGCTTCAAGTTCTGATGGGTCCATTTTCTTGTCTATTCCTGTTGTGATCAGTTAGTCAAAAGAATAGTTACATCGGTTTTGGTTTTGTGACACTCAGTTGAAAACCACTCTATTACCTAATGCTGTTCATAATGATTGAAAGTCTCGGTGCAAAAGGATTGAAAGTGACCACTTATAATGGACAAAAATGAAAGAATGCTCCAAACTTTCCTAATGTTTACTTTCAACTTTGGAAAAACACAGATTCACTGTTAAGGACTTACGCATTAGGACATATTGATTTCAGGTGACTTATTCCCAAAGACTCAAATCCAGCACTCCAGCCATGTCTAACAAAAAATGTGTATTTTATTAATAACGACACAATGCACTTTAATAGCAGAGGTCTTGTAAACGCAGAGAACCTGAGTGAGTCTACAGAACCCCATACTTATGAGCTGGGTACAGTATAAATCTGTAGGTGAGTTGCTTTGGATAGGCTGCATGGCAGGCATCAAAAGAGGAGAGAGAGGGCAAATTAGTGATTATAAGACGTGAGAAGACCAGAGACAGGAGACAAAAGAAGAGAAAAGGTAATGTCTGCTACCATGTTGCTGTTTTGAAAAAATCTTGGTTTTATACATCATTTATTCTATCTGGCTGTCGTTAATTCAGGATTGGTTAGAAATTATAATTAATTTTGTCAGTCAATTACTTATTAAAAATTAATGCTGTAACAAAACAGAGTATCAGGACAAAAATTTTTAATACCATGTTTGTACAGTTGTTGTTATCAGCTAGAAAATATGCAGAAGCCATTAAATTTTTTCCAACCGGCTGTTACTTGAGGTTTACTGGCTTAGTGTATGCACATACAATGCACACATAGAGAGATTTTCTGCTCTTGAGATCTTTCCTTTCTTTTTAGTCTGGCTACCAAGTTCTGAGCTGAGACTGCCAGCAGTCACTATCTTTCCACGCTTGTGATAAAATCACCAAGAACCTCACACCTTGCAATCAGGTCTCTTTTTAAATTATGAGAAGTGTTTTGATATAATTCCGACAAAATAAAATAATTTATATACTTAGATTTCTTAACTACAATTTTGTGCAGCATCCATGGTAAGGACATACCGGTAATTATATACATGTACATGTACATGTTGTGGTTCAATTTTTTCCTCAGTTCAATTTTTATTTTCCTTTGTTTTTGTGTATGGTAATGTATGATAACGAGTTAAAAACAAAGGAAAATAAATATTGAACCAAGGATAAAATTGAACCACATTGTACATGTACAGTACAAGAGTAGTGAAATGTCAGGAGAATCGATGACCACATAAAAAGTCTCGACAATTTCTGGCAAGCAGGCAAGAAACACATGTTGCTGTCAGGTAAAGTGTAAAGTCGGCAATACTGTGGACGAGTTTGACAGCTACACATTTCCAGATAAATTGCTTTTGGATACTAATTAGGGAATGGCAATGACAAAAAACAGAAGTGCGGTAGCAGGTGCTCCCTCACTCATCTCATGCTCTGTACTTGCATACAGTAAGTGGACTACTTTGTATGGTCAAGGCATATGTACAAATACTTCACCCCAGTCAAACGCATGTACAGCTGTATATTGAGCAAATCACCCACATGATGCACTGGCACTCTACTTTTGCAGTAGTGCAAAGTCGTGTAGCTACAAGCAATTGCAAAAAGACTTGAGACACTCGCTACATTTCTGGTCATTTCAGACATTCTTATAGTCAATACACATTTACCCTCCTCCCTCCTTATCAATGTTGTTATGGTTTTAGTTATGACCTTCAAAGTAACAAGCAACAACATTGAAAGGGGGAGGGGGGGTCAGAAATGTCTTTAAGTTTTCGATTTGCTTTCAAGAGTGCATTTTAGATGGAAATCCACTATTTAGGAGAGTGTCTCAACAATTTTGCAACTGCTTGTAGCTAATGGGGTGGCAAGGTTTGATTCCTAAAAGTTTCTTTTTTGTTTCTCTTGCAGAACGTCGATATCTATGCACATTGTTTTGAATACTCATGATTTTCTCGCTCTTAGGCTTAGAGGCTCCATTTAGCTACATCATAATTTTTTAGATTCTCAAATATTGTTTAGATGCCCATAATGTACACTGTGGCTCTTACACTATCCAATACAGAATACAATTAAGCACAGAAGAAAACAGGTTGCTTCATATTAAAGTGCCTTACCCAGTATCTCCGAGACCATGAAGAAATATCAACTGTGTGACAAGAAAGAGATCATAGTGCAGGTTAGTCTAAATATATGAAAGGTTGTTTGCCAATAATTATTTTGCACAAAGATACTATTTGGTCTTAGTAAGCTGTTTTGAATGGGTTCTAAAAACAGCAGAAGTCCTCTGAAATTCTTTTAATGCAGTTGCACCTAAGCCATACAAAGCAGCCACATATATCATGAGTCAAAATTACTTTGTAAAAGGCCTAAACTGTTCTTTCCCTTAACCCTTCCACCAACACTGGCCAGTTTACCAGCCAAAATCCAAAAGTCTGCCAAACCCAGTGGGCCGGTAAACCAGCTAAACTGACTACACTATTAGAACCTATATTTTTCTCTCCTCTACTTTCCTTATATGGAAAACTAGAAAGCAAATGTCAGAAATTCAAAATGGCCACCAGTTTCAACAAGCAGAAGGGAGAAGAAGGCATGCACAAACGGAAAATAAAACTTTCCAAGCACTTTTTCGCCATTTTGAGCAATAACTATAAGGGATGACTAACTTCAAAGGCGTTTTTTGGCTTTGTTTTTACGCTTTGAGAAGAAATATCTTTGCGATTATTCAGTTAATGCCTACTGAAGAAACAGCTGAAGTTTGAAGTTGATAAACAAACATTTGGACAAAAATATTTGCTGTTCTGTGCAAATGATGCGCTGGAGTGTTCACTTCACATCGTGGTAAGAGTTGTACCACATTTGTACATCTTTTTGCCCATTTTTTGAATGAAATAAAATTTTAGTTTTTATTGTTCTTCATGAAATTCAGTTCGAAAGTTCCATGACTATTGTTGTGAAAATTGTTTATCTCCCATTTGCATTAGCTTTGTTTGAAAATCATCTTCTGCCATTTTGTGCAAAGAAACACCATTTTCAAAACTGCCAGTGTTGACGGCACTTTTTTCTCAAAACACCCAGTGGTGAAAGGGTTAATTTCTCATTTAAACCTGTAACTTGTTACACCTGTAAGGGTTGATGAATGTCTCTGTGCAATAAGTAAGGATATTTGCTGGCCATTCATGTCACCTTGTTATGACTGTGTATATGTCGTAGGTTAAAATGAATTTCAGGTCAAAATGATTTCGAACTAGTTTTATTAATTATTTTGTATTTCCTTTGTTTTATAGTGGTTATCATCAAACTGAAACAAAGGAAAATACAAATCAAACTAGTTTGAAATCATTTTGACCTGAAATTCATTTTAAACTACAACATATACATAAATAATTATAATGGTTGACAAAAAAAGTTACTGTGGATCCTGTGCAAGAAACTGTTAGACATTTTCAGTTTTTTTTTTTATGTTCCAGCCAGGGCCGACTGGGATTCACTTTGTCATACAATTTCTTTATTCCGTCGACTTTTCTATCAAATTTTCTTGGTCCAATATTATACCTCCTAAAAGGAAACAACTTATCTGTGACTCACTTGTCAGCTTGGGAAAAATAGATGCTTTCACGATGGCTCAAGAAAAGTATTCACCACAACTTCATTGCATGAAAATCCTGTTACACTTTTGTTTTTTTGTTTTTGTTTTTGTTTGTTTTTTTTTTTGTTCTTTTATTTTTACAAAATATTACTTACTATACAAAGCTAAAACTATTTACAACAGAATACTTACAGTATGGTACCTATGCTACATGATATTATTATTATATAAGATATTATTATAACTTAGCATGCGGTACAACCGTTAACAATGCTTACAAAATTTACCAGACATTTTAACAGACTAAAGCTACGATTACAGACTGATGCTATACACTACATATACATAATAAGGCTACATTACTTGTGCGATACTGCGATACTGAAATAAGCAAATGACAGAAAAAAATGGAAAGAAATAGAGACGAAAAAAAAAAATTAACAAGACGGACAGCCAAACAAAAGGAGGCTCAAATACTTATTTGTGATTTGGATTTATGTTTTTCAATTTCAAGGTGGCTTTTAAGTATAGCA
>Ga0126336_10002525_pt1 | contig 10452 bp, 4 predicted proteins | sample SidCmetagenome_FD_92530 | JGI IMG/M metagenome (GOLD analysis project Ga0126336, IMG submission 92530) | Coral microbial communities from El Islote,Puerto Morelos, Mexico - Siderastrea C C metagenome | ecosystem: Host-associated > Invertebrates > Cnidaria > Coral | place: El Islote,Puerto...
AACCAGCCTCCACCCGGACAAAGTACAATGCAGCGACCACCCAGCTCTCCTATGGCAGTGGATCCTGTGACTCTAGGCATGCACGCAAAGTATGGTCTTCCTGGACAATCCTGCATGGAGTGGCTAAATACCTTAAAAATTCCCAGAAATGTCAAAAGTCTCGATCAAGTCAAGGAAATTCGGGAGGTTGGAGGTCCAAATTGTCCACCATTGAAAGATTGGACTGTACTAATGAAGAATTACAAGTCAAGCAAAGGACAAAATACTTCCGTGTACAGTCAACGTAAATTTATTTACACACTTTTTCAACGGCATGGGTTTGACATTAACAGCATTCGTGCGCAGTATAATAAACTTAAACCTGGTAAACTTTACAAACTTTTATTTATTTATGTATAAATTACATTATGTATTTATTTATTTTTGTATAAATTACTTGAATACTTAGGCAATAGATAGCTTTTCATTTGTTTACATAGCCTGACATAGCCTGACATGAACACGTGTGTAAGATTTTTTCCAGCATTATATGCCATGAGAGATGTACTTTAAAACTTGAGGCGTCGGCTCCTCACCAGGTTGCCATTCGCCAAATCTCTCTGCGGAGATTTCTTGCAATTTTTGCCCCGTCTCTTCATTTGACCAAAGAAGGCACATACGCCTTCCAAGACTAGATTTCCACTAACCTTGTGGCAACTTCTCAGTCCCGTCTGGCAGGCAAAGGAAAATATCGCCACATCCAGTGAATTGGATATCCCATCTGGGAGTCACTTTTTTGAAGATTTCTGACACGAAGTTGAGGAACATGCCGCCATCGTGGTTCTTTCCTGCATTTTAATATTTTGACGACCTTCCTGTTGCAGTTCTCAAGTGCTTGTCTTTTGATTGGTTCAGAAACATATCACATCCAAATACAGATGTGATCCAGAAATCCGGTTCTGGCACACATGCGTCGAAGATATGTCTAAAAAATTTTGCTTCATTTCAACAAAATGCCATTGAGTAATCCACTTGCATTTTTGCGACCCCTTTATGACATCGCTGTGTGGCAGTTCTACTTCTGTCTGGCCAGAAGAGTAAGCGCCCGAGAACCGGACAACCTGATCACATTAAGTTTACTTTTGGAATGCACAAGGTGGTCGCCAATTTTATGCGCAAACTGCTGTAGTTTCAAGCATTCAATCACTTGAAACAAAAAATGCTTGAGACAGAAGCCAGAAAAGCAACTGAAAATTGGTTGTTTGGGGAACGGGCAACCGACAGAATGATACACTGGTGCCAGGATCAATGACGATGGAAGAAGCCTTGTCTTCCAGACATACCAATGGCTTTCACAGAGAATGAACCAATGACTGTGGCATGGAACACCAACATTTCAGTTTGTTTCAAGTGTGGAATTCCGTGTCCAAATTGCATAGAGGAATTGAATGAGGATATGCCGATGGAAATGTCTACAGCTAGGGCGTTGATGTCCTATGAAGAAATTCACCAACCTTCGGCTGAAGGTCATCCTGATGAAGAACTTTCTAATGGAGAAGACATTTATGACAACGAAGAACACCAACCAGCTAGTCTAGGAAACATTGTTGCGGAAACATTGCTGCAGATGAAAATGTTTCCCAGATTAGCCGCGCGAGAAACACGTTGCAGAAGCAAGAAAATGTTTTTAAATCAAGTCAAAAACATTTTTGCTTCACAGACGGAAATTTTGCTTCCTAAATTAATGTTTCCCAGTTTAGCCACCCAAGAAGACATGTCTGGAAACAATGTTTCTGCAACAATGTTTCCTGCTTTAGCCAAGGCCCTAAGAGCTCAATGCGAAGTTTTGTGTTCATAAGCTTACTAAAGGAGAAAGTTGTATATAAAAGTTGTAACCAAAGGGTTGTATCGGAGTTAAAATTTCTCAAACATTTCAAAGGAACATTTCTTCCATACAACAACCTATAAAATTCATAATTTGTGCACATGATTTCAAAAATTAAGCTTTTGTCCAGAATATAAGCTTAAATAAAGTTAGTAGTTGCAACAATATAAACAGTACAACCTACCGGCTTGAACTGATGCCAATGACATCTTTTTTCTTTCTTTCGCGTCTCGCGAGGTTTTGTTTGCCACTGTTAGCACTTGGTCAGTGCTAACTGAACAGGCAGAGACCTTTGCTGCTTCATCCGCTCTTCTTTTCCTCACTCTCTCTCGAGCTATTTCAGTTGTTTTGTTTGCTTTTAAACAAGTCGCGCATTGGCAATTTGCGAAGGGTCATGCCGAATGCGCAGGCACATTAAAACCATGTCCTTTGCACCTTTTGCAAAATCTTTTGCAAGTAGTCTCCGACACGAGTTTCAATTTTGGGGGGTTTTTGTCAAAACAAATCTACAAGACATAAAACAATCCAGAGAAAAGGAGAGCTCTGACCAAAAACGTCAGCATCAACAAAGTCACATGACAAACCTGCTGAAGCTTTCACACACTTGTCTTCAGCGTGCAATTTTTTCTTTCCCTTTTCAACATAATCAAATAGGGAAAAATCAATGAAAAAATGAAGTGAAGTTTTCTTACTCGGTTATGACGACAGCATTTTGGCAATCAGAATTAGACTTTCAGTCCTTGACCATGTCTGGCAGCTGCGACTTTCTCTGCGACGGATCAAGCTCTCGTTCTCTTCGGTTTTTTACTCACAATTGGCTAATGAGCAACCAAACACTAACTCCTTTCTTTGTTTTTAATGAAGATAACTTCTTGAAAAGTAACAGATCGCAAAGAAACAACCAGCATATCCAGGAAAACGAGTGGCAAACTCGCACGCAAACCTCACTCTTCGATCAAAGAAGTTTCTGGAAATCAATAGATATTCTCCTTGACGTCACTCGCTTTCCCACCATTCTGATAGGTCAATCGAACAAGGCTCTTTCCATATTTGGGAAATTTTAGCGGCAAAACGGGCAGTACTTGTTTTGATCCTCAAAACTATTGGCGGATGAAACAAATCGCGAACACTCATCGAACCTGTTTTTCAAGGTCATAAGAAAATCGTTCTAATTTTCACGAGTACTAATTTTTGTGATTTCAAAATAATCGCAAAATTTAATATTCGCAGAAAAAATTGCGCAAAAATTAATACGATATTATACATCAAAAGATAACAACTGTAAATGTTTGGAACTGCAACTATCTATCCTCGGAAATAACTTCCCGCCTTGTTTTCGACTGGCACCCTTCATCTTAGCTGTTTTCTTCAGCTTGAAAATTGGTCAAAACCTCTTTTGTACAGTCACCAAAGATTCTGTTTGCAGGCTCCTTGTAGTTAAATTGAACCAGACTATATATTTCCAGTAGTCCGTTAGTCTTTAACGACTTATCCATAAAACACTGACAAAATCGCGAAATTTAATACCCTTTTGCCCTAATTTTTCTTGCAGTCGCGAAAATTAATACTCGCGAAATTCGTCTCCCGAATTTTCGTGAAATCAAGAATAAAGTATTTAATCACACAAGCTACAAAATTTAAAAAAGGTATTCTGAAGCAAAGCGTAAAAATGAGAAATAACGACGTGTGCACTCGGTGATAATGTTCGCACATCGCAACCACTCAAACAAAGTTAAATAATATTGAAGCAAACCCGTGCAACCCTTGCTATGCAGTTAATACATTGCATTTGATGTAGGTAACATTATTTAGGCCATCTTTGAACATTTGAAATTTGTGCTCTATTGATCGTAGGCATAATAATTAATCGGCATAATTTTCAACATATATTATTTAATGCATGCAGCTTGCACGAGAAACAAAAACAATGTATTAAAATTGACAATATACTCATTACACATCTATCAGCTTTTGTAATCCTTGTTGGCTCAGCCATTCGCAAGAAAATCTTCATTTTTCACAACAAAATTATTAATAGAGGACACAGGCAAAAGGTTAAATGCCCCAGTTTTATCCCGGGGGTATACAGATGCCCGGCCCACAGCCAAAGGTAAAATTAAAAATGCCCCACCCCCAGGATTAAGACATGAGTAAATGCCCCACTATTGTTGCCCCCCCCCCCCCCCGATCGGAAGCACTAAAATTGACTAATGCATACATACTCATTAGCCAGGTTTCAACTTTAGATAATGATAACGAGACATTTGCGAAATGGTTTAGCGATTAATGTACAAAAGCGAGATCTTATCATAGAGATATGATGAAATGATATCTCGCCTGATATCATGATGTCATGTTATCAAGATATGGTATCACACAGTTACCATGATATCAAGCAGTGATATCATAATATCTACTTTTGACCGTGATGGCCCGCTGTACAGGCATCCACATGAATGGTTGTAGTTAAAACATTAATTCTAGCATATTGTTTTAATAAAGTTTAATTTATGAAAGTGACTTTTTTTGGTAATATTTTCAACATGTTTGCATTGCAGTGTATTTTGAAAGGAGGGCTATCTTCTAGTTAAAAAGATTTTTTAATACCTTGCAGTGTATTCTGAAAGGCGGGCTGTCTTCTAGTTTTAAAAAAAAATTTTAACTTGTTTTTTTGCTTTGTTAATGTTTGTTTTGTTATTTTTTGTTTGTTTTTGCATTGTTAAAAATCTGGATTACTAGCTACTGATAGAAGGTGAATAATCCTCATGCAATGCACTACTGATTGTAAAATTCAATCAGGGTGTAGCCAAGTCAACAAGCTATGAAACATGGAGTGTGCTACCTGAGAGTTTGATTGTTGCTTTCTTATCAGTAATTTAAATGCAGCATCAGAGAAATACAACAAGGTAAAACTATCACTGGGCAGGTTTTTCAATTTCTGTATTTAGTTTCCTTTTGAACATCAGCAAACTTGAGGTTTAGACAAAAGACATGGAGCAAGTTCAAACTCTTTCCTCAATAAAGTGGAAGTAGCCTCTTATTTTCTTCAAAGATAGGTGGCCAAGCCTGATTTGAGTATACTGTGATCTATGAAGAATTGAGGGAAGAAAAATAAGATCACACAGTCATTCTTTTTTCCTCTGCCCAATCCCTCTATGTTTCAACTGTTGGTTTGAAGCCCCGCACTTCAGGAAATTCCAGTTTAGCCTTGTACTTTCCTTTTAAATTTTGGCTTTAAGACCCTCTCCTTGGAATTTGCAATTACCATCCATGGGGAGTGTATGGTGTGCAACCAGCTATTGACATACAGGTAAATTGTATAAATTTGCTCGTGTGCTAAGGATGTGAGAACAGAAGGTCGACTGGCAATGGTCAACTGCTTCGAATTTTCTTTTTGCACAGAAATTTGGTGGTGAACAATCACGAGAAATTATTGTGATTGATAGACAAATAAGTCATTTGACGCACGACGTCCACTATAATCTCATACCGGATAACATTATGAATATGTTTAACAAACTAACTTTTGTTATAGTTACTGGACCAGACCTGTCACCAATAAGAAATGTTTTGTACAGTAAACAAGAACTAAAAACATGAAAAAATCTTTCTCAATGTCTGGTAACCAAACCTAGAATAGTATCCCACTGTCTATAAAAACACTTAACAAAAACCAGTTTAAAACTGAATTAAAGAAACTCGTTTTTGAAATCTTAGAGAAAGACAATTGCTGTATTTAGCAGTTTTTAGAACATCAAACTTCTGTAAACTAGTATTGTCCCACAGTTCCTTGACAGACACCCTTGCTTCCAAAGAGTCAATCAGGCATACAGTCCATTAGTTTTAAACACAAACTTGCAACAGTGCATATTCCTTGTTCAGGTGCCCAACACTTAAAATTAGAGCAAGTTAAGATGATATACAAAAGTTTGTATCCCTAAGGTACTTTATGTCTGAATTGTGTGCTGTGGTATCCCTGACCTGTTCCAGCTGCCATAGCGAAATTCAATTCGAACAATTTCAAGATTCTTCGAATACCGAAGACTAACTGGGTGAGAATCGCTGACCACAGCTTTGCAATGACTTCCATCCTTCATTGCTTTGAACAAAGAGAGTCTTCCTTTAGGGCATTTGCGTTGCCACAGATAGCATTAAGTGTTTTAAATGTCCAAGAGCACGGATCTTGATTTCTACTACATGCTTTGTTTCCTTCGTCTTTCCTTTTAAGTCCCATGCTAACACTTACCCTTTTAGGGAGTTATCAAAAGCAGAAGGAACTTCTTTAAGGTTACCATGTACCTTCAGAGGTGTCTTCTGTCTTACGCATGTAGCACTTCTCAGTTTCGCTGCAGATACCCTAAACCCTATATCAAATAAAAGCTTATAAAACTGGCTATTTGAATATGCCACTAATTTTTCATGAAAACGAATTTTTAAGTTTTCCACGAAGCCTGAATATGAAGGTCTAGATCGCCTTTAGAAAGCTCCAGCTCAAAGGGAATTTTAAATTTTGCATTTTTTTTTGCTTGGTGAAAGTTCGGTACATAAGGGCTAAAAAACCCTGTTGGGGTTTTCCTTTATTCAGCCGCGTTCAAAAGCTTTCGAACATTTTCTGAATCGCAAGAAAAACATACGGAGTAACGGCAAAGAAATGGTTCTTAATGAAAAATATTTAGAATTATCGAATTCCCCGATACGTTCTTGTTGAAGAAGCGTCAAGCTAGTGACGCTCCAAATTTGATTAAAATCCAACAAATCGCCTTTGAGTTGGAACTCTTTAAAGTGTCACCTTCAAGCGAAAAATGAATGCCGAGAAATAGCGCTCAAAAGAAAATCTTCGCTACACAAACAAACACTACCTAAAAAAACCTTTGCCGACAGTAGACCAATCAGTGGGTGCTATTTTATCTTCCGGTCACCTCCCGTGGAAATTTCGCGCAATACTCTCTCCACGCAAATCCTAGTGTTCCTAACATTCAACCATCCTACCATTTTGTTGAATTTCTTTCAATGTTGGACGTCGTTTAACTGATATTATCGTGATGGGGAGAAACAAAAGAGCGAAAACCTCAAGTCAACCAGCTGGGCTTAAACTGGAGCGGCCAAGGCAGGCAAAAAAGCAAAGCGAAGTGAAACTGAGCACTGTGGAGCGCTCTGATTGAATCAGTACCACTGCAGCTCTTTTGAACAGCGCTTCTTATATTGGTTGAATGGGCACTTATTGTAGTGTTATCTTAGCAAAGCTTATTATCGAACAATGCTCAAAGGGCTTATTTTTACTTGCGTCATCAAGCAATCGCATAGCGCGTGTTCGGCACACAATTGTTTTGTCCATTTTTTGCTGCCAAATAGTATCCAAAAGATTTCAATATTGTTTAGACATATTTGTATCTTTCCAAAAGAGTGCAATAAAGTAACAACAAAAGATCGGTTTCATCGGGATCTGATAGGCCAATGTACAAATGAGTGAAACTATTAGCTGTGTCAGCAAGCGAGGTTCCCTGCGAAGAGATCAAAAGGTCGTCTCCCAGCGTTGGCTATATACCACGGGCTACAAGTACACTGTAATTGGAAGGTTCTGACGGCCATTTCCGATGATATGAACCTTCGTCTGATGCAGCGAGGCTATAACGTGTTTCCTCTGTCACGCTTTTCTGCTCTTCTGAATTTTCCTCTTTTTTCGCTGTTTGGAGTTAGCCCACGGACATTTCCGCGGCCTGTGGGTTTCCATAGCAAAGTAATAACTTTAATTAGGAAACCGGGCTCTAACGACAAAAATATAACATAAACGGACATAGAACGCTTCAGGAAATGATAAATGTGGAGGCTCTCCCATAAACAATCTTTCCCGTGAAAATCGTTCAGGATGGCTGCACTCGCATCAATTAGCTGTCAATCAAAAATAAACTTTCACTTTCAGTGGAAAACGGTCATCCCATTTTCTTGGCAAATAATTGCTCTTTTTCCAAATTTCTTTTTCGGAATTAAAGGATTCCAAGGAAACGTATTTTTATGGAAAAAATAAAAATCGTAAATTTCCCATTTTTGTCGTACACGGTAACCTTAATAGATTTTTAAATCTAATTTGTGTATTTTGGTGGGGATATATTTTTTAAAAATAGTACAACATCTGCCACCTTTCAGTATTACAAAAATATTTCACATGACCCTTATTTTTTAGATGGCCCCCCTTTAAGGCCATTTTTTTACGTGACCCCCCCAAATCCCACCAGCCCCCCTACCTCGTAAAAATGAACGGTCCCTTGGTCGGTACCAGTTACATTATTAACGTCCTCAGTTTGTTTCTTACCGTCCCCACTGTAGCAACTGACCTCGTGTTATAAAACAAATTCGGTTAGTCATTTTATAGAACTATTCACAATACTCGAAATAAAGCAAGAATACTTAAATCCCGGAGGTATTTCCACCCAATCTGGTTTGACGGATTCCTGTATGTTCATTCCCAGGGGGTATAAATATGGTTAAAAGATGACTCTTACTGCATTCTGCACCTCAAATTGATCAAGCGCCCAGAAGAGATGTCGCCAAATTTGTTTTAGTTCCACGAATTTCAAGCGAGAAAGAAGACTTGTTCTCTGATGGCCGACCCTCAGATGCCCGTTCAGCCTGCGGCACGACCAGCACAGCCAGCACAGCCAGCACAGCCAGCACAAGTGGCGCAGCCAGCACAAGTGGCGCAGCCAGCACAAGTGGCACAGCCAGCACAAGCAGTGCAGCCATTACAAGTGGCTCAACCGGGAGTACAACCTGTTCAAGCAGCACAGCCGGCGCAGGTGGAATCTGCTGATTTTGAGGTAACTTCTCTTGCCTGTTTTAGTCGAATATACTATCAGTTTTGCCAGTATTTACCAAGTTTACCTCTTGGATGCCGTCTTCTGCTTAAGAGTTTTTTACGGCCATCACCTCACCTAGGGGCTCTCGCACGTACATGTGTTGTTTACGCGGTAAAGTGTTTATTAGCCTTCACAGTCATAAATTGTTCCTCATGCTCTACTAAGTTTTTTCTTTTCGCTACTGGGCGTTTGAAACTAGGGAATATGCGTCTTTATATTCGGATAGGTCATGTTTTTATACGAGCAGTTTTTGGACCTCCCCCCCTTTTGGGTGTAAGGGATGTTTTTTTGTTTGAGACTTTTGGTTTATGTACGTTTTTCCAGTGTATAATTCGTTCGGAAAGAGACCGCTAGATGATCACTATGAGTGTTTTATTGTTATGGCTGTTAGAGCTCGGGAATATTGATTGTTCTCTTGGTGACATGATTCTTACGGCAACGGACCGTAGGATGATCATTAATGAGGGTTTATTGTTATGATTGTTGGCGCTCGGAAATATTGATCGTTCTCTTGGTGACATGATTTTTGCCGCAAGGGACCGTAAGACGATCACTAATGAGGGTTTATTGTTATGATTGTTGGAGCTCCGGAATATCGATTGTTCTCTTGGTGACATGATTTTTGCGGCAAGGGACCGTAAGATGATCACTAATGAGTGTTTATTGTATGATTGTTAGAGCTCGGAGATATTGATTGTTCTCTTGGTGACATGATTTTTACGGCGAGGGACTGTAAGATGATCATTAATGAGGGTTTATTGTTGATTGTTGGAGCTCGGAAATATTGATTGTTCTCTTGGTGACATGATTTTTACGGCAAGGGACCGTAGGATGATCATTAATGAGAGTTTATTGTTGATTGTTAGAGCTCGGAAATATTGTTCTCTTGGTGACATGATTTTTGTGGCAAGGGACCGTAACATGATCACTAATGAGTGTTTATTGTTATGATTGTTGGAGCTCGGGAATATTGATTATTCTCTTGGTGACATGATTTTGCGGCAAGGGTCCGTAACATGATCACTAATGAGGGTCTATTGTTATGATTGTTGGAGCTCGGAAATATTGATTATTCTCTTGGTGACATGATTTTTGCGGCAAGGGACCGTAAGATGATCGCTAATGAGTGTTTTCTATTTTGACTGTTTGGAGCTCAGAATTGATGTTTGTTCTCTTGGTGACATGATTTTTGCGGCAAGGGACTGTAAGATGATCACTAAGGAGGGTTTATTGTTGTTTGTTGAAGCTCGAAATATTGATTGTTCTCTTGGTGACATGGTTTTTGCGGCAAGGGACCGTAAAATGATCACTGATGAGTGCTTATTGTTATAATTGTTTGTCGCTCAGGATTGATGATTGTTCTCTTGGTGGCAGGTTTCTTTCGGCAAGGAACGTAAGATGATCGCTAATGAGTGTTTATTGTTATGGTTGTTTGGAGGTCAGAATTTTCTCTTTATGATATGAGTCTTTCGGCAAGGGACCTTTAGATGATTACTAATATGTTCTGGTATCACTGTTTGGCGTTTAGAATTTTAATTGTTAATTTCGTTAAGAGTGTTTTAAGCTCGGAAATAATGATTGTCCTGTTGTTGACATGAATCTACCCACAAGGGACCGCTTGATACATCGTTTTGAGTGTTTATTGCTATGAGTGTTTAGGGCTCGGGGTTAATGATTGCTCTCTTAGTGTCATGATGTTTTCGGCGAGATTTTCCCGAGATTTGGACGATTTAT
>Ga0126336_10002526_pt1 | contig 10452 bp, 10 predicted proteins | sample SidCmetagenome_FD_92530 | JGI IMG/M metagenome (GOLD analysis project Ga0126336, IMG submission 92530) | Coral microbial communities from El Islote,Puerto Morelos, Mexico - Siderastrea C C metagenome | ecosystem: Host-associated > Invertebrates > Cnidaria > Coral | place: El Islote,Puerto...
GATTCTTTTATAAGTTTTGCTAGGGTTTTCCTCTCGCACTGAAAGTGTGGGCGATTGATTTAAAGTGTTTATTGCCACACTAATATGTCCTCCGCTTATAACAGCACCCGAAAAAAGAGAAAGAGGCTGCTGTGCTGCTTTCTTGCCTTGCTGAGAGAAAGTTGGACGAAATGTTGGATAAGTGAGTTCGTCAAACTCATGCTTTCTTTTCTCCGGAATAGAAGAGCCAGACTGGGGAGCTATTTCTCCCGAACTCAGTCCAGTGAGAGTGCGAGATATGTTCAACTGTTGTTTCTGTGAGACGGTAGAGTAGCTGGTGATACTTTGAACGTTTTTGTGTCCTGACAGTTGCGTAATATCAGTTGGCGGCACGTCATTGTTGACTAAAGTTTGAATCATAGTTTTTCTGCTGCTGTGGTTTTTGAAGTTTGGCCCGAGTCCAGCTTTCTGTGCCATTGTTTTCATTAAGGTATGAAGCTTATTTACGCCGACTGGAGCTTTTTTGAACCAAGGTTTGCCGGAGCCAGATTTTACATTGTTTATTGCCAAGTAAAATGGTGCATCGTTGGTTTTCATTTCCGCGGGTTGCTTTTCTGCGTAGACTTTGTAGGCCTTTTACTGGACATTTCTTGTTGTTCGGCATAGCAAACATTTTGAGTGCAATGGCTCTTACATTCCGAGGATCGTTTCCTGAACGAGTTTTGGTTTCTCTTTCATTGAATTCGAGGTACTCCTGCCCTATGGAAGTTTAACAAAGTTTTACGTCTCCCCAACACATTTCTCTGTGCTCCTTGCAGCCTTGTAACCCAAAATGGATTGTGTTGTTGAACCACACTGTGTTTAAAAGCGCTTCTGCCGTGGAACTTCCCAAGAGATCCTTTTCATACAGAACTTGAATATCTTCCTCACTTAACCCATTAACGTCCGTGCCAGCCTGAGCCAGCCTACAAAGGCTTTTTTTTTCCCCTTTTGTCCTAGTTGTCTTTGGGAATGTTAAACCAATCAGAATCCACCTACTGCGCATATATTTGAAGGCTTGAGGGGGGTCCTAGAAGGGAAGACTTCTTGTCACTCTCCAAGAAGATCACATTTCGCTCAAAATGGCTGCTGTGCTCTTCATGCGTGAATTTTCAAGGTGGCAATATCTCACTCTCGGAAGGAAGGATTACCTTTTGAAACTTAAAAATCGAAAGAAGAAGCTCTAAGGAACACTCAACAAGTTAAGCAATCGAATTTAGAGCTTTTAGAGCGAAGAAAACATCTTTCAAGGACGAACAGCTGTTTTGTCAAAGCGAAGGACAATCTTCCATTGCAAGAGATTTTTCGAGCTGCGGACTTTCTGGGAAATGCTCAAGCACTTCTACGAGTCTATGGTAGAGTAAATTACACATTTGATTGTAAATTTTCACCGTTTTCACCTTAATTAAAGGATTTTTTGTATTTCTTAAAGTTTTTGTAAGAGTTTTGAAAAACGTGCACCGTTCGCATCAGTAAGATTAATGCTCTTCAAAATAACTTTCACAACGAGCCAAATCGCTTGTGCGTAGCTTCCCTCGAAGAAAGTATTGAACGCGTTTGGTTTTCGGAAACGAATAAAGGCGTGTATCAATAAATGTATCATTTAGAAAAGCTTACTGTCTCCTCTTCTGTGAATCTTCATTCATGAAATTTCGAAAAATAGTAATCTGACCTAAACAGATACAAATCCTCTGTTGTGGTTTGTTTTCACGCGCGAGACAACATGTGAAATCTCTTGCGTAAATTTTCAAAATTTTGACTTTGACATTGTATTCTTGGCTAATTCTTAATTGACAACTGGTGTATTTTATTCGAAAGTTAGAAATTTAACCTATTCTAGATCAAGTGAGTGTTGTTTTTTCGAGCCTATAAATTGTTGTTTCGTACTGCATATGGGGTTACCAACTGCTAATTTAGTGTAGCGATCAAAAAACACGCGGCCGGTAATGGGTTAAAGCAGCAGAAGCATTAGGCTTGTTGCCCTTGCCTTTCCATTTTAGATCCCTTTGCTTTGACTGAAGCGCTTTCCGAGTTTGCTCGAACTGGACGTCTTTCATAAGGCAAAGTCCATAGTTTTTTTTCTTCAAATGGCGCTCCAAGCTAGCAAAGAATGCCCTTAAGGAATTAGGTTCGTATTCCTCGTTGTCTTCTTTTTTGCGAACCGTTATAAGAAACTTGCTTAGAAACTTGTTCAGCTGTTGAGGAGTCAATTCGTCCATTTGTCTCATCTCGCCTTTCAAAACAAGAAATTCGTGGAGCAGAGCAACATCGTGTTTGGTCTTTTTCTTGGTGTTTTCATTTTCCTGTTCATCCGGGAAGATGCTTGGCTTTAAAAGTATACTGTGTTTTAAGCAGAATAGAACTAAGGCACAAAGAAGAACCAACAGCTCTTTATCCTTGGTTGATTTCTTGTTCATGACCTCTGACAGGGTTTGGTTTTCAGCGTGAAACGTAGTGCACTTATTCGCAAGTTGATCTGCCCAAGCACTTAAGCTGATGACAATCGGAAACATTTCCATCACTATAATGTTCTTAGAGGTCCATTTTGACAGCCAGTGGCCATAGAACCAGCACTGGCCAAAGATAGCACCGTACCCCAGTGAGCCAGAGGTGTCTGTACAGAGATGAAGAGTCCTCGAAGAAAGCCAGTTGAAGTCTAAAAAGAAGGACTTGCCATCGTAGTTGGTAAGAAACTCTTGCCAAAGCGTAATGTCTTTATTCACAGCACGAGTTAAATCGTACCACTGTGTTTCATCAAAGCTGGAGCTCTATCAGAAAAGCACATTGCATAAACAGCAGATTTGAAAAGCGGATGTTCACTGATCTATTGTGGCTATCCATTGAGTAGTCTGGACAGGTTCGAGACTGACAATAGGCTGATTTGAAGCAGCGGAAGATTTGACCGTAAAATTATATTCAGGATCGCTGGAAAATGAAGGTCCCAAGGTCAATGTATTTGTTAGCCTCGACTGTTCTGTAAGAATTATTTCAGATTGTAGAGCTTTGCCGTCTATCTCCTCTTTCTCACATTTTCCGACAACTTCTTCATTAAACAATGTTAATGCCCATTGTTTGATGCTGTTAACATCCCAGTCTATTAAACTGAAGGAAAAGAACTCCACTTATGAAGAAAGCATTGAAACTAGCTATCGCCATGCAATTGCAGCATGTGAAAAAGCTGTTTCGGCGAGAACTTACCCTTCGCATCTTCTTCTGTCTTATCATCGTTTCTTGGAAAGCTACGTTTCAGCGAGACAGGTATAGCCTAACATGGAGTTTGGCTGGCACAGATAATGTGCTACATGAAGAATCGCCATCATGATCAGACGTTTCATTAAGAGGGGCGTCGTCGCCAGGTAATGAAGGGAGCCTCGAACAAAATGCCTTCCCCCCTCGAGAAACCATGTTGAAATGAATTTCTGTGTATTGCCCATAACAAACTTGTGCCACTTTTTTGGACTCTGATCGGCTTATCTGTTTGTACAGGTTGTGCTTTGATTGGTTCATGCATGTATTACTCCATGTAAATTGTCATCAATGAGTAACACCGCTGTATTGTAAGCATGTATCTGAGAATACAAGCATGGTGAACCCGCGAGATAACAGTTCATGTCCACTGTGCCTGCAATTCCTGCAATGGAAAACCTGTTAATTACCGTACCGAAACGTCACACCTAAAATGTGAGAGACATACCTATGAGTCTGCAAGATATTGAGCGAGTGAAACAGAAGGTAATTCCTAAGTTTTGTTCCTCCTTTTCTTAAATAGTGAGGAAGTGCCAGACAAAAGCCAGCCCCACAAATGAACTGACTTGACAACTACTCCTGTTTTAATACCCATGCATAATATTTGTGTATATCCCTAGATCAAGATGGCATTGGACCCATGAAATGAACTGCCTGCTACCATGCGTTTCCCTCCGCATTTTTTTGCCGTGTCTAAACAGACTAACAAGGGCTTCTTTTTTGCAGCAGATGCCCATTTCAAATCACATGATAGCCTTGTTGAGGCAAGCACTGTGTAAATTCCATGACCACATCATAGCCAAGCCCTTTTCCTGATGTTCTTGTTCTGGTTTTTCCAAGGTGCGCGTTGAAATCATACGTGTAGCCTTTATCTGAATCAGCTAGGACCCATAGTTTCAGCCCCCATTTTGTTGGTTTGTCATTATTGTATTGCTACATACCAGATCTGTGCTTCGATCGCACCATTCTTTCATCTTGACAGGACTGTTTGACATTCTCAATCAAGTACCTTACTTGTCGGAGTCTGTCATCTTTATCCATAGATGTATGATCATTGCATCTGAAAAATGCCATGATTGCCCTAAACCTGTCCATGGAGGAAATCATACGACGAGCCCAGTTGCCATTGTACAATGATGCAGAGGACCAGTAATACTCTTGTCGACGTGACTGCACAAGTAATCACCAATGTATTCTTGAGCATAGGCATTTGTGAAATCACAGAGTTTTTTAACTAATCATGTCGGAAAAAAATAATTTGAAGAAGTCTTCCTCTTTGCTAAACCACAGCATAGCATCTTGCCTTGTTCTGTCAGCTAACTGAGGTTCAGGATGTCTTCTAGGGGTTAATGTAATAGTAAGCTTATAAGGGTCAGCAATGTCATAGCCTTCATTCCACTCCTGTCTAACTCTTCTTGCATGCGGTCCACCATCGTCATCTGAGGATGCATCTTCCCAGTCACTTTCATCATCTTCGATCTCTTCATCAAGGCCCAGATCTTCATTTTCAGACAATACTTCTTCAGAATCAGTGCTCTCACTATCACTTATTGTTGAAGCTGTGGTCAGAGAGGTGGTGAAAATAAAAATAATACGACACAAACACAAATCAGTAAAGTGAAAATCAAAATTTCGAAAGCTGTAAACATCAGCTATGAAGTGAAGATGACAAAAATTGTACATTTTGGGGAAACAACTTGATTACTGGGGTAAATATTTGCTAAAAACAGTGAAATTGCACTAAGATCGATAAAATCCACCTCCAAAACGAATGCAAAATAGAAGAAATGTGACCTACCTTTCAGCCGTTACACCCAGAAAATGCTTCGAATTGATGCTTAGAAGGCATGCGAATTCCTCTTAATATCTCTGGGGAAAACAATAGGACTATTTCGCCGATATTTGTGCGATTTTTATCATTCAAAAAGCGTTTTGAAGCTCAGCAAACACGTTCTCTTCAGATTTGCATTTTTATTGAGCATGTGCAACGAAATAAATGCTGCTGACCACTCAGAATGGGGTGGTACAGATTTGTAGCGGTCTCCTTGGTTTCGTCAGAAAAGAGTTAATGTCAAGTCTTTCAAAGGAGTCTCCTCATTATTAGGTATCGCCTTCAGGAACTTCCACACCACTCCAACGTCCCATTGTAGCTAAGTGCCACACCTTTTTCAATACATTAAGAAGTCCGTCTACGACATTATGATCAGGGTGATTCCATAAGGCTTCTCTCCAGGTGGCTACGTGGAATGGGGAGCAGGGATTAAGTAGGGACTGGGCAATCTGCCAAGCAGTGATTCACTTTGCAGCTCTTGCAGACGTGCGCCCGCCGGTAGGCTTTTCCAAAATAGCAGGAATTGCGCTGGAAGAGGTTACATCCCTCCTTTCCAGGCCTCCTGCATCGGTGTTTCCCTCGTCTCTTTCAACGCGGATTGCGAACAAAAAGGACACTCACTTGCCAAATGGTTGTATCCTTTGCAGCAAGCGCATTGCCTGGCATCCAAGCGGAGGGCTGTATTATCGAGGATGATGGTGTAGTGGTTTTCATCCAGTTGATCAAAGCAGGCCATCTCTCCATTTGCAAGTTTCGTGTGGGAACGTACATCGTAGGACTCCATAACAATCAGTCATAACCATAACTATCAACCTCTAACATACAACTGCATACAAAAGAAAGTAATGGAAAAGTAAAATGGAAAAATGTGAGGCACTTTCTATTCCATGTTATGTAGTAGTAATGAACCCTTGTGCCTCAATGTCAATGTGCATATTCTTCTCACTGTACCCTTACCATACAATATACCCTAATACTAGCTGAGTGATTTTGTTTTCAGCATCTGTTTGACACATTTTTCTTTTCTTATTCTCACGACCAGTATATATGTGAACAAGTGCAGGTATTGATTTGGTAATAAGAAATGAAACACTGGTCAGCACTGAAAACGTCACAGAAGGAAACGCACAAGACAATTCCATTTACATGCACTCACTTACCATCCACATAACCTTGCAGCCAAAAACATCATTTCAAAGAACTTTAAGTTACTCCAAAATGACAATGAAACGGGAAGAATCTTTTCACAGCCTCCATTGATTTTATTCAAATGCGACAAAAACATAGGGAACTTTCTAGTTAGAAGTGTACTTAAATCTGATGATCAACCCAGTACTTTCAAATGCGCGTGCAAACGATGGAACACTTGTCCTATCATTCACAATGCAGACAAAACAAGACCCAAGCCATCGATTAAAATCACCGATCGCTTTACGTGCACTTCCGCAAATGTTATCTACTGCATAACCATGCACTTAATGCAAAAAATATACGTTGGTGAAACAGGGAGAAGACTAGGGGACCGTTTCCACGAACACCTACAAGACATTGAAAGAAATGACAAGGACGCATTCAAACCAGTCGCCCGACATTTCAATCTCCCTAATCATTCTAGCCAACACATGACGATCTGTGGCCTTTCCCTACACCGGGGTAACAAGGAAAGCCGTAAAAATCTACAACAAAAATTCATTTTTCAAATCGGCACACTTTATTCTTGTTTTTCACGTTGCCATGTTCCTACCAATAGCGTAGCTCCACCACTCTCCATATAAACGAAGTGGAACCCACAATTCCTTGATTCGCTCTGACCAAGGGCTAACGCTCGAAATGTTAGCTTTCAATCTCTTTGCCATGGCCAGTTTACCTTATCACCTTGCCATCAGCTTAGGGACATGTCCAATCGCTTCATATTTGCTTGTTAAATTGTTGGGGTGAACAGTTGGCACTCAATGATGTTATTGAAACCTCAGTGTTGACATCTTTTACGTTGTTAGGTTCTCGCTTGAGCAAATACTCATCCTCTGCAATTGGTTCCCACTCATCCACGTATTCGTGGTAGCCCCTAATAACAGAAGTAACCTTCCGTAACATTTCTATAGCCTCAGAACCTCAGGCCAAACAGAGATCAAAGATCATGGGCAAAGACCCAGTAAAAACGAGCAGATAAGTCAGGTACAGGTGTTAAAATGTTAGCAATTTCCTGTCACATTATCTGCTCAAGATCAGACAAAGAAAGACAATCTCCTCAACATACAGTTGCCATATGTTGACCATTTCACGGTGCTAGAGTTGTTTTCAGATTTTCATTGCAAAATAGCTACAGATAAATCACTTTGTCAGGGTTGTAAAGCTGAGACAAAGCATCGTTGTTTAACTTGCCAAGCCTAAGTATGCAACAGGTTAGAATGCTCTGTGGCTGCCCCTGTGGAAACGGAGAACTGGTAAGCTGGTTCTGGTGTTGCTTTTTGCTTGTCTTGTAAGACAAACACGCAGAGAATGAGAGAAGAAAAGGCAGAGCACTGCGCAGCAAACATCCCCAACACAAAAAAAGCCAGAACACACCCAAGGCCGTCTAAGTTTGGAGCTGTTAACAAAGGGAAGAAATTTTCAAAATGCAAATGTACAAGTCTTTCACTGTGAGAAAGTTGAAATTCTAAATTACGCCAAGGATCATCCCAGCGGGTATCGGAAAAGTGCTGAGATATTTGTTATTGGACGAACACAGGCATATAAAATTCTCAAAGAAAGAGATGCAATACTTGTGGCATATGAAAGAAACTCGGAGCCAAAATCAGCAAAAGAGAGTCCACTCAGCAAATTGCTCGAATGTAAATGAGGCTATTTGGGATTGGTGTGTCATGTGCAGGAGCTCTAACATTCCTGTTTCAGGAACCGTGCTTCAACAGGAAGCTTAAATGGTTGCTGAAAAATGGGTGTCCAAGGCTTTGCAGCTTTGAATGGGTGGCTGGAATCTTTCAAAAAGCAAGACAACATCCATGACATGACCATAGCTGGTGAGGACGGAGAAGTTAAAGGCAAAACTATTAAGAGGGACTGTGGCTAAGAAACGACCAGTCGCTTTTGGCTCAAAAATCAATTTGTCTTGCTTTTATACCACAAGTAAAGTTTATTAAACGGTATTTGAAAACGTATTTTTTTTGGTTTGAATTCGCTCCTTTCAAGAAATATTGAGCCGCGAAGTTTGGTCATCTGCAGAAAAAAATTTTAATGTACCATACCATATAAGCTATGGTTTGAGGGATGATTTTAAAAGAATCATTTCTCAAAAGCTAACAACTTCTAAAGGAGTAAAACCCCTAAATGAAGAACCATAAGGATAGAGTTCACAACTGTAGCAAAACATTTTGCAGACCTAATATATTGGTGTTGTTCGAAACGATTAAAACTACTGTACTTACCGTTATTTCGTGACTAGAGCGAACCGCCTTTGTGTTGTTCACAACATCGTAAATACCAAGTTGTAAGCATCTTCAACCCTCACCAACCATCCTGAATATTGAAAAAGGGAACTAAGAGAGCATACAAGGCAAATGGTTCAAAAAGCAAAGTAATTTTCTCCTTTACCGTCAACTTAAGGTATTCAAATCCTTTGCAATGTGGTTGCTTGACTGACTTCGGATTTCCAGCTGAAGCAGGAATCTAAATGTTTCGGATCAAAAAAGGCAGAATAAGGAGTGAAACCAAACCTGCCACATGAGACTCACATGTAAATACAGTAATCTTCGATCTTCTGTGAACAAAGAAGCGAATCAACCGATTCAATCAGGTTCAATTTACCTCAAATTGTTAGCCACAGATTCGAACATATTTTGGATTTCATTACAGATTGACGTCATGGGTCTGGCTGCTGAACAAGTGGTTGGTCGGGGGAGGCTAGCTTTTTCCAAGTGAATGAGCCCTTGACAGGACATTCAACTCAGGTGGTTTTTGAGTTTTGTGAAGATAACGTTCCGAACTCAAGGAATTCCATAAATAGTCATCAGTTTAATATCCACACGTGCGTTTCATCAAACTCTCGAAGACATCATTTGGTCCCGAATACTACTTTACGTGCACAGTCAGTCATTTCCAGAAATTTTATTCTTAATAATTATGAAAGCTAAAACATTGAAAACTTGACAAGATTGGAAATAACAGATTTCAAGCATTAGCGATTGATTTTGCTGCTATTTTATAGTCGCAGTTAAGAAGGGTTAGGGACCTCCAATTCTTTATTAGGGAGGGGTCTGCGTACTTCTTGGGGATAAGCTTAATAATGCCTCTTTTTTGTGTTATTGATAGTTGGCCCGATTCGTAAGCAAAATCAAGTGGACTGATAAGAATGGAGGAAATATCTTTCCAAAAAACTTTTTAAAACTCCGCTGGCAATCCGTCAGTCCCAGGAGTCTTTTCTGATTCCATATATTTTTGTGCCTCTAAGCATTCTTTTTCCGTGAGCAGCCCTTCACAGGCTTCCTGCTCGTCATCTCGAAGGACTGTATCATTTTCCTGCCTAAAGAAAGTAGATGTGTCTTGAATATTAAGTGGAACAATTTTGGTTGGGTAGAGATTCTTATAAAAAGAGACACATTCGGTTAATATTGCTTTATCCAAAGTGACAAAATTGTTTTCCTTTACCTTACTCTGACTAATTATCCCTTGGTTGTAATGTCGTTTTTCAAAATTTAGAAAGTACTTAGTATTTTTTTCTCCTTCGTTGTGCCATCGAGTCTTCGATCTCAGGATTGCTCCTTTAGTGTGTGTTTCAATAATTCTTTCAAGTTCTCCTTTCTTTTCGTTGAGTTGCTCTTCAAGCTGTAAACTTTGCAAGTCGGTGTTTTTTCTATGGTCAATTTCCTTCTCTAGTCTGGCAATCATTTGTTCTAGTGCTGCCTGCCATTGTTTTGTTTGTTTCTTTTTAATTTCGGAATATAATAGCGATTTTTCGCGCACTTTTAACTTTATCGTTTCCCAGAGCAGTGAGGGGTTAACCGACTCATCGTCCTTATACTCGTTGACTGACTTAATTTGGTTAACATGATCAATTTCTGTTAGGAGCGGCGTGTTAAGTTTCCAGAAACTCGGCCCACGGGGATTTGAATGTAAGGAGAAGTTTAACTTGATCATAGAGTGGTCTGTTACGTTTTACATCCTGGATTGATGTCAGTGTTGGTTACATTGTTGACCACACTCTGACTTGACAAGAAAAAATCTAGCCTAGAATGTATACTTGGGTGACGTTTTCTCCACGTGTACCTAGAGCTTTCCGGGTAGAGAACCCTCCAAACATCTACCAAATCTAATTTCTCACAGAATTCTTTCACGATTTTAACGCTGTTTTGATGTGTTCTGAA
>Ga0126336_10002527_pt1 | contig 10451 bp, 8 predicted proteins | sample SidCmetagenome_FD_92530 | JGI IMG/M metagenome (GOLD analysis project Ga0126336, IMG submission 92530) | Coral microbial communities from El Islote,Puerto Morelos, Mexico - Siderastrea C C metagenome | ecosystem: Host-associated > Invertebrates > Cnidaria > Coral | place: El Islote,Puerto...
CCCATCACCCCCCACCCGTCACTCTCAAGACACAAAAGAAACCTGTCTCTTATTTGTCACCCTCTCTTGTTGAAGATAAGAAAAAAATACGGTAAAAGAAGGGGGGGGGGGGGGGGGGGTGCAGAGTTGAGTCTCTACTAAGAAGAAGGGACTGAAAACTGTTAAGCGGTAATTTCATCTGGTGCAGTGGCTATTAGGTGGTAGATGTTGACTGTAACTTTGAGTCTATGGATGAGTAGTACTCTTGAGTACTGATGCTTTCCCATGTACAATGAAAGGTGCCGGGTTCAGTTTAACGTTTTGAGTGTTGTGTTGATACAATCAATTGAAATTGGAGCCATCACATTAAAGAGTACCTTTTGTGGGTCCTTTTTTCCAGTTCTTAATATTGGTTACTTAGTTTCATGTTTATGAGTAAAAAATATTCAAATTATTAAGTGAGTGACTAACTTGATTGCTCATTATCTTTGTTGTCCGGGGTTGGACCTTGGCCATAGCACTTGATGGCGCGTGGATCACTACCTAAACAGGCGCACAAATGAAAAACAACAGACTGATAAATCCTAAGATGAACAAAGGTGTCAATAGAAGAGTCAGCAACAACAGCAACAACAACAACAACAACAAAATGAAGTCTAGATAAATTAACTGTATGCAATTCCAGTTACCGTGAACTCAATTGATTCTTCGGATTAAATTTAATTCAATTCATTATTTTCTACATTCCGTGTAGTCGTATTCGAGGTCTGTACTGCATTTGGACAAAATCCAATAAACAGCAAATATTTTGAGAACTAAAGTCTACTTGCAAAATCCGACAAAGTTAGAAAGAATTTGTCTAGTCTTGGATAATTAGAGCACTTTCGGAAAGGTGACTGAAATGACGGTCTTACATTTATGATGCGACAGTATTTCTTAGATGCAAGATATCTTTCACTATACACTTGGGTTTTCGCTGATATCAACATGACGTACCCTTTATAAAGCCAGAGAACTGCACAGTTGACGTTATATCCACGCCATTTTTCAGCTCTGTGATGACAGACTCCAACTGTTCACCGCTGACACTTGTCAGGCGGACTCGTAATGGAAATTTGATCCTGTGTAGTGATCCCATTAGAAAGTAGTTATCTTCTGTACGCGGTAAACAAATCCACTTTCCATTGTGATATATCTCAAGCCCAACTGTCACCACTCTGGGTAGATAAACATAATGTAGAGATTTTTACTCTAATAGTTAAAATCTAATTTTATTTTATTTATTTAAAAGTAATTCTTAATTTGGGCACGGACATGCACAGTTATATCGTTGAATTTATCGTGTTGAACGCATTTGGCCACCCTGTTGAATGATGTTGATGCAACGTTGCCATTCAACACTGTGCAACATTGTTGAATTCAACATGTTAACGGTTCGGCCACTCTGTTAAATGGTGTTGATTTAACATCGCCATTCAACACTGTTTAACATTGTTGAATTTATCTTGTTGAACGCGTTTAGCCACCCTGTTGAATGATTTTGAATGATGTTGAACAAGACATGATCGCCACCAGTACCTTTCATACAACCCCCCTTACGATTCCTTTCATTTAAGTTTTTTGCGACTTGAATGTTCGGCCAAAATATATGTAATAGTTTTCACAGCTCATGGCCCTGAAAATGCCTTATGAGATCGTAGATGAGGATAATGAGGGCAATTGAAAGTATTTTGCTTACATTTTCGTGTTAGAGACTTCCATTACATTAGCAGAGAGCAACCTGATCGATAGGCCATTGTTGCGACCTTTCTTGCGGTCATATCTGCATTCACCCATTTAACTATTAGCCTAAAATTCTCCATTACCGTGAGGGAAGTCAAAGGTTGATAATTCATGGCAGGTACTAGGAAAGGCCACCAGTCCTTTCCTTACCCCTGGTATATTAACTTACCTGGAATTTCTTGTTTGCAATTTCATGGCCCATGGGTTGCTTTCCACAAATCTAAACTTAATGTTACCATTGACACCAGGGGCTTTGGGGCAATCAATTGCCCTGAAATGCGTCTTCCAATTATCCGAACCTGGAGCATACAAGTCAAACCCTACAAAAACAATGCGTAGTTTTATTTATTTATTCATTTTTTAAAATTTATTTTTGCCATGAAAACGGGCTTAGCAGAGAAGTTAAACTACACTTCGCTATTTGAGATACTATGTGCTCAGCAAAAACTGAACTGCTTAGCCGACAGACCCTCTCTAGATCGTTTCCCGACACCGGTACGTCCCAATCTCGGGAAGAGCGGGTGCAATCTGGCGAAATTGCTCACCTCGCACTAATGTGGCTCGGGTTTAATCCCTAGAAGCAGTGATGTAATTTATGTGGGCTTTTGATACTGTTAGTTCTTATTGTTGTTCTCAGATTTTTTTTCCCTCCAGAGCTGCTGGATTTCCTCAAAAACCAGAACTTATATGAATTCCATCTCGATACGGAATATACAAAGACTACAGAGCGTATAATTTACACTAGGGTACCGAGATTTAGTCCCCTATAATGTCTGAATGTACCCTTGTTGGTTAGAATACTACATTAAAGGGACAGCTAACAGGTCTGCTAAATATTTTAACCTTGTTTACAGTTCCCACAGCGATCAATTACAACAGCATACACTGGTCCTATGATTGGCGTCTTGGGAATCTTTCCCCTGCCAGCCAGTTCGGCCAGGATTCCTTGACCTTTAATCTCCACGCACATCCCACAGCCGAGCGACTTCTGAAACTCTCCATCTCCTGCTGCAACCTTGATCCAGCCTCTGTGACTGTAGTCTGTTGTTAAAGGGTCCAAAAAGCAGGCCCCACCTCCTTGGTAATAACCATAGTAAGAACTCTGTTTAAGAGAACGACACATTAGTTATAACGCCGTCGAAACTAAGACGATTCCAGGCTGGCCGTTGTCGTGTCGTTTTCATAAGCCAGCCACTCAATAGGCGCTTTTATACGCTCCTGGTGGGGAATTTCGGTCGACGGTTAAAATCGCTAGTTGTGCCCAACCTTGACGGCGGAATTACCGAATATCTGACATGTCAGATATCGGACATCCGAAAATTGCCGGCAATCGTCTGGTGCGCCGCACACTTCTGCGTAAATCGCCAGCGACACTCTAAATATCGGCGCAACTGACACACTGAGGACATCCTATCCTAATGTAAAGTATACTCACATTTCCATCCTGTAGTTGGCTATACTGACGCCATATTGCCAGCAAGTTATGAAAATCCGTGACGCCCTTTAATACGATAGTATACAAAAAAGAATAAGCATACAAAAAGTAAGGAGCGTACCACTCAAACCTTGATAAAACAACACGGAGCTTCCTTCGATCCTTCTTTAATAACATTTCTAGTGCTTTATAAACGGTGCCGCCTTTTGTTACTGCGCAGACGTTCTGTGCATATCTTGTCTGGTCCGAATTGTTCAGGTTTCTTTGCCTTCTCATACAAAGGCATTTTTGCGTGGTTTATGGCTATATGGAAAAAGCATATCTTAACAAGGGCTATCAGAGTCCAAAACAAAAACTGGGTTTTAGGGATAATGTGTTTAATGTGCTTTTATTTATTTATTTATTTATTTATTTACTGATTTTGGCTGCCTTAATTATCTCTGGAAAATGGGTGGTTACCCACGTTTTTCTTTTTAGATTCCAAAAGAAATTGCTAAAATCTGCACTTCTCCCATACTCACAACCTTTGCAAACAGACATCTGTATTAGGAACCAACGTCCAGAAGTTATCACAAGACGCTTTGTATAAAGATGTGTAAAAAATATTGAACCCAAAGTAGAATTTCAACCCTTTTCCTGGTGGTCTTTTTACTTGTTACGGTGGTTTAGAGAGAGGATTCGATAGTATGAAACCTTTTGCCGGAGTTCTATTGGCAAGGCACACTCCCATGCAATGAAAAACAAACAATCAAGCAAACAAATGTAACTCAAAAGTGATAAAACAGCATACGAGAGATACAAACATCAACTCCAAATGGTTGCAATGGAGACAGAAGGTTCGTGTCAACATTGACATTTCCCAGTTTGATTTTTGGTTGATTCACTGTTTATTCCCTGTTGGTTGGATCCTTTTGAAGTTATAAATGGAGGGAGGAGTTACGAATCTCTTGCATGGTTAATGACTAATTTGAACAAACCTTGGTAAATTCTGTGGACAGACAGATCAAGATTACTATCAATGCGTCTCTTGACCGTGAAATCATCGCCTTCGTACAAGATCATTCGATCTACAGATAAAAGTATTTTGTAAGTTAGGATAACCCATTTCTATCAATCGGGCATTTTCCCTTCATCATCCTTGCTGTAATCATGTTACGCCCTGTGTGATGCTGGGATATTCTTATATCACATTTGGGGGATGTACTCCGAAAGAGGGATTATTCGTCATGCTTTAGAGCCTAATTTCACGTTTAAAGTGTAAGACTTTTAACCCATCACTTGTGGCTCAGTTTACAGGCAGTTACTTGCAACCTTCAAACAGGACCGGCTACAGCTCTCCAGCAACCAAACGTTTATTCCATACCTGTTGAAAATTAGTGGTTCGAGTGGGGCCTGTTTAGGGTTGGAAATAACATGTAAAGCTACCAGCAAAAGTGCTACCTCCAGGCTTGAGAACATGCGAGTATCCTATCCACATTTCGTTTGAAAGTCTAAAACAAATCAATCATTGTTAAAGCTTAAAACAAATCAGTTATGTTGGTTTTTGACGATGCGAATTACAAATTAATTTCTTCATTGGGAAACATCTTTTTTAAATAACACGAGATTCTTATACATGGTGATAATGACATCTTTCTGATTTCAAAGGATACAGAAAAGAATTTTACTTTCGCAAATTTCACTTACCGTTTTTTAATGAATTTTCTTGAAGGCAGAAACTTTCTTTGGTACGACCTAAATATTAAGAAAGGGAAATATGACCTTTAAGACCGGTTTACTGTGTAAAAGGAGCGGGTAGTTTTTCGAGGTCATTGATATTTGAAGTGGGTTTTGTTTATACTGTGATTTTCGCTAATCTGTTTGTGAGTACCACACGATACGTCATTTCGATTCGAGTTGTGTGAAGTCTCGAATTTTTCAAACAAGGTTCGCCCGCTATAACTCGTTCGTCACGGTTCGTCTATAATCATAAACGGGTTAAGAAAATTTGTATTTCTTTTGCTACTTTTTGGGGAGGTTAGTATTTCCTTTGTAAACATATTTCATGCGCAGATTTCCGTTTCACCATTGTGACCATGGGCGATTTGTGACGGAAATAAATGATTGAAATTTGTTTATGAAATGAGTTTACAGAAGAAATATCAACTTCCCGATATAACAAAACAGAAGAGCTGAAAATTCCCTTCACTGCTTTGTGATTGTGGGCGAGTCGTGATTGGCTAATCACAAACGGCGAATCAAGTTGCAAAAATCCAGATCTGGCCCCAGTTGTTCAAAGACCGGATAACTTTTATTATCCAATGGGTAGATTGCTATCCAGCGGATAAAATGTGCACCAACTAATACATTGTATCTGCTGGATAGTGGTTTATCCAGTGCACACTGCAGACCATACGTGACAACATTCAGTGAAACTACTGAACATGTTCCGTTTTTGTTGCGTTACGAGCAGATGGAACTTCAACTCAAGGATTGTACTCATGCGGATTAACTCTTAGATTTGCTTCTGAACTCGTTTGACGTCGGTTATTTGTATCTCGAAACTCTGTAATATCGTACAACTTGGCATTTCATTTGTTCTTGATTTAACGAACCTAGCAGAGAGAGTTTACCGTTTTATACCCTGATGATGAAAAACTCATCTTGAAGAGAAATAGTTGAATTAGTAACTATTTGTCTTGTGAGAGTCTTCCTAAGTTTCACATGGATTGCTGACTTCACAAATATGTACTTTAAAAGAGGAATGTTTGAACTTAAAATTTGTGGAAGGCCTATTGTACTCTTGCGGACCTTGAACTCTTATAAATGTTCAAGCACATGCCACCAAACTTGGTGACTTTAGACTTCGCATCGCTTGTATTGCGCCCGCCAGCGGTCAGTGGTTACCTTTTAAACTATTCTCAAAATGGCGTGTAGACTCGAGGAAACGAGAAGGGCGGATTGAGGTACAACATCAACTTAACTGGATTTGCAACGTTAAGGTTTAGTGAATTGCGCAAGGCAAGACGGTTTTTACTTGCATGGCAAGACCCTCGAAGAACGTTTTGTAAAGCCAGCGGTAATCTAAAAACAACGGAAGTAAAAGCTTGGTTGGAGGCCCAGTCCCTACTATGGTGTTGTTTCCTTATAGAAACCGCAACCGGGATAAGCGCGTTCTTGGCTCGTGTGCGACTTTACCTTCACAGATATTGAGCGTGCTACATTTGATTTTAAGTACAGGGAGCAAAATTATTTTGTAAGCATAACCAGTTCAGAGAAAGGGCGTTTTTCATTTCAACAAACCTTTAATTAAAACTTATAAAATTACATATGCATTTGCGAACTTTGCCGATAAATATTACACCAAGACATCTAGCTCAAGTTTAGTTAAAACTGCACTACGTGTACCTGTACATTTGCAAAGTAAAAACTCAATGGTAGCCATTGGTGATCTTATCACATTTGCTTCTCTTCAAAGCGACTTTCCTGGGTACCCACATCGTACGTAAAAAATGCAACTTCAACTTAAATTGCTCCATTTAACAAGGCACAAGAGGAGTTTAAAGTACGGTTGTTAACCCTCGGCAAGAGAGGATGAAGGGAGAGAGCGAATCCCCCATACATGGGTCTCTTCCGATGAAAATTATTTGAAATCTATTTTTGGTTCTGTGTCATACTGCGTGGTTATTTTAAGCACGACACCTCATTGGTCAGTTAGAATGACGTCATGTAATTTTCGATCATTGACATGGGAACAACAGATAAAAGTAACCTTTATAGCGTGGGTGCGAACTAACAATAAATTTGAAATAATTATCATGAAGCACGGGGTTTCACTCTCTCACTTCTTCCTCTCTTGCCCTCGGACGTACAAGCAAACTCCTACCCCCACTGTGGTACAAGGTGAGTGGGGGTGGGGGTGGGGGGGGAGGGGTTGAGGAACACCCTCGGGTTTTTGTTGGTTCACAATATTTTGAAGATAGCCTGTGACGTGCTCTACAATATGAAGAGCCTGTGGGAGCCTGTGACGTCATCCAAAATGACGGCCAAGATGGCCACTGTCTTGGATTTTACTCAAAATTAGAAATTCTCAAAAGACGGCGGAAATTGAAAATTTTGATGCTAGACATATAACATATGACGTTATTAAACACCTTTCTGTTTAAAAAAGGTGAAAATACGCTTTTTTAATTCACAAATGGCTTGATCGCATGTTACTTATGACGTGATGACGTAATGGCATCCCCTCCTCTCGTTCGCCCTAAGGTTAATGATCCTATGATAGCCAAAATAACACTTTTAACATGTCTAGCTTTCCATTATAATTACTCAGATGGCTAGCATTGTAAATTTGATTAGTTGCGTAGCTAATTAATCTAATAAGTTGCATAAACATGGGTACGGCGTCACAGCATTACGCTCGACTTTTTCGTAAACAAATAAAGACCTGGTTAATGCTTAACGTACACTTATCAAATATGGAAAAGTGGATTTTAAGTATTCCAGCAACGTTCATAAAAACTATAAAATACAAAGGCTTTCCACTACCAGTTTTTTTTTTCGCACCTAGCTTCTTTTGCAGGTGGAAACAACAAAGATAGCCAAATACGCGCAAAATAAAGTGCAGACAACCACTGTTTCTGGCTTACGATTAGTGTTTAGATAAAATGATGCAACTAAATAAAGAATTATTACAAACACATGCAGCTTTCGATAAAAGCCACCTTAAAAATAGCAAAACTCTATCAGAAATCAACTTACACAAGAAACTCACCACTTTCTTTGTTTACCTCTACAAAACCTTTTAAATGCTTTTAACTACGAGTTGCACCTAGCTTTCAGAGCTTACGGGAATCCTCAGTTTTCACTATTTTCTTTGTTTGCATCTTGTTGTGTTTCCCTGTCGCCAAAATTTGCATTCTGCCACGTTTGCAGGGAAATGGCACTGGTGTGCGTCTTTCACGTTGCTGTGCTTTAATCCAATGAAAAGAGAAGAGGGTCGTTTGACCACTGCATAGACTAAACTACTCAAACTATAATATTTTTTCTACTTTTACTTTTTTGTCAAGATCCGTACCCGCCGTAAAATTTAACATAAAATAAGATAAACGCCTGTGGCTCGAGTTTACATGTTTGCTTGAGGTCATCTTTCCTTCTCTTCACTCAATTATTTGCTCGTTAGTTGGTTTATGCGTTCGTTCATTTCTTTATTTTATGTCCTTCTCGCCTAACTTTGTCAGCACAGCATCAAGTTTCTCCTCCAGGCTTCTTCTTACTTCGACAAGTTCAGTTTTCACCGCGGTAAGTTCATATTCGAGCTCAGCTTTCAGCTGTAATCCCTGATAATCAATATCCTCCCTCGGGCACATCTAGGAAAAGGCAAAAACTCAAAGTTAGGGCTGTTCACGTAAGCCGGCATAGTTTTGAGCACAACAGTGACCCAAGAGAATCGAGCTTTACGCCGGAATAAGGCAACATTTGTTATGTATACCGCAGGGGGAGGGGGGGGGGGAGAAGATTTCTTTTACACTCGCTTTTTTTAGATCCACCTCCTTAACCCACACAATTTTGATACACCCCCTCTAACCTCAAAGAAAAATATTGCCCCCCCACCTCCCCCTTTTCACTTACAAAATTGAACTGTACCCATGTAATCCAGTCCGTGGACATGGTGGAGACAAGGTAGTCTAGTGGTTATTTTAACATCTGACTTCGGATCTGTAAAACATTGAGGATAAAATTAAAGAAGGTCAGACTCAGCTAGATAACAAAGAACTCTGCAGACCTCTTGTGAATCCTATGGTAGAAGAAGCAAACCTAAGAGTTCAACAGCTTATTAGCGAACTTCACCTTGGAAACCAGAGCCGCCCTGTATCCCAATATTCTACACCCTAACAAAGATACGCAAACCGACCCCCGTCGGGAGACCTATTATATATATCAGGTTGTGACGGCCCAACAGAGAAACTATCATCATTCGTGGCTAAACTCCTTCAGCCTACAGCAAAACAACAGAAGTCGCACCTGAAAGATACGACTCACTTTATCAATCTCTTAGAGAAAAACAAGGTTCCCAAAAACACAACCCTTGTTTCAATGAACGTTACGAGCTTATATACAAATATACCTGACAAGAGGAGTGAATAAGCATAGTATGCAATATCAAGTTTATGGCTGAAGTATCCGAAACAGGAAAACTTATTGGACACTACAATGGCCAAAGATTGGAAACTGAGTTGGTGCTAGATGTACGCACCCACTTTAAGCCCACTGAAACATTTCAGTACACCCTTTTTTAACCTGCCATCCATCAGGAGTAAAAAGAGGCTTCATCAAAGGAGAGGCTTTAAGACTACTCAGAACTAACTCTTCTAAAACAGTACTTGAAGAAAGCACGACAAACTTCAAAACGCATCTTCTTTTTCTTGATGGGGGATACCAGAGAACTTTATTCAAACAACCCTCTCAGAAGTTACTTTTGAAGACAGAAATCAAGCCCTCTGACAAACACATAAACAAAACGAAAAAATTGGCCCTTTGTAATGCAATATCGCCCAGCAGACACAGCAACCATTGGTTAACAACATTTTCAAGGAACTGCCCCTAATATCGTACGAAAGAGGTCGTTCCCTTAAAGATATACTCGTGAAGATTGGTAAATGAAACAAGCTTGCAACCTCTTTTCAAATATAAAGACAAATTAGTATTAAACAAGCAAAAATAAACGATAAAAACCGACGTTTTGGTGTCTTCATGACGCCATTGACAAGGTAACTTATGTAGATTACTACAATTATTTTAAAGCAGCGTTGGTGCTAAAATTAACATAACAGAGGGCGCGAAAATAAAAAAATCACACAAATACTTTCGCGCGAATAGAGTTAGATTGCACGCTAAGATTAGGTTTTAGTTGTCTTATGAACAGCATCTCGTGCACTAAACAGTCAAACTTATTTCTGCATTTCTTGAGAACGACGAAACGCCTTAGTAGGTCTTCACCAACGTTGCTTTAAAATACTTGTAGTTATCTACATGAGTTACCTTGACAATGGCGTCATGAAGACACCGAAACGTCGGTTTTTATCGTTTATTTTTGCTTGTTTATGTCTAAGCAAATCATTACTGATACGAAATTAGTATTAAATTTAAATAAATATTCCAAATGCTTTCTATTTAAAGTGTATATGACACGAAATTTTTTTCTTCGGTTTTCGAGAGTCTGATGTGTATAAAAAACGATTCTAAACTTAAAACCTGTCTGAAATTTTTAAAAACC
>Ga0126336_10002528_pt1 | contig 10448 bp, 4 predicted proteins | sample SidCmetagenome_FD_92530 | JGI IMG/M metagenome (GOLD analysis project Ga0126336, IMG submission 92530) | Coral microbial communities from El Islote,Puerto Morelos, Mexico - Siderastrea C C metagenome | ecosystem: Host-associated > Invertebrates > Cnidaria > Coral | place: El Islote,Puerto...
CCTTTGTAGAACCTAGTAAATGCAAGGTAAATTACTGTGGACTTTGCCTAGGAATAAGGCTGCCTTGTACTACAAACAGGTAGCAATTGATGCTGCTATTCTTGCACTTTGGACTGGATGTCTGTAGTTACTTAACAATACAGGGGTTCATTGAAACGATTGACATTGTTTGACATAGAATAAAGGTACTTTGTAATGAGTATTGTAGCTCTTCTGTGTACAGATTGGGCATAGTAGATCTCAAGGTTCATTAACCTCAGCTTATATGGTAATAAAATTGAACTCTGCTACTTTTACAAAACTATTCAGAATTTACTTAAGTTTTCTTTTCTTCTCATGACCAGTCTTGAATATTATTACTACAGGAGTATCTCTCTTTTTGCATAAAACAATCTTTAGAATTACTTAGCAATAATTTTTTAACATGTATCTAGAACTACCACTCTAATTGTTAATCGTTGTGTTGTAAATGTCATATTTAATGATAAGGACGGTGCCTCCCAATTTTACAGAGATATTTTTGCGAAAGTTATGACTATGGTGAAAAGGCAGATCTTAGCAAGGGTTGCTGGAATCTAACAAGAAAAATATGGTTGACCACGCATACAAAGAATGTATGGCATTTTCTTTCCAAATTTAAGCTCAATTATCTCTGAAAGTGCGTGGCTACCCCCAATTTTCTTTTTGGATTCTGATGGCCCTTGATAAGATCTGCTTTTTCCACATAGTCATAAACTGCGCAAAGTTACCACTGTATTTGGAGGCAAATTCCAAGAAACCAAATAACTCGGACCTGACTAGAAATGTGTAGAACGTACATGTACGCGCAGTAACAAAAGGAGGCACCATCCGTAAATGCTTTAAAATCCCACATAAAAGTGATGGGGCGCTCGTTGTATGTTTCGGGGTTAAAATTGTCGGTGAAGTATCACAAAGAAGTTTAAACCTAAAATGCTACAACTTCTTTCCAGGATTGGTACACTCTTACGAGCCACACCCACAAAACGAGATTCTGGTAAGTCTCAAATTCTCCGACGAGCAACCAATGTTAGGTACTAGCAGGTTGCATGTACTCGAGAGGACTGTGCGATGATGAAAATGAAGATACAGAGGAAGGCTGCTCCACTGATGATGAGCCCGGTGTCAGGGCGTTGGAACTTGCAACACGTTCAATTAACATGGCATGGAGATCATGGATTGCTTCACTGTGCTGTAACGTAAAATCAAAATTTTTACAAAAACGTTCCAAGAATTACAAACGAGGAGTTCTCCTATTCATAAAGACAGCAACTGTGCATGGTGACGCAACAAAAACCTACACTTGTACACAAAAGGCGACAGTCAGCAGTTTCTTTATTTCCACCGTACATCAGGGATCTACATGTACAAGTAAATCTTCTTCAGGTTAGCCATTAATTTAACTTGTTTTAATGGTGTAATGGCTACTGATGTCACAGGGTTTATTTTAGAGAGTAGCATTGCAAAATTACTTCAGTAAAAATATAGTGGCACAAGAAATCTGCGCTAAGGGAGCAATATCTTATGTTTAAAGAGGAAGCAACTGTGAAAAAAATGAAATGTCTACCCAAAAAATTGGAATATTAAACAGACTCCATTTGATAAGTCTATCACAGGGTTACCCCAGGATTCTGTTAGATTGTCTCAACAATGTGCTGGTGCCTATTAATACACCAGGGTAGAGAAAGACAATGTTGAGTAAAGTTTCCTGACCCAGGAAACAACACAACATAACGTAAAGAACCAAAATATGCATATTCTCGTTACTGTTCTACATACATTTCTTATGGACCAAGTGAGGAGAATTTGCCTTAATATCAAGACATCTTATCCTTGGTGATCATTTCCTTTATTTTCATCGCTTGAATGTTTGAACAAGTAGTGATAATGTAAAGAGAAATTTCATTTTCGTCACTGTTAACGCTTAAAGGGTAATTGATGCGCCAAACATTTTATACCCTGGGCCCCTTACTACTGAGCTAAGAATACCAAGAAATGTTTCCAAGGTAATAGCCTTGTAGTTTTTGTTGTCAGCTGCGTGCTACGTACCTCACTAGATGGCTGAGTTATGGTCAAAATATGCACCACTTTCTGAGGGTTCAGTTTGGGGAGGACATACCACAGGAGACGTAGGGTGTGCCGCAAAAAACTTGAATGTGATACCAGGGCAAGTAGAAACTGATCAAAGACAAGATCACAGAAGTCACTATGAGAAAATTCCTCATGCCAAGCAGCTAGTGCACTGATCAAAGTATGAAGAGTGACTTCATCCAAGACACCATCTTGACAGGTGCCAACAAACCATGGCAGGATGGTTGTAAGTGTCTGTCTGTTATAACAACAACATGAAAACCCCCATTTAACACGTTGTCATTAAGAATTAATTAAAATTAGGAATTATATGCTCAAATACAAAGTTCACTGCGACTGGTTGGGTAGCAAATTTAGATAAGCTTATGCAAATACTGGGATTATGACAATTGAAATTAGACAGGGATTAGTTTCTTCAGAAATTGGATGCTCTGTCAGCAAAGGAGTGAACCACTTCAATTTTTAAATATCAACTACACAACGATAATGAGGTTCAAAAGATGTTCAAAATCAGCCAATTTGCCATAATTTTATATCAATTCAAATTATATCAAAGTGCCTTATACATCAATTTGAATTTATCAGAGGTGGCCAATTTACCTTATCAACAATTTACCTTACATGTGAAAATCCTACGAGGACATTTTGTGCACCCATTAAGTAAGAATTTGGTAATATTGTTGGCTTTCCTGGAGACACCTATGTTAATGTTTAAAACTGTAAAATTCTAGTTGCTCTTGTCTGAAGTCTCCAAAAGCCACACTACAAGTCACATAACCAATTTGTTAGTACACATCTTCTCATGCTGCCATAAGGTTGCCATAAACAACATTGAAAGGGGAAAGAAAGCACAAGCATGAAAGAATGGAATGGCCACTGTAAATTGTCCAAACTACAATACAGGCCACAGGTTTTGCAGCATTACATGGGCATTTTATGCATGTAAAGATGCCATATTGCATGTAATTTGCATGCACAAAACAATAACACACACCCAAAACATCAGTTGAACAATACAAGTATGGAGTACAATGTTGGCAGGAATCCCCAAAGCGACTTTTTGCTCTTATCTTGGGTAGTGATTAACTTGGTACTACAAAAGTGTTTAAGACTATAATTTATTCAGTGAAAGGGTGTGATGGTACAGTACTGTGTAAAGTAAGAAGAACAAATGTCTGGTGTTGTCATTATCTGCAGTAAACTAACGCACTCCTGTCACTAAAAGCTTGGTTCAAAGTAGACTTATTTTTACAGTACATGTACCTGTCTTTCTGCTTGATTACGTGAAGAAGATAGCACCAAGCCAAAGTGAATGGCACTGAGTTTGATGAGGTTATTTCTAAGAAGTAGTCAGTAAACTGTGCAGGTCCCTCCGCGTCACCATTTTCATCTTGGTTGCTGAGTTTATTATCCAGAGGGTGAGGATTACTATCCACCGTCAGCGACATGATTAACGGCAGAAACTTATGCGCCGACTCACCACCCTAAAAGTTAAACCACAGGTAGAGAAACATGCGTTGAAAATAAAGTCAGGAGTGTGTTTATTGGAAACACCTGGGTGAGATTAGTTCTCGGATAATGTGAATGTTGTTAACATTGACTGAGGTATTCAAAGTATGACAGTCCTCCGAATTTTTTTCATCCAGTTATTCCACAAATTATTTATTTCCGAATTTGGATGGTATATAAAGCTGTAGAACTTCTACATACAGCTATTTCAATTAACGTTGTCAGAAAGCCTACGCAACAAGACTGCAAGGTGATATGGGTAATTTGTTAATAAATTTTCCAAACTTAGGCTATGGCTCACCCCTACAAAAAATAAATCGTATAAACAAGTGTTTATGGCATTTTCACCCATCCTGTGGCAGTAACAGCCGTGAAATTACAGCCGTATCACAAAAGATGGACAGCTACCCACACTAACAAGAAGGACATGTGACAGTAGACGGAACTGTAACGCGCGCTTCAAAGCGGTAGCCTACGTACGCTTGCGTTTACATGTTCGTCGCACTCCTGAAGAGAAGGTGGGATTGCATGAGCTAGAGAAATTCATTTACACTAAATTTATTACCGGTGACGGGAGCATAGCTTTAAGATACAAGAAGGCCACAGACTTACAGGCAACCAACAGTAGTTTTTAATGTTGTACTCCTCCAGCGCGAGCTTAACCTGAGAATCAGGCTTTTCAGGTGCCTGATACTCAGGTTAGCGCAAGCTTTACAATGTAAGTCTCTTGCAAGTCAATTATGCTAACACAAATAAAGTTTACTAACATCTGACTCGTATCAATCTTGATATCACTGGCATGCATAATAAGACTGTTTTGGTTCGTTTCATTTAAAGCCATGTGTAACACTGAAATGGAAAGCTAAGACGTTATATGTAGCTGCTCAAGACCCAGGAAGAAAGAAAACTGGTTTTCCTGTGGCGCTTAAGCCATCAATCTTTGAACGGCAACACTATGAAATCTTATCCTGACTTTTCGATTCGAAAAAATATAAGGTTGTTTGAGGAAACATCAGCAATCTTAAAGCTTAAAGTAAACCACATCTCATAGGATAAGCAAAATAAAACTCGTCATTATGCGTTACTTCTGCAAAAAGTGCGAATCTATCGCAGGCTACAGTAAATGAAGCTATGATTAAATTAAATTAAATTAAAAGAAAATTGCTTGTTTTAGAGGACTCTACAGCTGAAATCGTCTTGTGTTGTGAAACAAGGAAAATATTTACTCATCGGCTCAGGCGGGAGTTGTACATGGTTGATCATTTGGTGCCTTGTTTATAATTTTAATTCCCAACACCACAATAACTAGTTATTCCTTTTCCTTCCAAATAGAATGCGAGGCACTGTTAAGCTGAGAGGAACTGAACAAAACGTAGACACATAGAGAATCAGGCTTTTGAGATAGCTGTTTAACTCTTTTGCCGATTGGCTTTAAGGAGTTTTTTTTAAAACTTGCCTTCATTTTATATGTTTTCAACAACTTTCGAAAACAGTGTCTCTCTTAGTAACTTAAGCTTGCTCAGTAAAGACGAATTTATTTTAAAATATTCCCACAGACGACGAAATAAATGTGCCACTCTAGCTACGTATACTACGAAAAAAGGGAAAGTGAAGTAAACGTGGATTTGAGTTGCCAGGTTGTTGTCTAATACATTCATTGTTGTTGCTTATCTTCAGATTATCTGGTCGCATTCGTTTTGCAGTGAAAAACGTTTGAAAGCCGCTCCCTTATGTACAGAAGGTCTCGCTTTCAATTAAAGGATAAAGAATTTAAAATCCCCTCAAAATATTCACTTTATCCCCTTTAGTAAAAACCTTTTCAATAATGACCTTAGACTGTGCGCTTACTCATTGACTTATACCATGACACTCGAGTTTTCCAAGCGTGTGGTAGCCTTTTTCTATGGACGAACCAGTATCTCCAAACCTCAGCTGCGTCACAGGAAGGTCAGACTTTTCAGTGAGCAAACCGCTGTCCTCACGCCATACGTTATCATTCTTGTCGCAGTTGCATCCGCGGTTAGTGTCGGCACACGAGTTCGGAGATGTCACTCCGCATGCGCACTTGTAGGAATCAGCTGGCGTGGCTCCACCCCAGTAGGTCATTTTAACACTGTCACGTGACATCCACCAACCATACGGGTTGCCCATGTAGAGAAGAGCCGCGTTGTGGCATTCGTACTTGATAAACTGCTCGCAGTGGGCAGAAACATTTGTGAGGTGAGTCAGTTGTGCAACACTTGCTCCGGAGTAGTGAACATCTCGGACATAGCCTCCTTTCTCTTCATATCCATCAACCAGCGTTCTATCTTCACTGTCGTGACCGACGACTGTCACGCCAACTCCATCCTTGTTGGTCATGTCACAAAAGACATTAAAGGGTTCGAAGCATCCTTCTCCATCAGGGTCGATGACGTAAGTACCACTCGGGGCTTGTCGACTGAGAGCTTTTATTTCACTGCAGCTTTTTGGTAAACCGCAAACCACTAATGGTGAACCCTGAACAACAATTGATGTCGTGCACATCATGAAAAGTGCAATGATGATGATACCCACAGTCTTCATGTTCTGACTGGCACAAATAACAAGCCTATAAAAAAAGAAAACAGAAAAATAATCCATTTAGAAATATAAGTACAACAATGGATTTTTTTTCTCCAGCAATTTCGTCTGGCTCAGTCAATTCCAAGCGTGACTATCCCCCCGGGCATCTGTCGGGTAGTTGTCGTTCTGTCGGTCTCCGCGGTGGGGCATTTGTTATTCAAGGGCTGCCTGGGGTGCGGTTTTTGTCAATTTTTTTCAACCATTAAGAATTTCACATTTTATTTGATTTCAAGAAGAAAGTACTGCATAGTCTTATCAAAAGAGAGATTAATAAGTTCAAAAAGTCATGTATTATTATTTTACTAAATTCCTCCCTTCACATGAATCTGTATTCTTTGCCGAGTTTCCCACTGCCTTCACACAATCGTAACTGGTTACCGATATAGGCGAAGTGATGGCCAGTTTAGAGGACTTTTACGGCAGAAATACTGCTTTCGTGATCAATTGGCTACTAAGAAAGGTCTGAGAAACTGCGTGAAGAGTTAAAAATGTTGTTTGATTCATTTTCAGGACGGTGGTGTGGTTCAGCGATGGAATTTTTCCTCGACTGACAAAGAAGCTGGACAAATTAGATTATTTACATGAGGTAAAAAGAAGGCAAATTATATTTGCCGACAAGAAACAAAATGGCCGTTTGAAATAACTCAAATCCTAATTATCGCTTTAGAAGCAGTATTCTTGAAATTCAAATGCGATGTCTCCCAAATATCCCCTTTAACTTCTTTGTAAAAATTTTTGTGCACACAAAAAGAGTAATTGCACAAATTGTCATTTAGCGGATTAACTCACTTTTAAACCGAGTTGAACCTTAAATCAGTCGATTTGGTTGCAGCTTTTAGTTGTCGGGATGAAATCCTCAAGCGTGACCTTTCAGATAGAAACTACTGAACAGATTTTTCTATCAGTGGTGCCTCTTCTTGGTTCTAACGTTTTATTCCGCGGATAAAATCCTCACATGTGACCATTCAAGAGAAAACTTTGAAGTGTGCTGGTTGTTTTAGGGCCGTTTCTCGAACTCAGTTGACCGAATTCTATTCGACCTTATCACGGCAGTAGCACTGACGACGTTTGAAACCAAGTCGTGCTACTGCCGTGTAGCAAGGCACGCTTTGCCGCGCTACACGGCAAAGGCGCGACTTGGTTTCAAACATCGTCCTATTGCCGTGCCGAACTCAATTTATAAATTATAAATACATTAGAATACATTTTAAAAGTTTGGTAAACCGGTTTTTTAAGTTTTGTTTTCGGCAACAACTGATTTATTCGACTGAATTAAATTCGACATCTGACACCAAGTAGTCAGCTACTGTCGTGCTACGGTCGAGCCAGCTTAGCACAACAGTAGCACGACATTTGAAACAAGCTTTAGAAAAAAAGAAAAACAAAAATTGGATAACAAAATTTGAGAAATTTCTTCAATGGCAAAGTTGATCCTCAATTCATATTAAAGATGTTTTGAAACAAGTCGTTGTAAAGCGGCAGAATCTACTCACTTTCAAACCTGTCTCCCTTCGACTACGCAACTGGCGGACTTTGTGCAAATTGATCAACATAGTTTCATTAACACTGCCAACTGGGTACTTAAAAATTCATGTTTTCAGTGATAAAGAGCGCAGGCCAGGCCAATAGAATCAAACCTCACGCTCGTCGAATAAAATAACGTAAAAACGGCTAAGAAAATTTGCCTCTTTGTCGAAAACAATTGACTTTTATTGATGGATTTTGCTGACTGCAGTCAAAAGCAGCTGTTACAACTGGTTCAAATGTTGTTTTCTCCTACAAGTTTGGCAGTGATGATCTGTACCATGTCGGGGGCATCATTTATCACCAAAGCTTTTTTCCAGCGAAAAAAACTGATGATTCATTGATTACTATTTCTTAATTAGAATTTCAACGAAAGAGGCGGGTTTTGCACAAGAGAACTAAGACTCTTGAGGAAGAAAACTTAATGCGCCAAGTCTATTTGTCGTTTGGCTTAGATTTGCCTTGCAAAGGTTTTATCTTTTTTATGTATATCCATACTAAGATCAGCTACCTTTTTAATACAAACCTGACCAACATTACAAAGAATGCTCTTATGAAATTATTTCTTTCATAAAATGGCCGGAATTAAGCACAGTGTCCTGGATTATCTAACACTTAGACAGCTATTTTCAGCAAGGCAGAATTAACAAGAATGATATCTTTCGCGTTTGAAGAAGAAAAAATAGCAATAAAAATATAAAAGCAAGCATACCAATATATGTTGTTTTTTAACAGAAGGAGCTTTCGCTGCAAGTGGATAGACTGCAGAAATATGTGAGATAATGTTTTCGGTCACGAAAAGTAAACAACATTTTGGAAAAACTGATTTCAAGCTTAGACTACTAAGGTTCTAAGGGGTACTGATGTGGAGTATGGGGTATTGCAATTAATCTGCCGACTATTATAGCACATTATAAGTGCATATGCAGATAAGATATATTATGGGAAGATAAGGAAGTACTGTATCGTGCTAAAACATACCTTACAATTATTTCCACTAGATGGTGTGAAGGAGACTCAGACAAGTGTGAATGATAATACGTGCGAGCGATAACTGACATTTGGTAAAATTCCGCGGCTTTACAAAGACAGCAGCTAACTAAACCCAATAAATCTCATTTGTAAATATTGTTTTTAAGCATCGATTTGTTTGAGGTAATGGACGGATTAATAGCAATATTTTACAAGATAGTGTACGAGTCGTTTTCCCTCAAGATTCACTAGTGGCCAGCTTAGGTCATGTGTGATACGTATATTGTGGTTGAGTATCTACTGATGTTATCAATTCTGCTTGATAAAATAACGCAGTTTATTGCAACCAAGCAACTTGGTGAACAGCTAAACAAACTCTAAGAATATTAGTCTGCAATCTTGTTATTTTATATACATTCATTACTTTTAGTCTTTGAACTAGTAATTCGTATATTTATTTTTCAGTGTTCTATAAATTTCCAGATTTACTTAGCTAATTATCTGATGTGTTTCCCAATTTGCGTTTAAGTCACAGCCATAAAAAAGGTTCAGTGGGGACCGCACGAGGGGTGGGCTGAGGGGGCTTTAGCCCCCACTTTTTGTTGCTATTAAAAAAAAAAAATAAATGATAAAGTTAAAAAATGGCTCATTAGTCAGTGATGGGTTTCGTGGTTATCCTGTACTTATTTTCCCCAGTTAGTTCACATAGACCAAACAAGAAAGGAATACTCTTTCCAGTCGCCTTGTTCTCGTTTGGACTGATTAGTTGAAACTCACCTGCGCTCTAGGGGACTCTTGAACAGTTTGAACCTGCTCAAATTTTAGTTGCAGTTGATGGTGGTTGAAACTCTCGCTCTCGTTTGGCTCTCATTGTTTCTCCCTGATTTTGCACGTCTTTGCTCTTAAAGATTCTGGTCTTTTGTCGACTCTCGTTCTCTTCTGGCCTGGGCATTACGGAATGTAGTCTGTCTCCAGATGGATTATCGTCAACAGTGGGATTTGATATTCGCTGAAAATCAACGTTACTTCTTCAAGCTTCTGTGATATGCATGCATGCATTCCTTATTACAGGAAATTAACACTTGTGTTAATTAAGGTATTTGAAATTAACGCGACTTAAATTAACGCGAAAGGGAAAATTACTTCCCAACAAACTAAATTAACGCGAAAGAGGGAGTAAAATTTCAAAATGAGGGAAATTAACGCGATTAACACAAAGAAACACTTTGTGGGCGCAAGTGGAACAAATTTATAATAATAATAATAATAATAATAATAATAATAACAATAATAATAATAATGAATTTATAGAGCGCTATTTCTAGTGCTATGAAATAGCGCTTTACAATAATTTTAAAAATGTCACCAATAAATTTAATAAAAACGTAAAAATATCTGAAACATGAGAAAAACAAGAAAGCCCATTGGGCATTTTAACCAGCCATTGTGACCTTCCCCACCCCTAGGTTTTTACAAATGTTAGCGCGATCCTCTTTTTTTACGAACCGACGTGACGAAAAGTGTGATTGTGTGACACAATATTTTGGCTATAGCGGTACTGGATGACGTAATGTTTAAACTCTGATGACTCAGCTTATCTTTCTTATCGCTTTTATTTGTGCTGAAAAACGCAAATTCACTCAAACGTTGAATGTCGATGTAAATTCGTCCACAACTGAGAATGCTCACACAGGGACGACGAAGTATTTACTGTTGTGCCTAGACCTTAA
>Ga0126336_10002529_pt1 | contig 10447 bp, 4 predicted proteins | sample SidCmetagenome_FD_92530 | JGI IMG/M metagenome (GOLD analysis project Ga0126336, IMG submission 92530) | Coral microbial communities from El Islote,Puerto Morelos, Mexico - Siderastrea C C metagenome | ecosystem: Host-associated > Invertebrates > Cnidaria > Coral | place: El Islote,Puerto...
TCCGTAGTTTATTTATACCCACTGTGCGGATCGAAAATCCTGTATTCCTATTGGCTATCCAAAAGGAGCCAACTGTCAAATGTGGTTTTCGATCCTTTTCCGTTTGAAGCTTGCGTGTGTTCGCCTTTGTTCTGTGTTTTTGAAATTTAAACACTCTATGTTTGTTTGAATGAGGAGTTGACCGTTATCTTATTTGCCGCGTACACTGCTTTTTTTTATTTTGCATAAAGTGCAGCGTAGTTGCTTTGAATATGGTACGCATTGTCCGTCTACTCCTCTGTGATGTTTACTGAGTGCTGATTTTTCACACGTTTGCTTTATAATTTGGCGGCATTAGTTCTAAGTTCTATGCGTGACGTTGGGTATTTATATATCATATAGAAATGGCTGGCTTCCTTGTGGTAAACTGCCTTAGAAAACAAGACGTTAGCACAAACCTGGCTTACACGTAAGCGGAGGCGAGTGTAGTAAATGATTCGTGGGTTATCTGATATTTATGATGTTCGGTCTAGGAAAAATGTGTCAGTTTCGTTTGTTTTGGTAGATGAGAATTGGGACAAATCCTTTGTGCGCATGCGTATAACGTAAATTTGGGGTTATATGGTTCAAATTTAGAGTGTGAGAGATAACGTGACTTCTGTACAGGAATGTTCCTTAATAAATGATGGTAAAAAGATAGTAAATAGCTTGAAGGTGCAAGAGGGACAAAATTGTGAATTTCGAACTGAAACGAATTATTGTTCGCACCTTTCGGTAGGTTTTAAATTTAATCCCCACTCGTTCAGTAGGTCCGTCAAAGGCACAAGGTCGACACGGAAACAGAGTGTATCCCTGGGTGGCATAAACGTTGCTTCAACGTGCGACTAGCTAAATTCGCAAAGTTAGAGGCGACGTACCAGAGGAATAGGGTTCTGGTTAGGCTGCGTGTTTGTGTGAAGTTTCAGTGGAAAGCAGCACGACAAGGAGCAAATCAAAACAATCACCTCCAATACAAAGAATAACACGCAATAACTCCACGCAAGACTCGTTTCACAGTTTATAGACACAAAAAGCGGTTATCATTTTTTTTTCAGATTACAAAAAACGCATAAATTTACTCACTCCCCGCTTCCTTAATTTTTCCCTTTGTGTAAGCCCCAACTACAGCTACCACGCAGACCGATATAAAAGCGACGAAAACGAACTTACGACAGTCTCGTGAAAGTCGCGTGACTGGCCATTTAACCTTGTCTCATCACATGTTTGTACGTGACCAAACACCTCTTGTTTACACAAAACAGTAACGTGATCTCACGCTCGATCAACATAACACGTTCTTCACACGTCAAACGACCCACACTAAACATTATCACATGACTGCCTGCCCGTGTGGTAACACAAGCTAAATGTTTTCTATCATCTCCCAACATAATTCCCATTGCAACAGCTCTATACTTCTATCTATATTTTAACCAAAATATTATAAGTATTATAAGTATGTATCAGACGTCCTCCTTCATTATTTTACTTCCGTTTCACCGCTAAACAACCAAATAAACAATAAAGCTATTAGAGCAAAATTGGACCTTCACCTGATCACATGTACTCCACGTGATAAAATTCACGTTGATTACCACACAGGCTAACCCCTCCATTATTTTCAAATTCGCTCATTTAAAATTCCTGCGATTCATTCCCCCATTTACACCTCTCCACATAACGAAACATCCCTTAATCATGTTTTCGCCCAATTTCGCATTTTACTTTCACATCAAAACGCTCATCAAAACAAAATTTATTTGCTGAACACAACCACTGATTTTTGATCAGTCACATGTACACAACCACTAACATAAATTCCATTGGCTGACTGAAACCACCCTCAAATCTGGAAAAGCCCTGGGAACGAAGTTGCACGTGCACAATGTCGGACACAGCTCCTCTTATAAGGTAAACTCTGCCTAAAAACCAATACTTTACGAATGCTCAACGCTACTCAAATAAACATCACAATAGTGTACCTTCTTGTTCGCACGACCATTCAAAAACCATTTCCTTATCTCTCACTGACAGCTACAAAATGCCTCACGCACGCTTTGCGTACCTGTGTTTAATGAAAGTATTTGTCCTTGGTACAATGCAACCAAACTGACTGTCATATTACTACTGTAATTTATACTGTCGAAGTCAAACCCATGACATAAAAAGTAAACACCAGGCAGTTAAATCAAGTTCACGTTGGTGAGGTGACGTCAAAACTAATTCTTGCCGGTTCAAAGGGATCATTTCTGGAACACAAAAGGTGCCCCTCTGATCTGTCTTAACAAAGGCAGTGAAGGGGAATTTTACCGTTTGTCACTAACTGCCTATTGATAACTGGGTGAGGGGGGGAGGGCATTTCTACGACTACTATCACATGAGATCTTATTATCACATCTTATGAATTCTATTTCGTCATGCTTTGAATTGAGAGACAAACTAGTTACGATGACTCCTCCTTTGAATGGTTAAAAATAAGCAATGATTGTAATTTTATAGTAATTTTAATTAATTAAATAATTGATAATGTGGCTAATGTGGCTTTTGCAATACTGTAATACTTTGTTATAGTCATGCAAATAAATTTTGTTGTTGTTGTTGACTTTAAACATTCGTATCAAAGAACAGAAAAATCCCCCAAACGTTGGGAATTTTCCTAAATTAACATCGCGACAATTCGATATGATATGTCTGTTCAGGGATTTAGATATTACTATGGCAACCTTTATTCGACAGACATTTTTAATGTCTGTTTCAGAATGATCCCATTAGAAGGGTACCTCCCGCGGGCACATGCGTATGCAGATGATACACAACTGTATGTATCATTTAAGGCTGACTCGTCATCTGCACAGAGCGATGCAGTTAATGCCATGGAGTGCTACATCACAGCAATTAGATCCTGGATGATCAAAGACAAACTCCGTCTAAATGACACCAAGACGGAGCTTATGATAATAGGAACTAGACAACAATTGGCTAAAGTGAACAATGACGGTCTCTAAGTTGGCGACAGTAGCACAGCTCCTGTAACTTCAATAAGAAATCTTGGGTCATGGTTTGATGAAAATATGAATATGAATTAAATGTAAAGAAGACCATCGCAGTTATAGAGGCAACTTTTGCAGTTGCGAAAAGAAAGCCCGAAAAAAATTCAGGTTTGTACGGCATTCGAACCCTTGACCTCTGCGATACCGCAGTTCTAATAATATATGATATTCATATATTAATCATTTCAATATGAATATGGTTACCCATATTAACAACACATGTAAAGCCGCTTCTTTTCATTTCTATAACATAAGGCGCATAAGAAAGTACCTTACTAGCAATTCAACACAGACACTTGTTCACGCGATTATCATGGGCTGCATAGGCGACTGTTAGCATTAGTCTGCTTTTTGGAATACCTGCCGTACATGTCAGTAAGCTCCAGCGCATTCAAAATAGCGCTGCCCGTCTGGTCTGTTCTATACTTCGGTTTGATCACATAACACTTGTATTATGTATGTTACACTGGCTACCAGTATCTTTTAGAATTGAATTTAAAATACTACTTTATCTTTTAAATCAATCCATGGTATTGCACCATCTTATATTTTAATTTAGGTAAGATAAAGGAAGAGCCGCACTATAACCTGCGACCGTCAATAGAACTCTTATTGCAGTCACCTAGAACTAAACCGAAGAAAACTCTTGGTCATTTCAGATAACAGCCCCTGGACTTTGGAACAAACTGCTTTCCAACATTAGAGCAATAAGCAATTTTAATCTTTTTAATGGGACATTAAATACATATCTTTTTAGAAAGGCGTTTGCCTGCTATAGTTAAACTATTAGTACATTACTATTATTAAAGTATTTAGCATCATTATTATATATTTTATGTTAATGAAAATTAGGATTTTTAGGATTTTATTAGTCATTTCTTCTCGTTTCGATACTTTTTGTACACCGTATTCTTCCGTAATATATTTATTTTGCAAATTTGTGTAAGGCGCATTTCATCATATCCACATGCTAATTTGCGCCTAATAAGTAACAAATTATTATTATTATTATTATTATTATTATTATTATTCATCTTCCTATCATAAGATTATAGTGTTTCGTTTTGGTTGTAACCACTTTTGACTCGATTAAACTGTTTTCTGACATTTTAGTGAAATCGAGAAATCTAAAGTGAAATCTAAAGTTATATGAAGTCACCTTATTTTGGGGGGACCTCAAAGAAAACAGTTTTGGACGTACTATACACCCTAAACGTTTCATTGGCACAGTTTTAATGCTTTTGAAGCTGTGGAGGGATCCCTCCTCTCATGTTGTGAAACTTCAAAAAAGCCAAGGTTGGTCCTTGAGATTCAACCGGGTTAAGTTGTTAATATTTTAAAACGAGAATCAGTTGCATCCCACAAGAAGAAAAACCGTTAAAGGCCTTTCTTGCTCGCGCGAGAGTTGACTTTGAAGAAAGTTACCATTACCCTCCTCTGACAGAATCAATATGGGACGAAATAATCTTGCATACTGATTGGAGACTTTATAAAAACCTATACGCGCCCACTTTTACTTTCACTTAGGTCACTGAGAGGCTCCATGAACGGGCAAATAAGAAGGGGCCTGATAAAGACGATTTCATTGAACTGGCCAATCGCGTGGAGGAGTTTACACTGCGTTTTCTGGATCCTTTGAAACATGAAAAATATGAACGTGAAAACTTCCTCGAAAACTCTGAAACATGTACAGATCGTATCCTGGAGACTGCAATCAAACATGAACAAAAAAAGGTAAAGGTTAATAATTAGGGTTTTCTTTATTTGTGAGGGTAATAATGAGAATTTAATGTGGCTCTCATTATTAACAACTAATAGATCGTTTTCACTGTCACGCCATTAAAAAGTATTAAATTCGATGACCTCATGGTGAAAACCGTCTATTATTCATGAACTTTAAAAGTAGAAAATCAAAATTGGCATTTTGTTTCTTCGCTTTACATTATTCTTACGTATCGAATTGTTTGAGAAGATACAAAAGTCACTCTACAGAGTGATTCATAAGGACTTCCAAGGACTTCCAATTTGGTCCAAACAAAGCAAACTTCGCTACGCGTTAAGGTGGCTCGATTGGATTTCTTACTGGTGATACTTTCCACGTTGAAACTTTAATTACACCAGCATAAGACATAGAACAGGGTGGTCAACTGCCACATCTTTCCAGCAATAGATTAAAGGTTCAGCTGAAATGAGTTTTAGTGCAATCGGCGTTACCATAGCAATGCAATGTATTGTAAAAAGGAATAGTGATCATTTACGATAGAATTTAAAACTAGTAATTACCGGTTGTTTAGGGCAAAGTCTTTTAATGCTAGTGGTTACTGAATTATAAGTAAGCGATTATAAGTAGATGATCTTTAAGTGGCTGTCTCCCTAAGATCCTCATGACCCTAATTGGTCACAAAATAGATCCCCTTCAAATCTTGTAAGTGAATTACACTTTGACTGGGTACTTTAAAAACACTTTTCGTTTGGGCTCTAAATGCTTTCTTCTACAGTTTACAAGGGGGGTCCCCTGGTGGACAAAAATGGACATTTTACTGGTACAAAAAATGCCAATTTTTAATAAATTTGGTAACTCCTCACAACACTTAAAATTTGATGCAGGGCAAAATTCTTCTGTTGATTGATAAGTACAACTCTTTCTTATCCTACGGTGTTACTGACATTTCCATGTAGTTGTTTCGAGTAGTTAAAATAGTTCCTTTTATCAACTCAATATCACAGCTTTTAAAAAAATAGGAAAGATGGGTAAACAAAAATACATGTTAACAAAAAGTGAGACCTCCTATAGCAAATTGCTTGCAGTAATGGAAAGTTAAAGACTTGATATTAATTATAATAAAATAAAATCGTGCGGCCAGACGGTTTAAAGAACGTGGCGTCGCTTTGAAACACCAGTATTTCTAAATTATGCAAATTAGGAACCACAACCTATTAGTGGAATTCAAGAGCAAATGTGATGCGAGCAGTGCCCCCTGACATCAGAAAAACACAAAAATAGAAATAGTTTCAAACTACAGCAGGACACAAATGTAAACTGGTAATATTTCGCACATAGCTTTAATTAAATTGTAAGCAGCATTCAAATAGCTCATAAGCTATGCTCAATTCACAATATAAACAAGTTATAAAGTACACGCCACTTGATGATTGCTAATTGCGCTTAGCAAGTAACTTCACAAAACAACCTTGATTTAGAACTATTAATCTGAGAACAAAGCAATAAAAGCAAGTCTATTGAGTATATCACAACCTGTGTTTTGCAAACTAATTTAGCGAACACTTAGTTCCTTGCAAAATAGTGAAATCAACTAAGGGCATCTTGTTCTGTTTTCATTTGCTCCCATTACCTCAATTTGTTGTCATCTTCGATCAAATATAGATCCCTGCGTTTCAGAGATCATCTTCGAAGCGTCAAACAGTCGGTTTTTGCAAAATTCTTTGTCCAAAAACCTTCATTTAGACCAAGCTTTCCATGCATTTACTCTCGTGTTAAATTTTCCAGGCAGTAGCCGCTGAACAGTAGGCTAATGTCAACAAAACGACCTGGTACACGTACTGCTCCGTTTTGCATTCGCGTTTCTCTTAGCTATCTTAAATTTGAATGCATGATCGCTCACCAATGAAGGGTGAATTCATTTGAAAATAAGGGTTGGAGCTCGTGGGTTAAGACGCAAATGTTTGCCCTTAAATTAGACGGCTGCAAGCACATAACCACAGTGTGTGAAGGGGTTGCTAATTTTTTGTTTTTTTAGCAAGATGAAATAACGTGATAACTCAGACAGTGGGGGCGCATCTTAACATGTTTGAAAATAAACTTCTAGTTTCATGCAACCTGTTTAATTTTGGAATGTGGCCCTGGCGAAACGTCGGTGTAGCAAAAATATTACTACTTCATAGAAATATCCTCCTTTGAATACTTTTTTCCGGTAAAACAGTTGTGGGAGCTTGGTCCATGACGACTTAACGGTTATGATCCAGTTTGCAATATCTAGCTGCCAGAACCACCTGATAGTAGGGTACTGCTCTACCAAATGTGAACATACCCTACGATACACAAAAAACGTCTTGCTTTTGAAATTTTGCCTCGACGTAGTTTTGCTGCGCTTTCTCTAGATTAGCAATATACCGCCAAACTTAGTGAATGACACTAAACTAGTCTGGGTAGTATGGGTGAATCACAGACTAGCCTGGGTAGTATGAGAACCAGGCTTAAGGCGGTCCGGTCGGTTCTAGCTCGCAAAATAGAATCTCTTGAATTTTTGCGTGCAGAAAGCATTTCATGCCAAAGTATCAAAACGACGATTATTTTGTCTCTAAATTCTCCCAATATCCAGTCACGAAATACCGAGATCTGTCACGATTTTGAGCAATTTTTGAGCAACCGGCGCACGGCATTTTCATATAGCAATTAAGATAGTCCAGTATATTGTATGTGGCTGGAGGTTCAAACAATTTAAAGCAAAACTGCCTTTATGCCATAGCCGTTGTAACCCTATACGAGGTCTCGCGCAACGCAACCCCAAAATTTGTCACCACTTTGAAACCACTTTTCTCAGCTGGCAGATGAGATTAAAATGATGGCAATGGTACACCTGTAAAGAGTAACAGTTGTTCCTGAAGAATATAAAATCAAAAGTTGTATAAAACTACTTTTTCTGCACCTATGGAGATGGCAATGGCAATGGCATATGGCAATTTGCACTATTTTGGGTGATTTATGTAAACAAGAAGCAGCTTTCACAGCCGGGCTGGATTTTACCAGAGGACAACCAGAAAGATATAAGAACGTTTTATGACCGTGAGTCCGAGCTAGAAAAAAATTGTAACATAAACAAAGTGCCCAAGAACATAAGGAACTTAATATGGTGCGAAATAGGGAATTTATTTAATTTTTTGGTCGCCGCCACAAATGAACATATTTCATGACATTTTATCTTAAATTAGGTAGGCAACTTCACGTCTTCATTGCATGGTTATGGGCATTTTTGTACCAGTAAAATGTCCATTTGTTTCCACCAGGGGACCCCTCTTGTAAACTGTAGAAGAAAGCATTTAGAGCCCAAACGAAAAGTGTTTTTAAAGTACACAGGCGAAGTGTAAATCACATACAAGATTTGAAGGAAATCTAATTTGTGACCAATTGGGTCATGGGGATCTTAAGGAGACAGCCAGTTAAATAGGTAATTGCTAGATTGTAAATAATGGAGCTGAGAGAAAACTACAATAAAAAAATGGCAACGCAATGACGTCGCTGTTATTTTAACATATAGTCTATTTTTTCAATTTTAGAGGTTTTTGTTTGGAGTGGTTTACCGGTACTTGTATTTTATATAGTTGCCTTTGTGTTTACTAAGTTTTTGAGACGTTTACAGTTGACCTTTTAGCTTTAAAAATGAAAGGAATCCATTCGAACTGCCCTAACTAATGTTCACCGGACCTAATAGAAATACCTTTTTACTTTAGGTTCGTCCAATACTTTATTATTTTAATTATACCTGATACTTCATTAATAATACTGATATTAATCATAATATTAATTATTAATTATTCCTATGAGTATCAATGAATTTCTATGAAAAGTTTACAGAAATCGCTTCATTTTTTTACTCAGTACACAGAAAGGCAAGTATATGAACTACACGTAAACCGCACTAAATAAAAACCTCTAGAGAATTCGAGGTAATTGACAATATGTGAAAATAACAATGACGTCATTGCGTTGCTGTGGTAACTGTGGTAACCCCGGTTGCAACTCACTTCAGACGAATCTGTAATCTCTTGCCAGGGAAGATGTGGATTGAACACCTTGTTCTATTTTCTTATCGTGGTGTAACTCAAGTTCAAACTTGTAAGGTATCACCGGTAGGAAATCTAATCGAGCCAACTTTGATGGAACAACAAGTGTTTGATATATGGCATAAGGTGCATCCTTCCTTTGTTCCTTCGTTTTCTCCTTTCTTACAACTTGGGATATATTACTTTTTTACCCTCGATCTTAAAAGGACGGGCACAGATTGTCCATTTATGGTCCTCCAGCTTCAGAAGAAAAGCCTCCACTGTTCCTACGCCTTCGGCCCGCCTTCGTACAGCAAAGAAAATTGCCTCAAGTAGACGAAACAGGCCAAAATACCCCCGAAAATCAGCCTAATCTTTATTTATTTAAGCAATCGTAGTCCACGTGGGTTACCAATATAAATTTTTACATCTGGGCTGAATGTAAACGTTGGTAGTTAAAACACCCTCTCCGTTTCGACTATCAACCTGTTTTTAATATTGATGCGTCTGCACTTCCTCTATATAAGTATTACTTTCTTTTCTTGCAGTTTTTTGATCATCCCATCATCATAAGCCTTCTGACCAAGAGATGGTACGGTGGCCGTCGTTACTTGACATCATCTCAACTGTGGTGGCTGTTTCTCAGCATATGGTGTCTTTTTGACATCGTGCTCTTTCCTGTTATATTCCTCTCCGCCTTTATTCTAGGTAATGTGACATGTTTATGTATATGTATCAAATATTGCCTCATAATACACTTTGTATTCGAAAAGATTGACATTCAAAACTTTGGAAAAGTGTCATATGCGGTTGCCGAAACAAAACAAAAATGATCAAAACAATTAGTTTGTTGAACTAATTATTAGTTCGTCGAAGAATTGTTGTTACTTCTAAAGGTGAATAACAACAGTTATTGTTATCCCTAATATTCGCTTGTATTAACTACAAGGCTAAAACAACGTTTAAAAAAGGAAAAAGCCAAACTAATTTGTTTTTTTCCGTTTTTTAACGGTTTTTAGCCTTGTAAATAACAGTTATTGTTCTTTTTCCACAAAGAACTATCTGGATTTGCATAATGTCAAAAGAAACCGATAAAGAAAAATTGCTCCCATCTGAATCAACACCCGTTAAGAAGTTCGATTAGGGAAGTGAGTTGTTTAGCCTAATTAGAGTCTTATGACTATTGAAAGTCATTATTGATTAAAATAAAGTCATTTTCAGGGTCTCAGTACCGCGTATCTTAAAGCTTGGACACCATCTCTGTTTTTCGCGGATTTTTCCACTGCGCTTAGGAATCTCTCCGCACACGCTGGTTCACACAAAACGAGGACTGTATCGTTCCTTTTTCTGCGCTTATTGCGGCTGTCCAACGTTACAACATTCATTACAATCTACGTACAATCTGCAATCGCAATCTTATAGTCTTACAATCCGCTTAAAAGTTACAGTGTTATCCTTATTTATATCAACTTATGGAAGTAGTAGAGTGCGCCCGTTTGGCACAAATGCTGGCTTCTGATTGGTCGAGAGCGATCACGTGACCAGAGGATGACGTCATATCATTTCCGGTGAGGGAAACCGCTGACCAGTGGTCAAAA
>Ga0126336_10002530_pt1 | contig 10445 bp, 6 predicted proteins | sample SidCmetagenome_FD_92530 | JGI IMG/M metagenome (GOLD analysis project Ga0126336, IMG submission 92530) | Coral microbial communities from El Islote,Puerto Morelos, Mexico - Siderastrea C C metagenome | ecosystem: Host-associated > Invertebrates > Cnidaria > Coral | place: El Islote,Puerto...
ACAGTGTAGTTGGGTGTTGTCAGCACATATTTGTAGACAAAAAAAGGCAACCACTTTTGGCGAGCAAGTACTTATAATGTTCCGAGCAAGCACAGTTTTTCAAGTCGATTACATGTGTTTACATGCATGTGTTACTTTAACCTCACATGCTCCTATCTGACCTAACCTATTCCTAACCGGAATTTGGACCTTATGATAATTTTGCAAATCCAATTTTTTGCTCCAGTAAACAGATCTAGAGCCGCTGTGGTCACCTATTTTCTACATAACAATATCATTCGTTTTCCTATAACACTCAAATCGACAAAATGACACAAACGTGAGCTAAAAACGTATACTCTGATTTACGTAGGTTTTTTTATCGAAAAAGATAACAGTTTTAAGCTACGGAAGGGAGTAAAATTTTGCTGGCAATAATTCGGTTTAGAACGAAGAACTCTAAAGGAGTCAGACCGAGCAAACGAACTTGGATTCTCAGCTGAAATCATCTTCGTAACTTGAAGTAGTCCCAATAAATGTATGAATCGACTGAGACCTTTACTGTTCCCCGAACTAGTAAACGTCCCTCAGGCATTTCGGTAAATCCCAGGCCAAAATGTAAGCTTACACAAGCAATAAAATGCGGATACTCTTGAGTTAAAGCATGCAGAAAAAAAAACGCAGAACTGGAATGAAGCTGTCAAAAGAGGCGGGCCTCTCCAAAAAATGCTAAAGAATTTGATTGGTTTGTTTTGTCTGGTTACTTTCTATTCTTGCCTGTGATTTTCCTAACGTTTGGTGTAACTTGGCTACTTGTCAAAAAAAGGTTAGTGGTATGCTAGATTCTGACATGTTCTTTGTTGTTACCATTTCCTTTCAATAACTCTCAGACTTGATAGTTTTTGTCCTTAAGATTCTCCCATAAACTAGGCCCGATTTCCAGCCGATTCGTACCGCACTCACTCAACGCTGGAAATCGATCCTACGCATCCCCGTAAATGTGTTTCATAAACAAACATCATGATCACCGCACCGCTGACAAGAAGAAAAGAGGGCTCTGCGTGCATGATAAAATTCTTCAAACAGCGTGGGTTTGCAGGTTGTTTGGTCGGTTTATCTTACAAAAATGCTAAGCATAATATTAATATTTTACCGAATTATAACCGATTACAACAGAAGCTGAAGGTCCCAAGCCAAGAAGGTAAGAACGAAGTACAGTTTTTCATGTTTGCCTGCAGTGGTAACAGATTTTGTATAGAATCTTTTTGAAAAAGCAAAAATCGACTCCTTTCTAAATTTGTTATTGATTTAGGGAAATCTACAATGGATTAATCTTATAAAGGGACATATATTTCAGGCCTACCACTGAAATAATAGTAATAACAACAACAATAATTACATTAGCTAGGTAAACATTCTTACTCTTAGTACTGTACGCATTCGCAAGCATCTTGGATGTCTGAAAAAAAAATATCCTCAAATCAGGTCACCCCCCCCCTTAAATGACAAAATACAAAAATTGTGCGTAACAACAATTACAACCAACATCACCTATAATTACAAAACAGAAGAAGATTACAGTAACAGGTACAATAAAAGTTAGAGTTTTACACAGAAAATTGTGCCAATTGTTACCGATTGGAACGTTGTTGGAAATATATATGAGCCGTTTAATTTGTCCACACAGCTTTTATATTCCTTGAACAAAAATAAAAATATAAATAAAAAATAAGTCGCTTTATTTAGGTGTCGATGTATTTAGCGTGCTAAATGGGGACACGATAAATCGGAGAAAGTAACATTATAAACTGAACATAAACATTCTAAAAATCCCAACTAGTGGGAGGCTTACCAGTTAGCTATTTACACAGCGTGGCCTAGGATTTGAACACGGGGCTGCCTTGTCACAAATACAGTTTATTATAACGCAGCCTGGCGTAAAATTAAACAGAGTTACATTGCACCCTCAGCATCAGTTCGATTTAACCCTTAAGCTCCTAGTGGCGGCTAACGTAAATACATTCAAGAAAAATCAAAAGCTTGTTACTATTCTTCAAATAGTAAAAAGCAATAGTACTGCCAAAGAGATTTCATTTGAATGGTCACACCATGGGATTTCGTCCTCAGTCTAAAAAATTAGAACTACATTTCGTATCTCCATAATTGACTGTGCGGGTGAAAGGGCTAATATTAGCAGTTACCATACGGATTTGAATGCGATCGGACGCAGTTGTATTTCCATCTCTGTTGATCTGTTTCCCCGGGTCTGTTTCACACTCTACTTCAGTCGCATTTAGATTTCTGGATTGTGTTCGTTACAACGAGCATTTCGGTATACCGGTTTTTTAAATTCTAGTTTATTATGTGATGGCTCTGTTGCATACATTTTACTTAATTAACTCTTGGCCGGGCTAGCCTGTGAACAGGCTCCACGGTGGGGAAAAAGCGTGGATAATAATCGTGGCGAGCGGAGCGAGCCGAATACTATTCGCGCTTTTTCCCCACCGCGGAGCCTATTCACAGGCTCGGCCGGGCAGGAGAATACCGTTCGTTGTGCCAGGATGGGATTATATCGGGATTCCACTGTACCCCGACTGTGTCCCTCAGTTCGCATATGGTATTGATCCCTGGTTCAGGCACTTATGGTTCTTGGTTCGTTATAAGTTTTCACTTGAAATAGGTAAGGCTTTGCCTTTTCCTCAAAAGGGAGACAGATTTCAGGGGTCAGTTCTGAACAGAAATGGGTTAAAATAGGACGCGAAAGCTGCTAACATTTAGATCTGTCGAAAGCTAAAAAGTTCGAGTGTCTAGCAATTGTAACCAGTTTCATCTGATCATGAATCAGGTTATACCACTGTTCAAAACACTAATAGCTTCTATTTTAGGAAAATATTTTTGGGTGCATCTAGACGATTCTTAAAGGTCAAAAAGCGAAACTAATGACTGATTTTCGTGGGGACGAAAGAAATCAATCCCAAATTTAAAACCGACTGACCAAGATCAAAACAAGAAAGTTTGGCAAATTCCTCCAAATTTCAATCGGGGAAATATCGAGAAATGTATTACTAGACCCAATCCTATGTAGCATTTAAATCTTATCAAAGGTAGCAACAAAAGAAATGAAGATTTCCACTCCTCCCTTTATTGATCTCCCGGTCATCAGTCAAGACTGGTATCGTATTTACCTTGAGGGCATCTGCTTTATTTTAATACACTGAATCACGAAACTGGCCCAGCCGGATTTCCTTTCGATTTCAGCAGCTTAAGGGCTCCTGATTTCAGCCATGTTTGTTGTTTGCAGCATGTTGCGTGCGTTTTTCCTGCGTGGACCGTAGCCTTTCCGCTGGCATCAAGAGTCAATTTTAGATTCAGGTAAGGCAGTTTCTGCTGCGCTAGATAGGGCGCTCTAAATAAAACAATTTCGCTTGAGAAATTTTCACTCCATTTCGAATCGTGTATATTAGTTGTTGATCCATTGGCTTTGAAACACCGAGATGCAATCCTAAAGTACCAGAAGCCCTGGAAGTGTGAAATTTAAATCAAAGCGCTGTATCTTCGGCTTTGGCCATTTTTCAATTTCTTACGTGTTGAATTTTACTTTCTTTATCAAGGACTTCATTAATTTTGTAGGAATGTACTAGGAGAGTACTGGATTACCCATTTCAACGCAATGCCAACATTTTACCCACAAAAGTGTCTTCTTGAGTAGTGTAAGGGGTAACGATATTATCGTGAGACAAATTTGAACTACAGGTCTGATAACTCTTTTTAGGGGCCTTTTCAAGTCACAAACAATAAACCTGTTTATGTCAAAAACCGGAACCCCGACACATTCTCATTCAGCCCGGCCAAAGTCAAAGTAAGCTGTATGGAACAAAATTCCGATAAAACAAACCACCGGTTCAAAGAAAACCCGTTATAACGATTACAATTTAGAAGGTCAAACGTAAACTCTACCCAGATATAGTACCGAGCTAATTCCATCAGCCGACAGAGGTTGAATGCAAAAGAGATCCTAATTAAGAATCTTCTATATAACGAGCGGTATGTTTTAAAATAATTATGAAGAAAGAGTCCCCAAGGAAGAATTAGTAATTATTCCTTGGAATCCTGGAAGTTTTGGCGGGGTAGGGTGCCCACCCAGTTCTTCAAACCCCGACCCTATTTCAGATTAAAAGGGAGAGAAGAAAATACGCAAAACAAAGATATACACAAAACCAAATCCAATGAGTGATCATTCAAATAAGCTAGTGAACAATGCTTTCCTGTGGTAAAGTGCGAATCCGATGTTCTAGAACAATAGCCACATACGGTACTCTAGCACTTCCGTTACCGTTAACCTCGGGTCAACAGGCTCATGATGTTGAAAAGTGGTTAGAGTACTCCGACCCCTAAAATGCTTGTGACACGAACAGGGAAAGTCAGACTTCGTACCTCGATTACCGGAACTTTTCGATTACCCAGACCTTTGAACATGAAATTGAAAATAGTTTTTAATACATTTCATCGCATTAAAAATGAATTACCATGTTCTCACATGTTAAAATTAGAAAAAGGTATCTGCAATTTACATTTCTTACAAGGCGAATGGGTTGAAATGAGGTGAGAAAAAACGAAGACGACCGTGCATGCAGCAATTTTAGCCATCGATAGATAAAATTTGCTTTGAAAATTACTACGTACCATTGCTCGCATCTGATATTCCTGTCTTGATAATGAATTAGGCGAACCTACATAAGTCCCAACGAGTTTCCATGCAGCATCCGCGTGGTTCGATTCCTATCAACGAATCAGGAATGTTTTCTTTGTAGTGGCATGCTCATGACAAACGGAATAGAGTTTATTTATATAACAGGCTGTTCTGTTTTAGGTAGAGATTGGAGAAAGAAGTTGATCGTTCTGCTATACCACGATTACGCGCAACAGTAAAGTCTCGGGACTTGACACACTTTACAACGACTGTGTGAACTACCTTGTAGTTTTAAACATCATATCACAAGGAAAATGTTCCGAAAAACTATTAGCTTCGTATGAAGGCCTTCAAGATTTGTCCATAATTCTGCATAAGGTCTGCGGCTGCCCTTTAAATTGAAGGTTCGAATGCAATCATTCTTAACCTTGGAAAAATTTCAGACGTTCAAACTTCGTCTACCGTTGATCAGTCAGACGTGTCATCTAAGAGACCCCATAACTGTTTCACTGAGACTGGAAACTTTATAGCTTGAATGACTACAGAATGATTCCGTGCTGCAGTTCGTTTTCATGTAGTGTTTATATGAAATGAGGATGAAAACTTAGTTGCCTACCTTTTAAAGAGTGATGCATGAGTTAAGAATTGCCCGAAAAAGCCTAAATGGTTTCTTTTTATCCATCAGGAGACCATCGACCGGCGCAGAAAATGACAAAAGATCGGGAGTCTGAGAAAAGCAACTTCCATCCAGATGAGACTGCGGACGAACGGGAGACAGGGAAATTAAACGCGAAGAAGAAATTGCGGCAGCCAGACACGTGTTGGGCTTGGATCGTGTGTGTAGCTGGAACAGTTTGTAACATAGTCGTGTTGGGATGTGCATACTGCTTCGGTATTATATTTCCTTCACTTCTTGACGAGTTTAAGAAAGGAAAATCCAGTACTGGTGAGTGATCAATTTCTTAATTGTTGTTCCGTACGATCCAACCACTGACCGAAGAAATCATAGGCTCTAGGTATAGAGATGATATAGACCTTCCATTCTCATAATATCATCGAACACAAGAGCAAACAGACGCGGGAGGTTTTAGCGAGCGCGAACACAAATAGTTGAGGCTAGGGCGAAGGGGAGAGATAACTGTTTTCTTGTTGGATTGTTTTTAATCCTCACCACAGATTCACAGCAGTCAAACACAGAGAGCAACGCCACTTCCGGTTTTTGATGACCCTGAAATTTGAATCAGTTTAAGGACGGTGCCTCTTAATAGAAAGAGTAGATCTTAGCATGGTTTATTGGAATCCAAAAAGAAAAATGTGGGTAACCGCGCATTTTTCAGAGATATTAAGCAAACATAATTCTGAAAAAGCGTTAAAATACAAAGAATGTATGGCAATTTATTTCCAAATTTAAGCTCAATTATCTCTGAAAAAATGCACGGTTACTCCCAATTTTCTTTTTGGATTCTGATAGCCCTTGCTAAGATCTGCTTTTTTACGATGCAAAAAAAAAAAAATGCCTCGTCCTTCAGCAGACCGATTTCACGCCTATAAGCCTTATGGACGACAGTTACTTCGTTTTGGACAAACACTCAACGTAAAAAGATTAATTTGTAAGAAAAGGAGTCAAGGTTTGGAGTTAAACTGAACGTCTTCGTATTTGTCTCTAACAGTAAAAAATTTCATTCTCCAAAATGTCAAAATAACGAAATTTTTTAGCAATTGGAGTTACTCTTAAAGTGTGGTCTCAGAGCAGAAAACATCCACTGTATGTTTTTTATGCGTGTTAATGACAAACTTTCATTAACAACTACGTTTCTGTAGCTTCACTTTTTATTTTTCGTGTTTATCTTTGTATCTACGATACACTGTAACACTTAACTGTAGTTTTTCATAGAGCAGTTGATGTTAAGATTTTGAGCTTTACAACAGTGGTCAACAGTTAAAGTAAAAATATTGTGCTAATCTAGGCCCTCCTGGAAAACTCTTGTTTTCGTGTCCAAGGGCTTAACGTCATGGGTGTGATGGCATCTAAGTGTGTTGAAGGGGAAACATTCAACGTCCCGATCACTGTCCGCTGCTCACGAATGGAAATTAAAGCACAGACGTTCTTGAGTCACGGATGGTACTCGGAAGTGGATGTTTCCATTTCGACGCATTTTATCGCCGTCACGTCCTCATCAGCAAGCCACCGGACATCAAAACAAGTGTATTTCCAGCATTTTGTGTGGAGCACAAAGAAGCCAAGACAGAAACAACGTAGAATGAACTGGGCTTGAGGGAGCATTACCCTTTCTAAATCCAAGTCCAAGAACTAACCTCTTTCTCTGACAGGCAGAGCAAGAGTCTTTGAACAATCCCTTTCTCTTTCAGCATGGGTCGGCTCAATGGCAATGGCAGCCCCCGGTCTCTTTGGTCCTGTATCCGGAAGGCTAACCGACCACTTCGGCGCCCGCATTATGGTGATCTGCGGTGCGCTGTTGTGTGCTGCTGGTCTGCTCTTCACGTCTCTAGTTCCCAGTCTTTATCTGATGTTTCTGACGTATGGAGGAATCTACGGGTGTGGTTCTAGCTTTGCTTACATTGCCCTGTACGAGATCGTACCCCGGTATTTTGTCAAACATCGCTCATTGGCTACCGGAATGATAACAATGAGTGTTGGAGCTGGTTTAGTAGTGATGAGCCCCGTATGCCAGGAACTGCTAACAGCATTTGGTTGGAGGGGAACTTTTAGAGGACTAGGTTGTATTGTATTTATCGTTTTCTTTCTCGGATTGACCCTGGACCCTAACGTGGCGAGTGAGGAAACCGAAGAATCACTCGAAGACAGTGGAAAGTCGCAGGCCCCGCAGAGGAGAGGAATTCTAGATTTTTCAATGTGGAAAAATAACACTTTTGTTGGCCTTACTATCTCAGGCTTTTTTATCTACACCGGACACTCTATACCACCGCTTCATTTTGTAAGTATTACATTGTGATTAACCCCTTGCCGCTATAGAGTGTTTAGGCACAAAGTTTGCAAGTTTTCAAGAAATTTGCCCAGGTAGTTACACCGCTGCAAGCAAAAGTACGAGAGATGAGCGAAAGATAATTGTCTGGATATTCGAGATAGCTGAAGGTACCTCAAGTTTGGATGTTCAAATAAATTAACATCTAGGGCGGTTAATCGAAACGGAATTTCTCGGAGGAGTGTATCCAGGACTGCTTTAAAAAACCAGCGTACCAGACGATTTGCATTCCGGCGTTGCTAATCAAGATAATGAAGATTTCACTGTAGTCATCCTCACCCCGAGTCGGTCTTAACCAACTCTAGTGCACCTGTGTTGGTTTCTTGGAAGCCTCGAGCTCTAATAGCATAATCGCTCTCACCAAAATACGCAAATTAGAAGTGGTCACACTTTTGGGCGTCACGGAGACCGGCAGTAGTCTCCCGGTTTCCATTCGTGACGTCCTGGACGCCAACGTTCCCTTTGCTTAAGGTCCCTATTGTCATTCTCTGCACTGATGTATAAATGGGTACAGCCCATACAGTGGATTTGTAATGCCCTTAAGCGCTTCGATTTCTAGTTCCTCGGAAATAACCCATGTTACAGCTGTGTGCTCAGCGCCCTAGCCTTTGAGTGGAAGTGAGTCTGGAGGTCAATTTGTTTTGCTACAAACCTTCCTGCTTTTCATTAGGCCCGATTTCCAGCCATTTTGCGCGCCCGCGATTCTCCGCCAGGGGATGAAAACTGCACTCACAAAAGGGCCGGAAATCGAGCCTGGCTTTTCATATGCATAAGAACAACATGCAAACCAGGTTGTTCTTATAGTAACAAGTAACAAGTCTCAGATCATCATCATTGCCGTACGAAACACAACTCCAGCCTTGCTTCCCCTCAAAGGCCAGGGCCTTGAGCACACAATTGTAAACTTGATTATTCTCTGGAGCCTCCACGGAGAAGAAAGGATAGGGCCATTGCGGTGATTCACCTTTCGCGCATAACAAACGTTTATTTTTATTTACGCAAGAGACGATTCACTTAGACATAAGCATGTTATAGGAACTCTAATGTTGCCTTTGTCTTTTTTAGGCTCGTTATTGTGAGGAGCTTGGTGTCGCCAAGGACTTGGTGGTCTGGCTTTATTCGTGCATTGGACTGACTTCTCTGGTGGCCAGGTTACCTGGGTCTAAGCTTTGTGACGTCATTAGTCCTCGAAGAGTTTACATCATATTTGTAATGTTCAGTGCAGTGTCTTCTATGCTGTTACCCTTGGCAACTAACTGGATTCGGCTTCTATGCTTCGCAATAGTCTATGGCCTTGCAGATGGTTTGATGGCAATTGGAGCCATTCTGTCATGCATACAAACTCTTTCCCCGACACAAAAGGCTCAAGGCTATGGTTTTTATCAGCTTTGGATCTGTATTGCATTTTTATGCGGCCCGCCAATTGGAGGTAAGTTGACTCATGTGTACCTGAGTAAAGTTTCAGACGTTATGTTGCACGTGAATACAGGGGTGCATGGGAAGAAGGATTCGCAAGTTTGGAAATGTCAGTTCGCGTACGCAGACTTGCGATGTGTGGCCAAACGAATTCGCCAGTACACGCATTTTAGACGCAATGTGCAACACAAAATCATTCAATGCAGCCTTGGCTGCCAAACCAGAGGAAAGAATGCTAAGAAGGACCTAAAAGGATAAGATCACTGGCGTTTGTCGAAACGAACTGTGCTTAAATTCTGGTCAAGTATTTTTGCTCACACACCTGTTAAGAATCTAACATCTTTCTGTTTATCACTTCAAGGTTTAATAGCAGACAAGACCAGCTCTTATCCCGTTGCCTTCGTTACTGCTGGTGGAATTGAGTTTCTGGGACTCTTTGTTTTTGCAGTATGTTTCTGCTTAAAGAGAGGGGAGTTATCACGGAAAAAGATCGAAATGGACCCTGACGTTTCCTCCTTAAACGAGCTACTGGTTGTAGAAAAGATGACTGTTTTGTAACGTTGTAGTAAACTGAACTCCTGTAGATTGCCTGTGAATTCTTTCTTAATCCCTGCTCTCCAGAGTGACCCAGAACAGTATGCATTTCTTTTAGTTGTTGATTACATTGTTTGGTATGGTTCCCATTGGGAGAATTAGACCCTTTATAAGCCAGTCCTTGTGAACACCACACCACTTGACGTCGGCCAGTCTACTCGAGGCTACTTTTTACGGCCTTCTGTTAGGGTTGATATATTTAAAACCAATGCTTCTATTTGTAACAAATACATCGTTTTGATCGACTCCGATTACATTGTAATTTTTGTTCATGTTATTAGTGCTTATGTTGTAATTTACGTTTAACTTATCTCAGTGCTTATCTGCAACTTTAATTCCCTAAATAAACTCGATTACTGCCGGTACCCTCCATCAGTTGTTGTGTTGTTTGTGTTTATACTTATAATAGAAATATTTCTATTCGGGTAAGCGAAGTAAAAGAGAATAGAAAAAAGTATTTGTCGTAATTAGAGACCGGACCCCTTAAATGTGTCAAAGGTCATCTTGAGGTTCAAAACCTGAGGTGGGAAAATGGCTACAACAAGGAGAATAGATCGAAGGATATTAATTTTGTTAACTCAGCTATTTGGGGCACTATTTTCAGTTTCAGGGAGTTTTATGCTTTGTTATAACTGTGTCATTCAGAAAGAAAAATATCGATTTTCTGGTGGCCCATTTTGCTCTAGGACGAAATTTAGTAGCGAAAAGTTTGTCTCTGCCGAGTTACTGGACTCAAGTATATCAGTAGCACTACAGGGATA
>Ga0126336_10002531_pt1 | contig 10445 bp, 5 predicted proteins | sample SidCmetagenome_FD_92530 | JGI IMG/M metagenome (GOLD analysis project Ga0126336, IMG submission 92530) | Coral microbial communities from El Islote,Puerto Morelos, Mexico - Siderastrea C C metagenome | ecosystem: Host-associated > Invertebrates > Cnidaria > Coral | place: El Islote,Puerto...
AAACCTTTATGTGTTATATAGAAAGAGAAATATCGATCTTCTGGTGAGCCATTTTGCTCTGAAGCGAAATTTAGTGACGAGAAAGTGTTGGCCCGGCAATCGCGATTACATGGTAAATTTTCAGCCCGACTAGCCGGGATCGATGCCGGGATCCCAGCTAGCCGGATTGAGATTTTCCATGTAATCGCAAAGTTGCTTTTTAGTGTGTTTCACAGACGTGCGAGATCCCGGCTAATCGGGCCAGCCCGCTTCATGTAATCGGCCCCTATTTCCATGAAGCACTGCTTCACATTGCTTCTTTTTTCAGAGTTAAGAAATCGAAAGAAATGTTATAGTATTCTTCTGTGGACAGGCGTCCTAACCCAGAAGTGGATCCAGACTTTGTTACAGGGGAGAGGGAATGTTTTGGTCTTGCTGGCGTTGAAATAGTGAGGCTCCCAAAATCCTGAACTATTTCTAGTTTCTTGAACGAGGCGTGAACAAGCAGCGTAGTTGGAAAAACCTTTCCAAGTAGCCTAGTAGACTGAGTTGTAACGTCAAAGCTTCCTAAAATTGACTTTCGGCCAGTGTTTCAGAGGTGGCACTACATACAGCAAGCATATCAAGAATTTTAAGGTAAACAAACTGAAAATCAGAAAATCGCAGAGAAATTCTATTGGTATTTCAAGTTCTCCGATACCTGAATTATCAGAAAGAGTAGAAGTCTGATTTACCTTATTGCCAGTTGCACATTAACAAACCAGACATTTGAAAACAAACTGGAACGAATTTTAATCCGTTTAAACGTGGATCTTTACGATGTTATGTTTAACGTAGGACCTTAAGCTACAATAATAAAAGTCAACACACACGACCTTAGAAATACTATATCCAAGGCTTAAGTCCCTCGAGTGTACTATTGGGAGGTACTGTTGGTCTCAAGGACTAGCCCCACAAATAGCACACACGAGAAGACAACCCCAATTTTAGGGGACATGGGATTTGGAGTCCAACCCCCCCCCTCCCTACCCCTACACCCTGAGAGGAAGGCGTTCTTTTCTCCCCTCTCTCTCCTTCGCGAATGCCTCCTCGCAGGTTAAAGGGAACTGGCCCCTTTAATTAAAATCAGTTTGAATTCGCGGAACAAGTATTAAAAAAGTCTGGGTTTTTTGCCGGAAATGGGTATGGTTCCCATGAAGGGACTTTTTGGCGCACACTAGTTCCAAGGACCAGACCCCTCATGTGTGGCTACCATTTTCTCCTACAATCATCTACTTCTTATTGAACGTATTGTGCCTCATTGTCATCCCTAGGCCTTAGCAACATGCTCTCCGCCAAGGAAGCTGACTAAGTGCTTATTTCAATATCTACTAGTTATTTGAGGGAGATAGCGCCCAACAAATCTCCCTACCCTACTCCACGGTGTGTCAAAACGGTAGTTAGACATTTGTCATATAAACAAATCGTAGCGGACATTATTTGACAATTTTTTTGAGACAGAAGTTTTATGTAAGCTAGCTAAAGTATAATGGAAATATTTACAGCACTTTTCACACGATAAGAGCTTAGAGCTCATTTGTTACAAGCAGGAGAATGCGAACAACCTTATCGAACTGAATCTTACATGATTGTTTTTTGCACACTACATCATGTGACGTCAAAATCGATAAATCTTCAGCCTTAGAAGAGTACAATACTGATGTGCTATACAGTATTCAATTTGATAGCTCTAAAAAACATACTGCTTAGATTGTTGCGATAATTGTCACGATGGTATGAAGCACTGATGCTTGCCCTTTTAAAGGTACGTTAACTGCGCATATTGATGACAATTTCCGAATGTCTTGCCAATTTCGTTGATGATTTACCTTCAAAATATAGTTGAACTCGTCCTGGCTCTTGATTTATCACTTTAATAACTCCCTTAAAGGGGATCTGTCACTTAGTTTAAAATGACTTTTAAAAAAACTACGTCTTGTTAAAATCAACGGAAACCAAAACAACGATGGTTTATATGATAAGTGAAATGGCGGGTTGGATTAAATGAAAACGAATGAAAATGCGCTCTTAAGTCGAATACTCAGAAACATATTCTGAGTCCTCCCAACGGGAGTGGAACCCAAGACCTTCCAGGTGCCGGTTGGATGTTCTAACCACTGACCTGTGAGGGACTCGTGGTGAGCGAGGCCGTACAACTAGGTTCAAATGTGACACATGTCCTGCCCTTCTGCACGCTCAAATATGTCCTCAATAAAGTGAGACATGAACATAGTAAAATCCCGCGTATAAGAACCTACAATTTTCCAGGTCAGGCTGAACGGGTTCTTCTATATTTGATGCATAAGACGAAATAAGTTTGTTTACGTTCTTAAATAGGTTGTAATTTTTTCAAAGAGTGGTGCAGGTCATGAAATTTTAAATACGGATGTATAACATAGGTGTGGTGTAAAAGTTTCTAGATTTCAGACATTAGATTCTTGAAATACTACTAAAAGCCGCAGTAAATATCACTTTAACATATTAAGTTGTATTTCATGAGTCTAATGTCTGCACTCTATAAAAATCAGGTGCAATTTCTCATTCTATAATTAACACTTGCTTTCCAGATAAGAACCTTTTCCAAATTTCAGGCTGAATTGGTTCTTATAAAAATGGGTGTCTAAGTGGTAATTTAACCCCTTACTCGGAAGGGCTAGGGGTGTATAAATGACATATAAACCAAATATTGGTTTATGATAGTACAAGAACCTTGCTTTTGCAGTCTTCCCAGCTTTCACCGTTCTTGGCCGTAACACAGATTCGTCCATCATTGGTCACTGTAGCTGCCGTTATCTCATCTGCTCCCTCTAACTCAATATCAATGCCAAGTTCAAGTAAGCCTTCTTTACTGTATATCAACATTTGTGATCGGCCTTCTCGTGTCTGTGAGGCAATGACCACGCGTCCAGTTATCCAGTGAAAGGTTATGGCACGAGAACCGGGAACCACTTGGAACTTTCGAAGGACACGTGACACGGAACGATTGTAAAAATGACTGTCAGACGGTTGTCCATCATCACCATCGTCAGCTGTGATGCTTGCAAACACGTGCACACAGGAGGAATAGCCCAGCACCATGATGCTGCCATCGTCAACAACTGTGAAATCTTGGATTCTTCTCAATGTATTATCTGAAATATCGCCCACAAACTCTCCTGTCGTTCTGTACACGTCCACATGATCATTTTCTAGCGTCAGGCCTATCGAAGGTATACGATCATTTCGTGTCTTCTGTATAAACAGAAGATTATCTTTCACCTTCACTGCTACCGCGTCGAAGAAAGAGTGAACGTTGCATACGATGAGACGAGGTTCCCTGTTAAACGCGTAAATGTATGTTCTTCCCGACGAATATAGCAGCAGATAAATACTGCCATCTTTGTCAGTAGCTACAGCAGCTACTCCAAAACATTTATATAACTTATTAGGGGGTGGACCGAAGGAATGTAAGAACGTTCCGGAAGGGTCGAAAACTTTGACACATTTGTCGTGCTGGTCAACCACAAGGAACTGCCCGAGAGTGTTTGTAGCGATACTATCTGCTGACTTGAGCCGTTGGTGTTCCTCTTTTCCCTCCTGGCCAAATGACCAAGTCACTGAACAGTCACTAATATTCAGTTTACGAAGCATTTTCCTCACTCTTGAATCACGCAGTGGATCGACTTTCTCATTTCCGATTTGCACACAAGGCCAGAGGAACAGCGCCTCCTTTTCGTCCACCATAAGCGAGACGTCGTATATGATGCAATTTATTTGACACACAGAGGAAATGATTTGCCTGCGTTCATCCGTTTTGAACTTTGACTTTACGCCTCTCGTAATTTCAACGCCAAAATTCTCTCGAACGAATGGTATCAAGTGCAGTTCTTCGAGGCCCGATCTACACGCTGCTAATGCGTTGGCAGGATTTTCCGCTTTCTCTAAAATTGTCGCCATCAAACGGACGGCCATAGCAAGAATGCGATCAGAAGGGGGTAGAGCTTCGTTGTTGAAGGCTTCTGTCGCTTTGCGGCGGGCATCATCGAATCGTTTCTTTGCGTCGAAAAGCGCTTCCTTGCACGGCTCATCAAAATTGCTTAGATCTAACTTTTTCAACTGCTCCGCGAGAGACAGCGCTCGAGCGTTGAATCCAGCTGAGGCTACTTCGGTTACGTTCAAGCACGCCTCCAACTTTTTGTCTTCCATTTCCGCTACTACAGGAGCTGCTACTGTGCTCATATCACCACTAGTTTGCCAATCCATGACTTTATTGAAGAAAACAAGTCCTTCTTTGAAGAAGGAAATACTCGCTCCAAGATCGGCCCTCGCTATTGCATCCAACTTGGAATTGACATTGTCGATTTCGTCCACGATCCAGCTGCGCAATTCCTGGTCTGTCACATCGCCATCCTTAAGCTTCTTTGCTGCACTTTGTCGGCCTTTCTTCACGAGAAAACCGAGTGTACCTTTCAAAACGACCGTCACAATCGCGGACATGATTTGCTTGAACCCAACTGAACTGCGTTCGTATGATAGATGGTTTTAAGAGCAGCAGTGAGGTGTGTTTGCTCAAAACAGGAAGAAATTCCACAAATGTTTGCATTCAAATTAGATTTTGAAAGAAAAACGTGAACATGGTTAAGTCAATTCTAGCTGTCTTCCTACTCTTAAACAAAGCTTAAAATTGAGGAATACAACCTGTCGTGTTTGGAGAAGACTGCGACTAAAGAAAGCCCTTTACAGTGGAGTTATTATTGCGAACGCAAACAACAATCAACGCGTTTGCGGTTGAAAAATTACATTCCGAAACAAGGGCTTTTTAAAGATTCATCCCAGTGTTTCACTAAGTCCGGAAAGTAGATTAGCCTGATGACGCAGTATGGAACAAAAGCGTAAATTACTTGTCGCCACGTGAGCGCAGTTTTTGGCTCAGGCCTCCTAAAGTAGGCGATGTCTGCTTTGTTTAATTAAGCAATATCCTCCCTAGCTCGTGAAAGAGGCAAATTTTGCCTCGCTAAAACAGGGCATATGGAAACAACTGAGATGGTCACTTCGCTGGCCTGTTCGCTTGTGGTATCGTAAATTATCTGTCATTTTTTTAAACAACAAACAAGTTCCCATCGCTATATAATCAAAAGTACAGGTCACGAGAATAAAGTAAATGGTCACCAAAGATGAAATGACTTGATGTTTTAAATTCTCCCAACTTGCACTGTAAGAAACAGAATAAGGTCAGTGGGGAGAATGTGCATGCTGATATGATCAAATGCGCGCTCTGATTCGCTCGCTATTATTAGCCAAGCTATTTTAGTACTTCTTTTAACATAAGGTTTGCCTTGGCAAGATCACAGCATTTTCCATGATCCATGGTAATCCGGCTATATCTATAAAAAAAACACTTATTCTTTTGTAAGTTGTGGAATAATTGTTGAATATCGCGATCGTTGAGTAAACCTGTATGACCTCACAATAGCTGTGGAATAAGTAAAATACCGCAAAAATAATAATGGTTAATAGAAAACGCTTTTCAGGTGGACTTGAATTGCAAAGTGCAACGCAGTAAACAAGTTTTGCGGTTTACAAATTAGTTTTGGAAACAAAGAAGACTCAGAAATTATAGATACACGACAGTTACAGTCCACTGACTCACAAAAGACTGAAAAGCATAGCCGGAAGAGTTTGCTGACGCAATGTTTTTCAACCTTTGGACTAAACAGGGAGTTTATTTTCAATAAGAGCGGAAATTATGATTCACGCACTAGAACGTGGAGTAATGGCTTTTTACAACGTCGTTAAACGATTAATAAAGTAAAGACTTCAGAAAACCCTTTTTCGCTAAAAGCTGTTCGCACCCACAAAATCAGATTATAGGAACGCATTGGTCAAACAGACACTGTTCAACATTGTGAGCTGAGGGGTAATAACGGTGCAGGATTTGATTGTATGTTTGCTTTTAAGACACGGTTTTACTCAAGTAATTAACACAAGCTATATTGGCAGTTTGGCGGCCGCTGTTATTTCGTTTTTTTCCTTCCCTCCGGTCGTTTATTTGCTCATAGTTAAACAGGATGGCTTTCTAGTCGCAAGACAGAGACACTAGAAAGCTTGCACCTTGTAAGCGGAATTAACTTTAAGGGAGAGAGAAGTGTAGCAAGTATCCGGACAAAATAGGTGTGGTTGCAATTGACAGACAGTTGGCCAATCAAAGGCTGTGTAGCCTCCCGAGTTATTCGAAAGTGGGCACAACACATTCTCGCTTATTGTTCAAATCCAACAATTTACGGTGGTCAGTTCGTTTTCCGGCCAAACTGAATTCAAGGCAGGCTGGTAGGCAGCTTTGCAGGACAAAATTAAGATTTCCTTTTTTTGTTTGAATATTTGTAGAATACTCTATATTCTACCTGGGGTGCTACCTGAAGGTCTTCAGGGTTGCAAGAGTTTAGGCAATACCTGGTTAATGTTTGACCAGTTAACCGCTTTAAAAGTAGAAAAACAAGACTGCGATAACTCTCTTTAGAGCGTTTTTCTCTCTCGCCTTTTTTAAAGTAGCACATCATGTAAAATATGATAAGGGTTTTCAGCATTTCTATCTGTATTTGTAATTCCCCTTCAGGAGACTCTGAGCAGTGGTACGGGTGCAATTCCATTCATTGAGGGCTCCTGGGAGCGTTTGGGACGCTAGGAATTTTAAAATGGTGAAACAGAAAAACTGAAAAAAAAAAGGGGTTAATGTGACTTTGTACCTTGCTTCCAGATTTACAACAACAACATGACTTTTACATACATGAAAAAGTTTATTACTTTAGAAAACAAAGAAGAAATAAATTGACATTGTGTTTTTGTTTAAATGTTTACACCACTTTTATCTCCTCATTCCATCATGCTTGTGGCCGGAGGAACTGGACTCGACATCACATTGTCTCCAGGCCCGTGAGGCATCTGGCCAGCGGTTGTGTGTCCCAATGGAGCACCACCGGGGGTACCGGGTCCAGAAGCAGGAGATGCGGCATTAGACCCCATGAAAGAAACCGGAGTGCTACAGCTGGAGGGAGGGTGGGAGCCTACTTGGGGAACAGAGCCGGGGTTCATGGGTGGGGTTGGAGAAGCGGAGGCTGATGGGGGATTGGATCCTACTGGCTGACCGCTAGCTCCAACTGCAAGGGAAAAAAATTGCAAACTTTTGTTTTATTTCGTAGGCACCGAAAAATGAATTTTAAATTCGTCTTCTCCTTCATGGAGCTATTAAATCGGAGTTGTGTATTACGGTTTCACTTCTTACTGAGGATGATTTCTGCGGTTTGGAAAATTTATTTTCTTCTTTTACTTCCACAAGCTGCATAGCTTAAGAAGAAAACGTTGCGATAAAAACAATGTATTTCTATGAAAATAAAAATCGAATGTGCAATAAATTCCAAAAACTAGAACCAACAAGTCAGAAATTCTCTGATTCCACATGATGATTCAATTTGAATAATTTATACGCGGTTAGTTGCTGCACGCTCCTCGGAAAACGTTTGGAACCTTGTTCCGGAGAAATTCACAAGCTTTTCAACCATCCCATACCTCGCTCCCCTAACACTGTAACTGTTCCATCAGCCACTGCTTGTGGTTGCAATTTTAAACAACAATGACGGCTGTCTTACCTTGCTGAGCTGGACTGGGAACCTGTGGCATGTGACCAGGGACTCCAGGCTGGGGTACATGTGGCTGGGCCTGCTGGTGGTGCATCCTGCTGCTGTTGCTGCTGCTGTGTTTGTGCTTGGTGATGCTGTGGGAATTGGGGCTGTGGTTGGGAGACCTGTGACTGTGGTTGAATCTGTGCGGGTGAGGCAGCTGAAGCCGGGGACATGTGTCCAGCTGCTGCACGTGCCCGAATCTCGGCAGCCTTTAGCTGTTCTTGATGAAACTGTTGGCGTTCAGCGAGAAGCTGCTGATGTTGGTATTCCAACTGAAACAAGAGAAAACTTTGGTTCTGATTTGTCTCACGCTACGATTCACGCTCACTTCTGTGGCGGTTTGTTGCGTTAAAAACGTTTCTGTTTGGTTACTGATAATTAAAAAAACTAAATCATTTGGAAACATTTGACTCTCACCATGCGCACGCGTCACATCATGACTTGATGTCACCGTGTGTGTCCCTTGGTAGTTCAAAATCAGTGACCAAATGTAGATAAAGAGCGACACAGCACCACAGTTTGGTTAGAAACTAACCCCCTTGGAAATTTTAAAGTGAAAACGTTCCCCCACTTCTAAAAACACGTTTTGTGACGTCATCAACCAAGAAATGCCACGTGATACTTACAAAAATTATTTGATAGGAGAACTCAAACTAATTATTTACTGAAACTGGTATCATCAGGATAAGGTATTTTGACCACAGAAAACGGTAGGTCTCAAAATCTCTGCTGGGGGTCGTTTAAGGAAAAAACAGGACTGTAAGCAGCATACCAAGGCAGCAAAATCTTTTAAAGTACTCTAATGAACAGAGTTGTGGCTCAAAGTGACAGCCAGTGATTTAAATGTGGCAAGACGAAAATCATTACATAAAGGAACTACATATGGTAAAGCATATCAAGAATTTTGAGGTAAACAAACTGAAAATCAGACCACAGACAATGGTTCTTAGCCAGTTAACCCCACTTTAATTAAAGTCTTCCGATATCTGAATTATCAGAAGAGTGGATGTCTGATTCGCTTTATTGCCAGTTGCACATTTAACACACCGGACATTTAAAAGTAACTAGGATGAACTTTAATTCGTTTAAACGTGGATCTTTAGAATTTTATGTTTACTGTAGGACATGATGAAATAGACACAAACAAAAGGACTATTTACGAGAAACTGTAGCAAGGACAAGTCTACTGTAGTTTTTACACAGCTGGTATCTCGAGGGTACTGGTTTTAGTGACTTTCAAAATACTGTATCCAAGTCACAAGTATTTTGAGCGCACTCCTGGCAGGGTATTTGGTCATAGGGACCAATCCCACGAACAGCACATACGAGAGGACAAGTCCAATTTGAGGGAACATGTAACTGGGACCTCCCTCTTTACCCCTCCACCTGGAGAGGACTGGAGGGCATTCTTTATTCACCTCTCTCCCCTCTGCGAACACTTGATCGCAGGTTAAAGGGGACAAGAACCCGGGACTGGCCTCTTTAATTCAAATCAGTTTGAATCCATGTAACAAGTCCGAGAAAGTCTCTAATTTGCGGAAATGGGTATAGTTCGCATGAAGGGACTTGTTGTTGGAATCACTAGTCCCAGAACTCAGGGTCCTTGTGTGTGTTAACCTTTTTCTTCTACAATCCTCTTCTAAAATCAGTTATCTCAAAACAGTTAAAAAAGGTAATTTGAGGGAGATGGCTCCCAACACCCCTCTCTACCCTCACTCCACAGTGTACTCCAGTTTTCATGAAAGGACTTGTAGGCAACAGTATTTAGGAACTGTTTTAAGAAATATGAGTTTTACCGGTAAACATTAGGATTGTAATCAAAATTCTAATAGCTCTTTTCGAGATATGTCCAGGATTGAACTCTGCTACGAAAATTACGAAAACTGCAAAAATTCGCAAAGGTACCAAGAAAGCCGTACAAGATGTCAGAGGCATCCAACGAGAACTGTGAATTTTACAAAAATTACGAGAATTACAAATAATTGCAAAAATTCGCAAAGATCTCTGAGGGAGCCAATAAGAATTATTATATGAAAACTGCAAAAATTCCCAAAGGTACCAAGAAAGCCTTATGTAAGCCCCCACGATGTCTGAGTGGCCAAATAAGAATTGCAGAAATTGCAAATATTATGATTATTAGGAAAACTGGTAAATTGGCAAATTTCAAAAAGAATTATGAGATATCAGACATACATTAAGGAAAACTGCTCGAGAAACAAGGGTTACAATTTGACCAAAAAACATCATCAGTGGTGAGAAACATGTATTTCTGCATTGTCACTTTGTAACAGCTTGTTTCATCTATCATTTCACCTATCACAAACTGCAAAAGCCTCTGGGTTGGTTTAAATTTGCTGTCTCATTTCATGACTGAAATGGCTATCAGAAATAATCATTCAAGAAATCACAACTGTCTAGATGTGCTTTAATATTCAGTTTTGTTGTTGTTGTTGTTGTTGTAAATGCAGCTTGAGAGGGGTGCAAACACAATAACAGATAGGAAACAAAATAAAGCCAACACATGCTTACGTGACTTCCTTCATTCTTTGTATTGTAGCTACTACAGCCGATAAAAATGTTGTCAGTCCTCCATATCTGTCCATATTGTTTTTATAATCATTTGATGTTTAGAAATTGTTGTAGATTTATATCTTGAAGGTAAACTACCGGGGTAAATTGACATGTTTGAATTAGAGGCCAGTCAGTAGGGAAAATCATCCTCGAATCGTGGAAGTACTGGTAGAGATGTCTTTCACATTTCCAGACTGATCG
>Ga0126336_10002532_pt1 | contig 10444 bp, 4 predicted proteins | sample SidCmetagenome_FD_92530 | JGI IMG/M metagenome (GOLD analysis project Ga0126336, IMG submission 92530) | Coral microbial communities from El Islote,Puerto Morelos, Mexico - Siderastrea C C metagenome | ecosystem: Host-associated > Invertebrates > Cnidaria > Coral | place: El Islote,Puerto...
ATTATTATTATTATTATTATTATTATTATTATTATTATTATTATATGGAATGTGCCAGTAGTTCACTATATATTTCTTACTGTTTCACATGATAGGTATTATGATGAGAATGGTGACTGCGTGCCATGTTCAAAATGCTGTGGAGATGGTCAAGATGAAACGAAAGACGAGTGCAGTCAGAAATTGGGAGAGGCGTCCAACAGAATCTGCTCTATTTCCAGCAATGTAAGCCGGTGTAGTACGATAACATCAACCCCAAAACAGACCAACACAATGTCTGGAAAAAAGAAATTGGATACTAAACTGATAGCTGTGTTAGTGAGTGTTTCCTCAGTGGTAGTTGGATTAATCGTGGTAATTGCTGCCTGTCGATACCGTTGTTTTTCAAGTCGAAGATGTAGTTGCCTTTGGCATGAAAGTAGTGATGAAGCTGAAATGGTCTGCCAGTATGCAGTGAATGATCCCAAGCCGTCCGTGGTGCAAAGCAGTCAAGGTAACCATCATTTCAACATTTTTTTTCTTCTTGAGTTTTGGTTTTATACGCATTCAATTTAAGATTCTGCTTTGACAATCATCACCCAACTAATATTTATTGCTGTATTCGGCTATTGAAAAGATACATTCACAAAATGTTATGCCTTTCACCAATACCAATACCCGTGTAAAAAATGTGATATTTATTTTAAATTCGGCTGTCTGGTAGAAATTCAAATATTTGTAATCTGTACCCTTTTTGCACAGCCTCAGCTACCTGTGGATAGAGCAGTCCACTGCAAAACTTAATATCTGAATAATGAAGCTGATACTGTTGGTCTTGTTGTAATTCATCTATGAGAATTTGTGTGGGTAAAATGAAATCGCACTGAACTCATAATTTTGTCATTCTCATCCTTACCATATTCTGTTGGGCAGCATGGCACATGATGATGTGTACACGCATCTCTGCTATTTAACTGAAGTACCGGTAACGTCATGTTGTCCCTCATTCTTGAATGTGAATTCAATTTAGGGAAGGTACGTTTTTTATTCGGGGGGGGGTGGGCGGGGGTTACGGTGGGGAGGGTCATCGGGCCAATAAAAAAACAATCATAATAATAAAAAACGTACCTTCCCTTAATGTATTTTCTGTACAATAGGTGTGGTGGATAAAAGGGAAATAGTGAGGGACAAAGTGTTGGCAACGGAATCTTGCCAACCATTATCAAGCGAGGTACATTTCTATCACGTTAGCAATAAATGTAAACATTTTAAATACATTAATTCATTAATAAAAGCCAAATTCTATGTAATGAAGTTAGGTTTGCCACCAACAGATTGTTCAATATTTGACGCAAACGTCACCTTTGTCCTGTGTAAAGCATCACCTTAGTTGTCAGAAAAACTCGTGTCTGACTTGATGTCCTTTCTCACTGCATGTTTTTGAACATCGTGGAGTCAAGTCGGGAGAGTCGGGGTGGGGAGGGTGGGGAGGACACTAGAGGAATATACTTCAACTAGGGCTTAAAGTATCGCTTATGACACAGTGTTGTCAATGTCATTTGAGTGTTTAACATAACTGATAATAATCGAACTGTATTTCTAATTTAACCCCTATTCTGTGTGCTGCCTGGTGCCAGAAGAGAGAAAATAGGCCTGATCTGAATATGGTTGTTAACTAATTGTACGATCTTTAACCTGCTAATTACAGGAGTCTGCAGTCAGGTGCAAAGAGAATGCTTCTACTACTTCAACTACAACAGGGCAACATAAACAACACAAGAACAATAAGAAAGGTATTTTGATAAATCTATTTCTTTAACCTGGTTTTAATATACCTGATACCTCACACACATAGGCGCGAGTGAGTCTTATGTATGGTCTGGAACATCAATTACCGCATGGAACACACCAATTTCTCACACCTTGGCCCCAAATTTATGTCCAACGACCTGACATTACACATCCCTATTAAGCAACTGAAAAACAGTCTACGCAAATCCCATCAAGCCATGCAAGAGGTTCTCCTCATAAATGTCCTAAAACTAGCTATTTGGGATATCAATGGAAACTTTAAATACATCTTCGTCGATCTGCTATTCAAGTCATCTTCGGTAATCTTCTAAATCCTTTGGAAGTGGTCGGGTCATCTTTGGAAGTTCTTGCACTCTAAGGATCAAAATGATATGCATTTGACTAAGAAGGTTCGACAGGCATGGATTAGTTTGCCTCTAGTTCCTTTTTAAAAGAATTGTTGCCATCTTTGTTACTCATGGAGTGATGATTATTACGTTCTGCGTACTGCAATCCTACAGTCTACCTAGAGTATGCAATCATGCACCCAATCTCCCTTCCATGATCATGATTGCCCGTCTTTTTTAGCAAAATGAAAAGAATAATTTTCCCTAGCCATATACGGTATCAGTTATCTAAAATTTTTCTTGCCGGTCTTAGATTCCAAGCTACTGAGTAGTTTGCTGGAGCACGAATGCATCCAACAAAGGATCTGTGAAGTTTTGACACACCTGTACCAGGGCTTGGTCACTTTAAAACAGTAGCTCAGCATTACGGCTTTGATCATTACCAGATAGAGTCAGTCCTAAAAAAATTGGACGGAGGTCCTTCGAGAGCGCTAATCGAATCACTTGCAGCTTCTCACACAGAGCTAACAGTCCAGGAGTTTGCTGATGTGGTGAAGAAAACAACAAACAGGAGCGATGTTCTTAAATTAATGTTAACATACGATGAGGCAGAAGAAGAAAATCTGAAAAGGTCCCCTTGAATATCTTACTTTTCAGCAATCTTTAATTTTTATTAATTGTACGTTTGTAGGTACAATTTTTTATAGGAGGAACTTTTAATTTTCAGACATTTTTTATTAGTGTGGCTATTTTGGAAAAAAGGAAAACTCGCAGGCAAGCTTAGAAAATGAGTATGTTGCTCTTCGGTTGCAATTTGCAGCAGAAAAATGACGTATTAGTGTTTTTGTATTATTATTTGTTAAAAGTTAATGTAGCTTAAAGTATGTAATCATATGCATGCTGGTTAATTTCCTAGGCACCCATAGAACGAGGTTTATATCAAGGTTATCTGACACTTTTTGAAAAGAAAGAGCTCGCCATGAAAATGTGAGTTCTATTATTCCAGTGAAATGATGAATATCTGATATGTGTATGAGTAAAATTCATTTGAACTGCGGAAGAAATAACAGAAGAACAGAATTTTTCACCTCTTCCCCTACGTACTGAATGAAATTGTCACAATGTTTCTTTGTACACGATATTTGTAAATTAAGCTTACAAGCATGAGTAATCTTCGTGCCACTAAGTAAGATACTCAGTTATTTTTCAATACTCTCGATGTCATTTTAAGAACATCGACACCCTCATTTCAATATACTTGAAAGTGTCACTTTAATTTGTAGCAAATTTCTCCTTTGGAATTATATACTCTTTAAATTTAGATCTAGTGTTTTTATGTTAGAATTTTTTGTGAGATAGCAGTTCAAATAAACCAATGTGTGGCTGTTATAAAATGCTGGTCTTTCTGTTTTCGTGCGGCTTTGAAAGGCTGGGCTAATTATAAAGGTGGGGTACATGGACTAAGATGGGTTCACATCCAGACGTATGTAGTAGGGACTTGAGACTGAGGCCAAATCACGTTCTGTACACAGGAGTAGGCATAAAGGTCTACTCAAATTTCAAGATCGAGGGGACGTGTTGTTACTTTTTGAACCTGGAACAATCCCCCTTCCTTTTGTTGTTAGTGTGCATGTTGCCCAAGGACAGCTTATTCTGAGTGGCAGCGAACTGTGAGAGAAACAACAAATCAGCTAAGGATAATATCCCTGGCAAAGATTATCATCCCATCAACGGGCCCGGGAGATAGTAACGCCATTAATCCCTTTTTTTGCTGATAAATGTGTTAAGCGCCAGCACTGATGATGCAATCCATAAACAGCGTGATGATACATGCAAGACTCTTTCACTTACTTACCTACTACTTACCCCTTTTAAAGCTCTGAAAGTAGAGGTATCCTGAAAGTTATGGACTTGACCTAACTCTTTTTTTCAGACTCGCTTTTAGGATATGGAATCAGACTCCCTCCGCATATGGCACGGAACTTTTCTCGGGGATTGTCTGTGGACTTTATCTGTTGCGTTACCAACCAATATCTGAGTGTGAAGTTTGAGGAAAACTAACTAATGATCTCCGAGGTACAGATAATGCCCAAGGATAAGTATATCGTGTCATGTTTCTCAGGCCAAATAGAGGCTATTGTATATATGATATTCTCTTGCCTGTTTGGACTCTAACTGCCAATTGCCAAATGTCAGTGAAAGCCATTTTGCTGACGTTTTAAAATTCTTCATTCCTTCGAATTGTTTGTTTTCGGCAAAACTCAAACATGTGAACCCAAATTTCAAATTATTCGAAGACGGGGAGTATCCTGGTACTCCTCAGCCTTTTAGAGGGGTGTATACGTAGTGCGTCAAACTGTTTTTTTTTTAAATCAGTACCTGTGCGATACACATATACGGATTCTCCTTATTGTTCACATATTTGAGTACTATTTCTGTTGATCGCTTTATCTATTCGCATGCCTTGTATGCTTGTTTCCAGCATTTTAGGCTATGTCTTGTCTAGATGGTGTAGTGATGCTGCAAGGAGAAATTAGATGCTGACCTATGCGTGATGGTTTGCGTGTGGCATGTTTTGCATTTCGATGCCGATTTCTTTTCATAACATTTAATAGTGCTGTTTTGTTTTCTTTCTACATTCCAAAATTGGCGTCTGAAAAATTTATTCAATAACGTACATTTGGTTGAAGAAAGAAAAAGATGCTGAGCTCATTGACGTTTTGTTAACTAATACATAGTCCCCACCTTTCCTTCTCAACGAAAGCTGCGTGACCCACTTTTGGGTGATTTGCAGCGGGGAATCCCCTTGTCAACCAGTTCAACCAGTTTTAATTGTGCATGTATCAGCAGTGTTTTAAGCATTAACTCGCCAAACGTTCCAAAGACAATCACCGTGGAGTCGACAAATTGATTTGTGAATAACTGAAGATGATTTATTTGTTGGAGACAGATGTATTGGAATTGAACACTCTGAAGGTATGCTAGGGTTGTGAGCTTGTCTTGCAAAGCATCCGCATTTTACGGATGATTGCGATTGTTTATGTCAACTCTACCGTTGAACGGATTCACTTTTATCCTTGAACTCTTCCAAATGGTACCATTTGTCTGAAACATTTCTTAATTTGTTTATCTTGTTTATAGAAACCGTTAAACTTTGGAACAGAGAGCTCGACCCCGCGACATCGGAAGAGACGATGTGAAGAGAAGTCAAAGAAGACAGATGATTCTAGCAGTTGTTGGCTCACAATTTTAACTTGGGTGTTTATTTTTGTATGCGTGGTAAGTTTTTAGCACACGAGAGCAGAAACAGTTACTCAGTTGGCACTGCAAAATGACTACAATTGTAGATAACTAGCACTAAGAGACTACGTTCCCCTAAAAGTGCATTTCTTGACGTAAGGAAATAAATATAAAAAGATCTGACTCCAATAGGGTACACGGTCTCGTGATATACTAAGGGCACGGGTCATTTGTATTAAGTTTCGCCACTCTGGTGACAGCTCTTGGACAACGTCACGAAATGCAACAACGATGACAGCAATGTTTTGTAGACTTTTTTAGTTTTTTTTCGGATTGCGCGGACAGCGATGACATTGTTTTTTTTTCCCTTAGAAGAAGAGAGAAACAGAAGTAAATACTGTAATAGAGAAAGAGAGAGAGAGACTAGCAACTGTTTGATGAATATAACATTACATAATGAATACAACCATTTTTTCTATCGCATATAAATTCTCTGCTATGGTTGTTCTTAGAAATGTGATATTTTAAAATTGCTGCGTGTGTGTGGTCCACAAGTTGAAATAACCTTTCGTGTCGCAGAAGCTCTAAATAAAGCCCGGAGCAATTAACATCCGATTCACAAACTATATGACATGTACATACTGCCTGTACCACCCTCTCAACTTGAATGACCTATTCTTCCTTTTCCCTCAATGTTGCTCAATCACAGTTATTGTTATTGTTGATCTAACTTTATGTTTTTTCCTTCAGTGTCACTAACATGTTAGTCGATAGAATTCTTTTTTTCCTGTTCGTCTTATTTGTATTGTAAAGATGTCTTTTAACGGTTTAAAGTGATCAGTATAGGATACAGTTAAAAAAAAACACACACACACACATCCGCCCACGTTTTTTTTTCTGTTGATTCGTGTACGGCCGAGAAAAGAAGGTATTTGTTGGCTGCGTGAAACAAGACCGGAAAATCTGGTAACGTCCAAAACTGCATTGACATTTTGAAGTGAAGGGAATGCTCGAAATACACGTTGTTTTTAACCGAAAAGAAACGTCAGACGATCCCCGGATAGAGTCAAGTAAGTAGGTAGGTAGGTAGGTAGGTGGGTGATTTGTTGCTAAACTAGAATGTCGAACCACCATGAAGTGTTCGGAAATTAAAGCGTGCTGTTTTTCATTTTCAGGCACAGACAAGTGCCTGCCTTGGCTGCAGAGATGACCAAGTCGCGTGGCGAAGTGATAATAAAGCACAGAATGACACGTGTCTGCCTTGTATAGACTGTCCAGATGGAATGGAACCCTCGATTTCGTGCGGAACGGTTGCTAAATATGGAACACACTTGCACTGTGTGGTATGCAGAGAAGGAACATATTCTAATAGCTACGGTAAAGAACAATGCACTCCATGCTCATTGTGCTCAGTGGGTCGCACGGTGACGCGGAACTGCTCTGCGACCAAAAACACACTGTGTGGCCCTTGTAGCTATGGTTATTACATGAATGATGTCGTGCTGAGTTGTCTGCGTTGTTCTATCTGCTGTTGGGATGGCAAAGACCAGTTTGAGAATCAGTGCAAAGCTCAGGGTTTGCCAAAACACCGTCAATGCAAACCCAGACATGATGATGGTTGTCAATCGTCAACGACGAAGACAGCAACCTCTGGCAGAGTGATTGTAATCACCACCAATCCAGCAGCTACGCCACAAACAAGAAAACCCCGCACGAGAAGAAAGACATTACCGATTCCAACCACAAGCCGGGAAAATTTTATAAGCACGGTCACTCCTCAAGATAAAAATGCCTCTTCTCTCCTTCTCTCAACCACTGAGAGTCTGCTACGAAAAGACACAACTACAGCTGTAAGCCATGCCGATCAGAATATGTTAGCTTATGGAAAAGCAAGAAAGTCTGTGTTAGATGATGGCGACAACAAAACGAGGGTCATCATGGGTGTAAGTTTTAGCCTGGTTATATTGATCCTCCTTGGTGTCATTTTCAAGAGGAACAAAATTGCACACTTCCTGAAGTGGGCCAGATGTCGTCCCATTTGCAGGCCTAAGGATTCTGAACTCGACGAACGCACTGAGAGCACCATGGTGGATGACATTAGAGTACCGGCATCTGTGGAGGTAAAGGGAGGTACGTAGATATTACAGTTCATGTTCAGATTGCTACCTGTACGTTTCTATAGATGTGTGTCAGTGAACTGCAAGTCCAGTGATCGTGTTAATCAAGCCCTCTTAAATTTTTACCTTTTCTTCCGTTTTGCTCGTTCCAGTGCTGTTCTCTTGAGTTGATTTAAGGAGCCAAATTCTCAGTTTAACCTAAATTAATTTTCCAGCATGGCGTTTCTCTTTCTCCCTCTAGGTTTCTCTCTTCTTTTTCCATGACACTCCGTATTGATCACCATTGCACCTCAGTATGTCGGCCCAGCCCCTTCTTATAAAGGTATGGTTTGGAAAACATTGCTCAGCACAGAAACAGATAAGCTTCATTTGTCCTTGTCAATTGGCCAAACCATTGCCTTCTCCCCAGTTTAAACGGGACTTGAACTGTATTCCACCACGATCAGCTGCTGGCAAACCCATGATAGCAATTTATTAAAACTTCATCATCATCATCATCATCATCATCATCATCCTCTTAGGTCCTTTTCGCGCCCAGTATTGCATAGGGTGATGACGATGAGGTATCCAGTACTACAAACACTATACCTAATATTTCTTACTATAGTATGGTATTCGTTTTTCCCTGTTTATTACAGTTCTCCTTCCCCTGGGACAACTGAAGTCCGTATCACTCGACGCTTATCAGAAAGTCTGGAAGCGACTGGACAAACAGCCCGAAGGAACAAAAAAAGGAGACTTCAGAAATGTGGCGGAAGAGTTTAAGTTTGCACAGGAAGATGTTTGGGAACTGGAGAAGGAATTTATAACTTCTGGATCGGGAAGTCCGTCAAGACATCTACTAGAGGGCCTGGGGACCAAACGGCCTGAATTAACAGTCTTTGAGTTTATCAAAGTACTGCAGATACCGAACATTGATAGGGATGATATTGTTGACATCCTCAAAGACTATGTAATTTCCAGATGAACAGAGAACTTTTGGAAATCCAAAGCTTTCTGTAATGCATGCTTACCACAGTTCAAGTAAAAATTATTGAGTAACTGTAGACTCCTTCACATTAACATTTCCCGTCCGACTTTTTTCCTTAAAAAACGCAATTTTTACCGTTAAAGTGATTTTTTGACTGCTATGTTGCCAAATGCCACTAAACTTTGCTACAAAAGCGTTTTCTTACAATTTAGCTACATTTTGAACCGGCTTCTGTTGTAAATTGTACAATATTTTGCTTTCACGCATGCGCATGAGCCAAAATTTGGACTTCTTTTTTTTGGCTGATTCATTTCCAATTTTTTTCTTGCTTCTTCTGCTTTCCTTTTTCTCTCCCTTTCTATTCTATTCTGTTTATCTTCTACCCTTTATCCCCTTTCTATCCACTGGAAAAGTTTTGGCCTCAGCCCTTAAAAAAACTTGGAAATGGAACATTGATCAACTAGGTGACTTGGTCTATTTTACCACTAAGTTTGCACCCAAAATTGGGCAGGTTTTTTCCTGCCGGGTATAGCTCTGCCAGAATTTGGCCGATATTCAAAATGGTCAAACGTATGTTGCTGCGCTAGCTGCTTATCAAAACAATCTGGTGTCGTCACAAAATGATGACGTCACAAGTGGTTCAATGTCTCTCGACTAACACTCGGGTGGCACTTTACGTGTTCACTTCTTTCTTCCTTTATTCTTCTTTCCTTCTCAGCAGCATGAAGTTATTGTGTTGTACGAAATAATTTGACGTCGATTGTAAAGTCGCAAATGAATACTACCGCCCTCAAAAAAAAATCAAAAACCAAAAAAGCAGGGGAGATCCGAAAACGGAAAACCGTGCACCCTTTCCTATATGTCAAAAACCGACTGACCAGTATTCAAAGGGGAAAGTTGAGGACCACAATGGGCATGCTTTTTTCAAGTTCCAGAAAGATTGGATCGGTAAAATTGTGCGAAGGTAGAACACTTGGAAATATAGTTCTCTGTGATCGCTCACGAGGATCAAACGATCCTGCTTTCGGCTGTGGTGATCGTTTGCAATGAATCCAACCTTGGAACAGAATTTTTTCGGTTTCACTAGGGAATACTAAACGCTAACCTTGGTCGCTTTTTTGTGTCACTATTTAAATGATATGTGTCTATATATATTTGTTGTATACTATTTATGTTCATGTGTAAAACCGAAGGAATATCAGCGCCTTGTTGCTTACTTAAATAAAGTTGTTGTTGTTGTTGATGATGATGATGATGATGATGATGATGAAATACGCCTGCACTGCAGGCTTACAGTCCAATGACATTTTGCACATTAAATAGACACACTGAATAGACTAAGCCTTACAATATTACGCTGAAACGGCGCGGATTTAAACTTTAATTCCAGGGAGCTTAATTAAGTATGCGAGCAGGAGAAAAAACACAAGATGGCCAAAAACACCTTTACGACGTCTCTTAATTCATAGCCTGTGCAGCAAGCGTAGCTGGGGGAGGCGAGAGGAGCAAAACGGGCTGACCGAAAGGGACGTTTCCTTCCCTCCTCTCCCCTAACTATGCCTACTACGTAGAGTACATTTTATTTAATGTTAATGTCTGTTATCACATCAAAGAAGACAGCGCATTTACGTGGACGTATTTATTTTTCATATTTTGGGATTTCTTACAAAGCATGCAATGCAAGCAAGACACCAGCTATTTTTAGTACACCAAAGCTTTATTTATACACATCTGTCTCTGTCTATAACCTAAAGGAATTTTGCTCTCACAGTTTATCTTATGCTATGTCACTGCATGGCAGCAGCAATCCCATTTTCTGTGCCACAGTCAGACACAAGCAGCAAAGGGCATCCACCAAGTTCCTTCACTTGGTTTAGGTAGAAGGAGGCTGGTACTTTTGGGTCATTGTTAGAGTGGACTACTTCTAACCATAAAATCCTGCGGCTAAATCCGTCCACAGCACCGTGGATGGGGAACCCATAAGGTTTCAGCTTATCATA
>Ga0126336_10002533_pt1 | contig 10443 bp, 12 predicted proteins | sample SidCmetagenome_FD_92530 | JGI IMG/M metagenome (GOLD analysis project Ga0126336, IMG submission 92530) | Coral microbial communities from El Islote,Puerto Morelos, Mexico - Siderastrea C C metagenome | ecosystem: Host-associated > Invertebrates > Cnidaria > Coral | place: El Islote,Puerto...
GTTCCTATTTACTTAATCAGTTTAAAGATCACTGAACTGTCCATCATTGATTGAAAGCTATTACAAGCATGCACTAAAATTGACTCTATAATTGCTTCAGATAAGTAAGCCTAATATAATCAACATGTCTGTCACTAAACGAAGTAATGTTACTGTCACGCAGTCTGAAAATAACTAACATATTCATTAACATCTAATTGCACTTAGATAAGAATCTTCCACCAAAGTCTTTGAGTAGATAGTTAACAAATGCCTTCCATGGAGAAGAACCCTCGGCAAAAAGTCTGCCAAGCCAGGCTAATCTCAACGATTTAATTGAGCTTTCCAGGTCTACTAAGTTTAGGCCTCCACAGTTAATATCATGAATTGTTGCTAGTCAAGCTATTTTATCAGGTCCTTTCCATAAAAAATTGTAAATGATGTTGTTAAGTTGCTTGATAACTTCGACTTGAGTGGGCAATACTGAGAATATATCTAACGTTTTTGGAAGCAAAGAAGATTTAATGGCTGTAACTTTACTGTAAAGCGACAGGCCTCTACAGCTCCACAGCAGCGTCTGAGTTCGGATGTCTTTTAATTTGTCATAAAAGTTTTTTTGTAATTGAATATTTGCATTATACACTGTAAGTAAAAACTATCCCTAGGGCTTTAACGCTCTTGCACCATGTCAACCCCAGAGGCGTTGCTGTGCTATCTCTTAAAGAGCCAATCCACATGGCTTCAGTTTTAGTGTAATTTACTTTAAAACCAGAACAGGCCCTGAATTGATCAAGCAGACGAAAAACACGCTGTGCACACTCAGTATTAGGCATGAAGTATTAGGCAGTGGGGTCATCTGCATATTGAACTAGCTCTTCCTTTCCAATTTTGAGGCCTTGAATATCTGCATTGCTTTGAATTGCAATTGCTAACATTTCTACCGCAACAATCAACAAATAAGGACGTAACCGATCACCTCGTCTTACTCCCCTTTGTACTTCAAAATACGGTTTACGTAGTCCATTATTTAACACACAACTGGATATGTTTGAATAGAATGTTTCAATCCATGTAAGACCAGGGCCAAAACCGAATGCATTTAAACATCTTGGCATAAAATTCCAGTTAAGACTATCAAACGCTTTTTCAAAATCTATAAAGAGTAGTATACCCGGGATGTTTTGTTTTTGTATAATCCATTACGTCCAAGATCGATCTTGCTGCTTCTCCGATAAATCTACCTTTGACATACCCTGTTTGAGTAGAGTTAATTATTTTAGGCAAAACTGGGATAATTCTAGCTGCAATCACTTAAGATGCTATCTTTGCAATTTTCTAAATAGTTCCTGTCTTTCCCTTTCTTTGGAATAAAAGTGATAATGGCTTGCTTTTGGGACGAAGACATCTCTGTTATCATACGCCTCATTGAACGAGTCAACCAAAAATGCTCCAGTGAGTGGCCAAAAAGTTCTGTAAAATTCTCTTGGAATGCCGTCATTACCAGGAGTTTTACCCGTTTGAAAAGAGCGCAAGATTTTTTCGCATTCGTCAAAAGTGATTTTACCTTCACACCTTGCCCTCAAATCTTCGGGAAGCTTTGAGATATTAGGATTTTCCAGAAAGCGCTTGACTTCATCAGTATTGTGATTCATTTGTTGTCTTTCATACGTATAATTTGCTGTAAAACGACTTTTGAGTGTTCATTGTTTGGAAAGGATCTGTTGAAATCGTCCTGCTTATGTATAGCTTTCTTATGTGTTTTTTGATACTATTGTGCTTTTCTAAATTTAGGAAATACTTGCTGTTCTTTTCCCCATGCTTGTGCCAGTGTGCTCTCGAACGAACACTTATTCCCTCGACTTTTTCTTCATACAGTCTTTCCATTTCACTTTTTAGTTTTTCAATTTCCAGTTTTGTGACATAAGGATTTTCCTGAAAATTATTTAATGCATCTTGATATTTGGTGTTAAGTTTATTCTAGATCTTGGCGATCTTGGGAAATTTTCTTGGATGAAGAAATTGAAATCGTCTTAATTTTAAATTTTAACCAATCCCATTTTACCCTGTTGTTTGATAAATCCTTTGCTTCTTTTATCCACCTGGGTAATTCCTTTGTTATCATCTCCACATACTCTGGTCTGGTGAGTAAAGAAGTATTTAATGTCCAAAAGCCTGGACCTTTGCAATTCTCTTCGATTTCCTTCAGTTCTAACACTACGGCAGAGTGATCGGTTTTTTTATCGAAGCTATAATGTCAACTTGCGTGACTAAATCATGTAGACTGTCTAAATTAAACAGTAATCAAGTCTGCAGAATATAAAAGGGGAGCTTTTGCTCCATGTGAAACTAGGAGTAGTAGGTTCTTAATACGCCAAATATCATGGAGGCTAAATTCACTTTGAATATTTTCAATCGAGTTAATCAGATGTTGACGCGGAATTAAAATGCCTCCCTTTTTGTCTTTTGTCGGATCTAATGGACAATTAAAATCTCCTCCGATGATTATGTTATCGTCGCTTTCGAGCTGTGACTTACGTAACGTTGTTGACAGGTACTGAAAAAATTTAATTGCCTCAGCATCTTTGTTTGGGCCATAAACATTAATCAGGGTATAAGTTTTGTTGTTAATTAACGCTTTTAACAATAACAATCTCCCATTTGGATCTCGCAGCTCATGTTGAATAACAAGATCTAATCCATTTCTACTTAACACAGAGACACCTCTGGCATTAGCACTTCCGTGCAAAAAGATAATGACTGTGGGAACCCCATTCTTTCTTCCATTGATTCTCAGTATTTTTTGTCGAATGTGTCTCTTGAAGGAAAAGTGAGTCTGCTTTTTGTTTACGACACCAAGTAAATATTGCTCTACGTTTTCAGTAGTTACTCGGACCTCTCACATTGAGTGAAAGCAATTTCAGGCTACACGGCTTTGGGTTAGAATTTGCCCGGGAATTTGTCATCTTGTCCCTCAAGATTTGGTATTGTTGAGAATTGGATATGAAAATTTACATATTTTGAACATCTTATGCATAGTCTTAAAAACAAAACTACTAGAAAAGTGGAATTTTGGAAACACAAAACAAAATAACAAACACACGCAAACATATTCGAAAGTGTACTTACCACCATGCTTCAGCTGCCTGGTATCAGGTACACTTTTGCCGAGATCTCTTGCCAATTTCATTGTTAACTTAAATTATTACCTAAACTAGCTTTTGAAATTATAAATAAACAATAGTCTAGGGCTCTGGAATAAAGCACTGTCCAGTTTAAAATTTCTTTTAGACTTTTGGTAAATAAAATGACTTGAGCTTTTCTGATCCATCTTCCTTGTACACAATTCTGGCCGGAATGCTCCCCAGTATAAACCCGAACTGTACTCCGGGCTTTTCCTTGATTTCTTTAAGAGAATTTTTCCTCAACCTCGACCGTTCATGGCGTACATTTTTCGAGACATCATCCGAAATGAAAACCATTGATTCTTTATATTTGTTATCCTTTAACTTGCTTGCCGCCAGTTTAAGAAGAAGGACTTTGTCGGTTTGCTAAGGAGGTACACGTGTCGTTTTCAGAAGGATTTCGTTTAATGCCGGTTCTGTGCGCCCTCATCACTTCAATTCTCCACTCAAAATTCATGTGGCTTTGAAAGATTTCGCTCTCGATGAATTCCTCCATCAAGGAAAAATCATTTTCACTGCTTTCTGGAATGCCCCAGATGACCACGTTCTTTCTTTTGGAGTGGTTTTCCAGGTTGTTAATCTTCTCCTTCAGAGTCTCAACCTCCGGCTTGTCTGCCTTCAGCAACAACTTGGAATTAGACCTGGCCTTTTCAATCGAAGAAATCGATAATCGATAACAATCGATGACAATCGATGGCAATCAATAACAATTAATCAATTGATATCGGAAAGCGATGGCCAAAAAATTTGTTTTTTAATTGCCATCGATTGTTATTGATTATCATCGATTATCATCAATTGTCATCGATTGGCGTCAATTATCATCGATTTCCATATTTTTTGGGGAGGTCAAAAAGAAAATGTTTTACAGAAGAAATATGGTGAAATGGAATTACATAACATTTAAAACTGCAGGGTACTGTTGAGCGTACGTATCTAGTGTGGCCAAACTGAAACTAACTACGAATGCAATTATGCAACTCTAAGCTTGGTGCGAGACTTAAAACGGTAAAGCCGCCAGGAGAGGACATGGGAGAGGAGAGTGACTTTGGCGTTAGTTTCTCTGTGGTAAAATAAAGCATTTTTAAAGATGGTCGATCGTGGATTGTATCGACTACTTTCAAAGCATTCCTGCAATTTCCTCTCTTCTTCTGAGCAATGAATCGCTCACCCACTTCAACAGAAAAAGGGCACTTGTGATACCCCTTAACTACAACCTGCTGGATAGTCAAAATTCAAAATAACCTAACATGTTAACCGAGTTATTTGTGCAAAAGACAGAGCAAAAGTCACCAGACACAGACGCGGCCACAAGCGGAACTAAATAATTGAATGAAAACAAACACGGCTTGATAGCAAATGACAGTCAATGGTCAATGGTAAGCAATGATCGATGGTAATCGATTGAAATCGATGGCAATCACTAGCAATTAGAGGACTGGAGCCTGTGATTATCAATTGGTCTTTGATTGGCCGATAGCAATCAATAGCAATTAACTACATTGTCATTGATTGGATTTCTGGTGATCGATTGCCATCGATTGATGAGGCCGGGAATTAGACTCTTGAATTTCCAGCTCTGTCTCTTGAGCACTCTTCTTCAGGTCTTCTACGTCCTTGATAATAGTACTTTGCACTTTCTCCAGCTTGTTTAGTTTGCCAAACATTTCAGTCTTCGCTGTGATGAGCGCGTCCATCTTGGCAAGAATGTCGTCCATTTTACGTGAATAATCGGCAGAATCACTCGTCATTTCGTTTTTTGAGCTTGGGACCTTGTCACTAAACTCGTAAATGAATTACTTCAAAAAGACTAAAACATTTGAAATTATTTGCCAGAAATAAGCAGAAATGGCAGAGCTCGGAGAAGCTTTCCTACCTGCTTGGAGTCATGCGCACTTCAGTCCACTTCAACATAAAATTGTGGAATTGTTCAAAGTCCTTTTCCAGTGAGTGCTTCATCCTGGGATTCAAATACAGAAGACTGTGTAATTTATGCAAATCCCTTGACGTCTTGCTGTCTTTCCTTTGTTCCAAAGTCTGCATCTTCTTCGGGCTCGTTGTACATGTACCACTTTATAACCAAGTTAAAGCCAACTACTTTTAATAATATGTTGCCAATTGTTCAAAAAACAAATGACACTTGAGACAAGTGAGAATAATCACTTAAAAGCTCAGACATTTTCTCATTCCACTTTCTTCGTCCGCAGATTTCCATGAGTTATGCATGTGTACCAGCTCACAATGCATGCAGGATTTGCGTGTGACTTGGCAATGCTTAATGCCTCCCATCCCCGGCTCACAAAACAAGTAAACTTGATTGCAGTAATCGTTCCAAAATCAGTACTTAACGCATCCCTTCAGCTTAAATAAAATCATACTGAGCATCTGAAACAAGCAGAGATACAATTCCTGATCCAAAGATAATGAACTGCACTGTAGTTTGACCCCTCAGGGACTGAGGGGGAAGGGTTTTTCCACACAATTTCAGACGCAACACCAAATTTTCGGTTGTAAATTTGTTTTACATATTTACAACCCATCAACCTACACGGTTTTGGGAAGCAGAGAGTCTGTACTTTCTTTTAGTGCAAAAATAACTAAAATATGAGTCAACGAAGAAATATGAAAAATCCAGAAAGGCAAGTAATTGTGTTTTTGTTTTGCATATGAATTTTTCTTATTATCATGTACTATATTAAGAGATGCATGCCTTTAGGACTAATAAAAAAATGTTATCTTTTGATTAGTTGTTGATAATAGACCTAATTTTTGTGAAAACGATTGAAATCAGTTAAAGGTTCAGTTAAGTCAAGCAGTAATTTTAACTTCAGAAAAATAATTTTGTTGTGCATGCATCAGTGTCTGTAAAAATACAATTTATCTTGATCTCCTTTGTGTGGGTCTGCCATGCGCATCTTTCAGCCTCTTAGCTCCATTTCTTCTGGGATCTTCAAAAATATATTCCTGCAAAGTGTGATATCGCTCGGAGCAAGGTGCTGGACACATATGCACTTGACAAACTGAACACTTGATACTGTTTCCACTCGTTGAATGTGTGCCTTGCAGTTTCAATGGGTGGCAGTTTTTACAGGATGGTGGAACTGCTGGCTGTTGAAACAAATATCTGGGACATGTAGAGCAACATTCCCTGACGTTTTTGGCGCTCAAACCAGATTGCCTCATCCAAAATCAGCTGATAAACATCATCAGTGAACAGTAGTTCAAAATATTGAAGACAACTGCTATTGTTTGCTATTTCTACTTTCATGCCAAACTCTTCAGCGAAGGTTCTGTCCTGTGGCATTCTTATTACAGATGACCACCTCAAATTTGTGAAGTTTTTCTCCTCCTCGCCATCGCTTTCATCATTTTCCTCTTCATTTTCATAAGCAGATTCTTCGTCTGACACCGGACAGCTGCTGGTTAAACAGGGAAAAGAAACAAAGTCACTGTTCGCTTTAGACAGAAACTTATCATTCATTAATTCTGTTTTCAAGGGTTCCAACAAGTTCTTAAGCCTTCTCCTTGCACAACCAAGGTTCTTGCATTTCCTGGCAATACTGGCAGTGCAACCATTCCACAATTTTGCCCGCTCTTCACTAGTCAGTGATGACCTGAAAACTCCCAAACCTTAATCTGTACTAGCAAGTGTAATTTGCAGGTCAAGATGTTTATTAGAATCCTGTTTGGGTATGGTTGCTGTAGCAAGCTGTTCCATGCCATTTCTCTGATACTCATTCCCTAGCGTCACACCAAGCATTTCACCAATTCTTACTAAAACAGAAAGAAACAGAAAATGTACTATAGCAAAACAAATTGTATGCTTTCTGCAGGAGTTCTGATTTAACAAGATTTTACTCTTCCTTGTTCTGAGTCGGCATCTGTTTAAGGATAGGTATAGGATAGTGAGCTGTACATTGTAGTTGGAAAGACAGTTTAATTCACTTGCACTGTTAGGTGGTGGTGTAGGAACTGTAATCTACTTTTCAGTTTTGGATGACCGGAGTGGGAATTAAATTATGATCTCTTAGACACTGTATGTTCACTGTCAGAGGTTGTTACAGTGGCGACTGTCAAGTTTCACAGGACATGTTGCTAATTGAGAGGGGGGTGATTTACGGAGGCTAAAGAACCACAAGTTTGCAGACAATGAAATGACCAAAAGAGGTTTATTTTGCATTGATGAGGATAAGTTCAATGGCACTCGTAAACTGAAATCAACGATTACAAAATACAACTAAATAATTGGTTAAAATAAGCTAAAGACAAAGGTCATGAAGCAAAATAATGTTTTGGGGGCGGGAACCCGATTCGCATAATAGCCATTCCAAATCAAAATAATAGTGGTTTACAAATGTAAAGGTCACAAAACCGAAGTGAAACCTGCATAAACAATACGAACCAAAACATACTTAATAACAATAGACATGATAATTAAAAAGAAAGGAAATTAACTATGGATTTTTAACGCTTCAAATAGATTACTTGCATGCATATGCACGAGGGAAATGTAAACTGGAGCTAAATTGAATTGTGCAAGATACAAAGTCAATTGAAAGTACATTTTAATTTATGCTTTTAACTCTTTATCACAAGATTTAATAGATTTGCTGACGATAAGAAAGCCATCTAAAAGGTGTAATATGCCTGGTATCTGCAATTTAGTACGAGCTATCCATTCTAGAGTGGAGCTAAAACACTAGAAAATTTTATGAGAACTGGAGAGCCCCATGGCAAGATTTCTATCAAGGTAAAATTCATCACGCCAACAAATCCCAAGCAAGTTGTAATCCAAGGGGCTGACCGGAATAAATGAAATGCATTTTTTATTTCAGTTTTTGCAAGTGCACAGCCCCTGCCTGTGCGCTTAGCTAATCTAATCACATTGTGAATATTAGCATAGTGAACACTGGATGCAATTTTCAGAATATGTGAATTGATTGAACGCCCCTCTGGAAAAGACAAGTGATGAATTAAGCAAAACTCACCGTCTACTTTTTTAGGAATTAAGCCTAAAGGCGAGATATGAAATACTGGAAAAGGCTCATTGTCAAATGGACCGACTATTCTACCTAGTTGAATCTCTTTGTTTGATTTTTTGTCAACGGTCTTAGGATTAGTAATCGCTGATAAAAGATTTGTGGATGAAAAATTACTCCGAAGTCCAACATGATCAATGGAAAAGCCAAAACTGAAGCCATCAATTAAGTATTGTCTAGATCTAAAAGAGTATCCATCAAGATACAATTTGATTGTTGTTGACAGTGGACGAGACAGGGCGGGACGGAGTGTCTGATTTGCTAGATGCAGCTGTTGTTGTTGTGGTTGTTTGCGACATGTTTGATGTTTGATTTGTTGTTTGCCTGGGAAAAGCTCATTTGTTTGCTGGGTGCTGGGATCAACATTCGAAACATCCGTGATTAAAGTTGCAGCTGGAGCATTTTTCTCCTCTGTGAAATTTCCAACAATAGCCAGACGGAAAGGGCAGTTTTAAATTTTTGTTGCATGCGTCCGGTGAAACAACAGGAGCTGGTTTTTGCATGTGGTGCGCCTGCAACCACAGTTCCCAATGGATTTGGTCCCAAGGGAAAAGTGTTTTTTGCCTCAAAAAACGGAAATTTTCATCGTAATAACGCCATGGAACGTTTTTGGCCTCCAGGTCCCACACTGTCTCGCTATATTTCATTAATGCTGGTGCGTGGTTTGGGAATCGCACCGTGTAAGTAGTGACAAAATTCTGAAATGCTGTTAGCCATTAATCAGTCGTGGTAATCCGTTTTGTTTTTTTTGGGCAGGCTTGAGACTAATGACTGGCTGATCTGCGGAGTGCGTTGTTTGCATGACAAAATTGTACTTAGAGTCGCTCGGAGATGCTCTGTGCAACAGTGTTCCCAAGTCAATGTATTCGTTCGCCAAAACTTTATATTGAATCTTATCCGAAATTCTAGAGGTGAGTGGGACAGCAATTTGGTGATGAATAATCTCAGGGCGGTCATTAGCCTCGGCCAGGGGTTGCTTTACTAAAGGACTAGGATAAGAACTAGAATTACTTTTATCTAGTAGAGGTGGATGTTTCTCACCCATAATATCCTGAATCACAGCTGCTACTGACCCCTGTACAGAAGCAGCTGGATTAGCATCCTCTTTTTCTTTCTCTGCTGTAACATCTGACAAAATCCTTGCTACTTTGAGGCCTTCTACAACTGTGCCAGAGACAATCACAGTAATATCCTTCAACGTTGTGGTTGCCTGTGTCGCTCCTTCACTGGCGATGGGAAGTCATACCAGTTGGCTAGGGTGATTTGGGTTGGTATCATTCTCTACCCTGATTTGGCCCATTTTGGTTTGGGCGCACCTTTAGCCGATTTGGCAGCACATTGTAGGGGGCGTCTCCCTGGCACAGAAGACACAGTGGGAGCAACATGGGATTTTCCTCGGGTCATCATATTGTCCAGCAAACAAGAGACGGCAAGAAAAAAAATGTGTATAGAGTGTAGAGTAAATGTACAGTGTACACTTGGGATAAGAAGACTGTGTAATCAAATGCAGGTACCTGAGTATTTCACAACTCTAACCCAGCAGGTCCATACACCCCAAACTGTAATAAGCACAACAAAAACCCCTATTTGTACTGAAGGACACGAGGTGAACTTCAAAATACGATAAAAACGGCAATATGTTTGGCAAGCCCACAAAATGGAAGCACCGCTAGGAACATGTTAAAGTGCCACAAAGGCTGAGAACATAATTGGTCTCAAAAGATAAATAAGTACATGTACTCACATTAGAAAAAGGTGGTGTGAAACGGACCTAATTTTAAGCTGGAGGCGTGGCTGGTTGAGCCGCCATTGATGTCAACTTGTGCAAAAGGAGCCTACAGCATTTTTCAAAAGTAATGAGAACGAATTTTGACGAATTTCACGCTTTGTTCTCTTCGAAATATCGCCAAACTTTCCATCGATATTTTGCAGCATTCACGTGACACTTGAACGAAATTTCGGCAACAATTCGCCAAGGCAAGTAAAAAATCAAATCGAAAAACGGCTTCTTCAAATTTTCGAACCAGGAAATATCGAGAAAATTCACATCAAATCAAATGAAATATCCGCCAACTTTCCGATTGCAAGGTAAACACCTGATAAACGTGATCTCACATGGCAAAACGTAAACAATCATTTCAACCGTGTCTGATACGGTGATATAGGCTCAACTCACTCAGTTCAGTGTTTTATACCATTCAAGAAATAGAAACAGAAAGTCCAAAAGCTAGAATTACGGCAAA
>Ga0126336_10002534_pt1 | contig 10439 bp, 8 predicted proteins | sample SidCmetagenome_FD_92530 | JGI IMG/M metagenome (GOLD analysis project Ga0126336, IMG submission 92530) | Coral microbial communities from El Islote,Puerto Morelos, Mexico - Siderastrea C C metagenome | ecosystem: Host-associated > Invertebrates > Cnidaria > Coral | place: El Islote,Puerto...
GTGAGAGTTGAAACTCACGTTTGAACGAATTCCATATGCTTTCATCGACTCTCCTACACACTCTATTATTTCCCATCCTTACTCGTTTTAGGTCTGCCGATCTTAAAACAACCTTAAAGCCCTTTTTGCTTTCTGTTTTTGTGTTGGCTAAGGCTACTATTACTCTTCTTGGCACTGAGCTAATCTTGTTATACCAACACCCCTTCACTGCAACTGCATGCCGTTTTACTTTTGCGCTTAACTCACAGGACGGGCGCCTCGTAATAGACTTCACGTCCTGTTCACGCCCTTCCCTTCGAACCCCCTTCTTTACTCATTTATGGTACATGTATTGCTTTATGTCCAAAAAACTTGTTAAAAATACTTCACCATACCTGTGTAGAGGCGTTTCCTGTTTGCCGTCCTTGGAAAACGTTTTACCACCTCTTTTAATGAGCAATTCCAAAATCTTTTTACTCTTCCCGACTGTAGCCACGTGTACAGGTGTGTGAAGGCACCTATTCTGTATGTTTACATCAGCACCATACTCTAGAAGGACCTGGCACATGGCCGCTGTACCTGCCTGCACGGCTATGTGGAGTGCGCTGTTCTTAGCTGTGTCTTCGTGGTTAATAAACTGTTGGAACTCTGGTACTTCCTTCATCGATTTTATAGCGTCACCCGGGTTTCTTAAATGTTTCCTAAGAGCTGAAATAAGAACAAAAAGGTTGAACTACTTTTGGTACTTCTCATTTCAATATTTTTTTGTAGACGGGTAAAAGAGATATGACGGCTGCATTTATATTTTTAAATTCATTATTTCACTTCTTTATCTCCCCCTTCTGAGAACCCGAAGAACCTGAAGGGGCACACGTTAGACGAATAGCAAAATACTCGCAACAAATGCATGTAGCACCCACCCCAACAGGACCAAACTGAGAACTTGTATTATACTCTTTACAAACTGGGTGACGATCCTACATAAAACGACTTGGTGCTGTTAACTTCAATGGCACATTCAATGATATTACCACGGGATTCATAGCGATAGTACTTAAAATCATAGAACGGAAGAGAACTTTGTGTCAAACTGGCGTACATCGAGGCATGAAGGAGAGAGGAGAAGAAAGAGAAAAAGGACGCTTTTTTCTTCATTTTCTATCTTCCTTCTTTTCTGATTGCTATGATTGAACCAGATACATTCACAGCTGCTCCCGTCAAAACTTGAAACAAACGCTTTCCCCTAGCTTGGTGGAAGCTTGGACATGTGGCGTGGCTTTTCAGAATACCCTTTTACATTAATGGTACATCATTGCAGCTGTAGAGCATTGCTTTCCCGTTGTGCTGTAAACATGTTTTTCATTACAATCAAACCTCCTTTGGGGCTGGGTGTCTATGTAACAGCCTAGTTACAGTTTCGATTTTGTTTACAGTTTTTTGCAGTTACTGATACGATATTTTTCTTCTGCTCCAAATGTGACAATGAGGTGTCCATTGTAGAAGCTGGTATCCGTTAGGATAGGATCGGCTGTATTTTTCAAAACAAAAGTTGAACTAGGCTGTTCTGTAAAATGGATGAATTCCTTCGTACCTACCGGACTGAATAATCAATGCCACAATATCCATATTACCACTGGCAGCCGCTAGATGAAGGCAAGTTTGCCCCTTTGTCGTAGTCATGGTGACATTAGCGTCGTTGTTAACGAGATCTTCACAAATTTCCCCGTATCCACGATTGATCGCCATGTGGAGAGCCGTCATTCCTTGCTGGTCAGTGGCATCAATGTCCAGGTCTTTCTCCTTCAGCAGTCGATCTGTAATCAGTCTGTGGCCAAATTGCGTAGCAAAATGAAGAGCGGTACAAGCGCTGTATTCGGACGCCCTGTTTGGATTTGCTCCCTTCTTCAATAGCGCATCAAGGGCTTCTAGTGCACCACATCTGTAAGAAATATTATTATCATGATTAATAACTGAAGATCGGAAGTGAAAACGCTATCTGTACACCTGGATGAACTGCAAAGAAGTAATTATTTTCTGCTACGCAAAGAATCAAAGGAAACGGAGTTCCAAATGAACTTATTTGTCCCTTCAGAGTTTTCATTTCTCAGTTTCACCTGCTAAAGAGCTATGTTTACCATATGGCCATTTCCTTATTTCCCTGCAATCTGTGATTGGTTTTATTTGCATCAAAAAGCAGTTCTCAGGAAATGAAAAACACAAAATCGATGCAAAGATAAACTGCAGAAACGCCGCGAAAAATACATTTGTTTTTAGGTTCCTCAGCTTGGCAAAACATCGTAAAATTAATATACCTGCTTCGGACTGAGGTAGTCAGAAAAAAGCAACAATGATCAAATTGCCCACGTAATAGTCGAAAGCCAGAACTTTTGGCTTTCATAATTGCCAGTAATTGAATTTTGTCGTCCCTTTCCTATCTTTAAAATCACGCTGATGCAAAGGCAATATCATCTTTAGAAATCGCATTTTAAGTTTTACTTTTTTTGATGAAGGGAAATTGTCAGTACATTTCTCAACGTTATTTCGAAAACAAGTAAAATAAAGTGTCAATTGGAAAGTGTTTGTCACATTATAACACGGGTATACTTTGAAACAACTCCATCGAGCAGTCAGAACGAGAATAGAACCCGAGAATTTCGTATTTCTAGTTCACTCAGCATGTTGCCCCCCTCTGCCCCTCCCCCACCCCACCCTCCCCCTCGCCGTAGCGGGTGTAATTTCGCTCAACTCAGATTTAATTGCGCAATAAAACACGACCACATCTGCATTGCTTTATTTTGAATTTTTAAACCCATATTCAGCTTCTGATTGTATTAGGAAAATGAAGCTTTGTATGTACGGAATTCTTGCTTGCAGCAACGAAATGACGCTGTTTAGGAAGACGAAAACATGTCTTCCACAAAACTTAAACGTTTTGTCGTCTTCCTAAACTTTGTATGTATAGCACTGTAACAAACGTCTTTTCATCTGGGAAGAAAATATCCTCGAGTTTCAACAACTAATTTCTGTAGTTTCCGTACATTTCTAACCACCTTCCCAATTCCTAACGCGGTGCCCCCGTCCTGTACCTTGACCGGGCATTCTATACTAAAGTCTGGCAGCAAATTCGATGTGAGCGTACCTATTTCCTGGAAAAGAATTCCACATTAGGTTCGTCCTGGAAACCCGAGAATTAATATTATTAATGTGATAGCATTTCTAATTCCAAACTCATATTTACCTAGCAGCCAGATGGAGTGGCGTGAAGCCGTCTTTGCTGTATATGTCGACAGAAGCACCGGCAGTTAGCATGAAGTCGATAACTTGAACACGGTTCATTCTCGCCGCGTGGTGAAGAGCGCTGTCACCGTTCTGGTCCAAAATGTCCGCCTTGTTTTTCGTCGTCAACAAATAAGACTGGATGTCATCCACCTGTCCGTTGGCCGCAGCCTCGAATAGATTATTCGTTTTGGGAAGTAATGGTTCCAAGTCGAAAAACATTCCGTTCGTGAAATTGAAATCATCCGCCGGGGATGTAGTCAACGGCGATGGGATAGAATGAATGTTCATTTTGGCGTTTAATTAGAAACTCAGTCGATATGTCCGCGAGAAGCGATGGTAATGCCACGCCAATTGATGGCTGCCAAGGACGTAAACCTTGCTGGCTACGGCGAGGAACAGAGATTCCTTGTAATTAGCGACCCGCGAGCATGTCCACGCAGTGCATTTGAAAGTGTTGAACTTTACTAGAGTACAGTGTACATGATGATATTTGCATATTCAAGTTGCCTCGGAGCAAGAAAAGCAAATGTTCCTTTGTGTTTATATTGTTTTCAGTGTATATGAGCACGCTTCTGACACCTTCGCATGCATTCGACCAGTCACCGTCTTCGTTCGCTGTAGCTGATTTCCATAACAGTTTACTCTAGAGCTTCGCGTTTATGTTTTCAGTTTTCTTTGCATAATAAGTAAGCTATTAGTACAGACAACGTGTAAACATTGGCAGTTAATTTTACTTGGTTTGTTATTAAGCGACAACCGCCTTTCAAGGTGGATGTTTTTGTGTGTTTTCTTAGTAAACAAGTGTGTATTTTAAAATAACGGAATGGTTCGACTTCGCGATGGATTTCTTTAGTTCAGACACATCCAAACACGGTTCAACACTGAATATTGCCATACATCTAACATTATTCTACTAGAAGAGTGGCAATATTAGCGAAAATAAGAACTGTAAAAGAAAAGGAGGGAGGCACCAGAATACGAGACAAATTTATACGTATCAGTAACTAAGGGAAATTATCAATATCCCAAAAAAGGGTCCATGCTTGTCAAGGAACTGAGGGGCCACAAACAAAAACTTCGTCTCTAGCACAACAAATGCCGGGCGTGATAAAAAATAATTTACCATAAACGACTAGAAAAACAAATGACTATAGAAATAGCAAATCAAAGCTACCAGATAGGAGGCGGAGCACAGCTGGGAAGTGATGCAAATGCCATAATACAACAAGTAAATATTACAAAAGGTTAAATTGTTGCCATCCACAACCGCTCACGGATGAAATATTAGCTGAATGCAACAGAAATAAATTATGTTACTGAAATACGAGTGAAAAGGGAATACTTCCCCTGAATGTTGAAAGGCCTAGCACGTCAACACGGAACAAAAATAGGATATATATTTTTAGTAGAAACTGAGTCGTGATCTATCCATTGGAATCCCCCTTAGCTGCTGTAGTTAACTTATGTTCGCTTTGATTGCTATTTTCGCCTTGCTATTTATCATGGTCGAAGCATTTTTCTGTTGCACTTGGAGGTTGTTATAACAAATGGGAGATTTATATTGGTGCGATGCTTATAAGAAGAAATCTTGTTGATTTCTTCAACTGTTTCTTATTTTAAATGTTCAGGCAGTTTCGGGATCCAATCTTTGTGTCAGTTTTTTGGTGACGGCTGATCCCTTGATGGCTGACGGTAGAAATTTCCCTTGCTTGGTAGACGACTAAAATTTGGGCCATTTCCGCGGTTGACAATCAACCCTCCTCTTCACTTTTTTTTTGTCAAAATTGGCTGAGTAATATATCCTGGGAACGAGTTTCCCTTGATTGCGTTATTCTAATGAGCTCCGTCATTGTTTGTTTTTCGGCTAGGTCGCGTTGCATAGCGGCAAGCCAAACTGTATTTTAAGTAAGTGTCACACAACGAGTCAAATAATCGACCGCTTACCTCGGATATCAGCAGCAAATTTTATTTCTTTTTGTCTACAATTGCATTCAACAACCAACGGATTTTTTCGTAGAGTGTGACGTAGACGGAATAAGTCTTGGCTAGTCTAGTTTATGAAAATTGACCGATTGAAAATCATCAAGTCTCCGCTATAACAACCAGGACAAACATGGCGGCAGCTGAATTAATACAACTTGTAAGGCATTGACCGGTACGTATTTTATGTTGTCTGAAAACTACCTAATGTCACTAGAAATAACACCGTCTCTTCATCAGTCAGTGGTTAATCCTTCTAGAGTCTCAACGACGCTTGTTGTTTTAGCTATATGTTACGTTTCAGTAGTTTGATGTCGCCGGTATTAAAATCAATCGCCGTGTCGATAATTATTAATTGTCCTGTGGGGATCCAAGTTCAATGAATTCAAAGATTGTTTTGAACATTTCTATTACATTTCGCGCCTTTCCATGGACTGAAATCTTGCCTAAACAGCTGCTTGCCTCAAGTGTTTTAACTCGTAACGTTACGTTTGCTCTTTTGTCAATTTACAAATAATCTGAGAAGCAGGTTGATTGTCGATGGCAATTACTTATCATCGCTGACCTTCAAAGTAATTTGCAAACAAAAGCTGAGCAAAGCTGTGACAGGGCCTGATTCATTTTATTAGGGCAAACTTCTCGTTATATTGAAATTATGTAAGCGAGGCCGAAGAAAGTAAGGGACTTTAGTGAAGCTCACTGAAAATTCAACTTGAACTTAATTGCTACCATTCTTTTCAGAGCACACGCTCCACCGACTTGGCAGAAAATACGTCTGGAGCATAGATATTACCAGTGAATAATCCAAACTGTACGCAAGCTAGGGTAAACATGGCGGAGGAAACGGCCATCTCAGAAGACCAGTACGTGAGATTCACTGATGGAAAAGGTAGTTTCCTTTCTTGCAATTAACGTCTGATCTTTGACAACCTATTTGGACTTAAAGATTACAGTCATGATTTAATAGATTATTTGAAGCGTGACTTACGGGTAACAAATGCACACTTTTTTGTCGCAATTTTTTTCTTTATTGAGAACGTTGAAACCGACTGCGGAGACTGGCCCTTACCAGCATGCTCAGAACTTTATTTTATCCAACAAAAGTAAAATAGGTTACAGTTTGCTTTGAGTAAGAACTGAGAAAAAAACGGACCTGTGCGCATTTGGTTCACTATCCTTTTTCCCCTTGCGTTTGTTTTATCATTTATTTCTATTCGCGATTCCAGGCAGCCTTCCCTCTATCAGGTCGAAACTAAGCTCATCCGGAAGGACAGTGACACCACTAAATATCAATATGGACGAGAAGACCATGGAGCTTTTGCCTCGGCCTAAAAAACCGCGAGGATTTAACAAACAGTTTCAGCAGATGCTGTCACAAGGGAAGGGTATCAGCGTCTTTGAAGCCATAAGACAAGAACGTCTGAAATTAGGAGCAACTGAAATACCATTTGCAGACGAGAAAGTATTGACTGCTAAAGATAACGATGGCTTCACGATCCTACATCATGCCGCACGATGCAATGTAGCTGAAGCGGTGAATATTTTGTTGGATAACGGCGTAGATGTCGACCGGGTGGAAAATATGGGGTTTACTCCCCTTCACGTCGCCGTAAGGTACGTTACCACTGTCTGCCAGACATGGCGAAAACACATTAGTTTAGCCTTTCCCTCTTTAAGAGCTCTTAAACTGTTTCGTGAGCACTGAAACATTGAAAATTACTTTGGACATGAAAGCCTGCGGTATGTCCCAATTAGGACATAGTTCTTATTTTAAAAGAAAGACAACCAAGTTTTGTTTGCCCCAACTTCCAATTTGCACATCGCAGTTGCTTTATGTTCGAATTCTTTGTTACATCGGAGAGAAAGAATGATCCCACAGCGCTAGCGGTTGTTTGTTAAGTTTAGTTTTTGTTCCATTTCATTTTATTTCTATAGCTGTGGTGTGAATACCCACTGATTGTTTAAATTTGCTTTTTGTATTTTCTTTCCCTGGACTGAATAAGCACACTACGATGCCTCATTTAAGTTACGAACGTAACCAATCTGAGTATACACTTGCGTGTCAACTTGTACAGGCGTTGGTTCACGCGTAACAGTGGGCCTCTTTCTTAGCTGAAAAACTTGAAGGGGGGGGGGGGGATAGTCGTTCGCCGTCTCGGTGGCACTTCACTCCGCAACCCCGTTCATGTAGTTGAGCTCCTTTTCTTAGGGCCGGAACTCTGGGAAACCAGAGCTGCAACGGTGGACGTAGCTTATCTATGTTAAAAGTGCTTTCAATGTTTACCTCTCGTTATTCGATCACTTTGAAGTGGCGCAAGTGAGTTATTTGGCAGAATTTTCCGCAATAACTCTCTTCATGTAAGAAAACAGATTTAGTGCGACTTTAAAGATTCGTCAAGTTCTCCTGAGAAACGTCTTTGCTCTAGGAGGCACATTGGTCTTATGATTAGTGAGTTGAACTCTGGTTATGCAGATAACACCACACCCCGATGTCCACAACGGTGGTTGGTTTCGTCCTTGGAAATAAATCTTAAGTCCACATTTTTTTCTTTCTATTAAGCTGAATGCAGTAGTCTCCCGCCGTTTCGATCTAGCGACTGAAACAGAAAATTATTCGAGGTCATGTCGAAGTTCGAGATAACCAGTCCTAATTAAGTATTTCGCCACATTCTCCAAGGGGACTCGAGGAATTCGGGGATCGAGAGAGCGGGGTTCCATTGTGAATGGATATCAGCGAATGAAGCAAAATGTTGGGGAGGGGGGGGGGAGGGCAACTCTGCGATGGAATAGCATCTTTTCCGGGGTGAACTAGAATGGTCCACGTCGGTTCGGGATCCAGAGTTATTCACTGGGCTTAAACACAGGTCTTTCAATATTGCTGGTTAATGCAAGCAAAAAGATTGAGTATATCTCTAATATCGTGGAAAACCTTGCGCTGATAGAAGCTTACAATTTTTTGTGCTGCAGACACAAGAGCACTGAAGCTGTAAAAGCATTACTTGAAAGAGGTGCGGACCCATCTATACCAGACAACGAAAAAGCCACACCACTTCTGTTTGCAGCTCGGCGTGGCTACATCGAAATAGCTGGTCTTCTTCTTAACGATCCTAGGACAGACGTGAATTACGCCAACTTAGCAGGGATAACACCATTTCACGCAGCTTGTGCTAGCGGGGAACGATCCCTGTGTGAATTGCTCTTAGCTCATGGCGCTGAGCTAACCGCAAAGTCCTCGAATCTCTTAACCGCACTCCACTTTGCTGCTTTTGGCGGTAACGTTGATGTCTGCGAACTGGTCATTTCTACAGGTACGAGATTACTAGTAACAATACTCTCGGCAATGTAGCTGTATTTGGGGACTGTGGTGTATCTAATTCTAGGGATGGGATGGGGAGTCCACAAGCCCTTTCCACATTTAAACACTTTCTCTCTCTCCCTCTCTCATGTGGCTAACAGTCCTCCGACAAGGCTAATTCCTTGGTGAAAAAAACAAAACAAACAAACAAAAACAACAACAACAAAAACCAGAGAACAACCACAAAGCTTCGCAAACAATCTTTTTCAGCGAAGAAACGTTGCCCATCATTGAAGAATTTCTTAGAAGAAAGAGACGTGGAGGATGCCACCGCCTTGCACATGAGCTGTTCCAAAGGATACACTGGAGTAACGGAGTTGTTATTACGCCATGGAGTGGACTGCGAGGCTGGGAAAGGAGTAAACCTAAGCACACCACTGCATCTTGCGACTACGCATGGCCACGAGGAAGTCATAAGGTTATTGATATCCAGTGGGGCGGTGATTGATTGCTGGGATGGACATTTGAAGACGCCATTACACCAGTAAGTTTGCAGGGTGTGCATACTCCCAAGGTGAATTCTGCAACACGAACTCAGAAAAATTAGGTAGATAACGATAAGGCCGTGCCAGTAAATTATTTTGTTTCCTGAAGGTTTTTTTTCTGTCCAGACAAGGCATAGCAGGCTCTTTAGGTCACCTTTGAGCCGTATTTAACAGGAAAGACTGGGAAAGCCAGTTTAAAGGAGCTACACCATTGGAATTTTTAGGTTTTTGGGTCAAAAACGTGCCGGAAGTAAAAGTTAGTAAATTTGAAGTACACGAAAAGCTCCTAGATTCACTTTTCCTCGCCCCATTCTTCTCGCCGGCTCGCTTCGCTCACCGACTTCCGCCGCCAAGATACTCGCACGAATAACACGCTTAGTGAGCCTGCTCGCAGGCTACTAGAATACCGAGATGAAGATATCAAGTGCTTTCCTCAAAGGGAGAACAAATGAGTTTTTATAGCGATTTTTGCAAGTCACAAGAGAAGAACTTGAAAAAGTTGGCCCATTTTTTCAAGTTGGAATCCACTTTCCATACTGGCCATTCATAGAAAGACACATATTCAGAAAACTAGTAAATTAACTTTTAAGCAAAACCGAACCGTTAATTCTGAGTTTCCTATGTTTCCAATAAGGCTTCTAGCTGTTTAGGAGAGTTTGCCGTTCCCCCTTATCACGGGTTTCAATGTCATCATAACAAACGCATTACAGAACAGGATTATTGATCAAATTCACGTTAATTATTTTTTTAGGGCTGCCATGGGCAATAAAATGAAAATAGCCGAGATCCTGTTGGACAAAGGAGCTGACATAGAGGCTAAAAACATGATGGACCTTACGCCATTTTTGATTGCTGTGATTCACGGGTCCAAAGAAACAGCCGAGATGTTGCTGGACCGTGGAGCCAACCTAATGGCCATTGACTCAGCACATAACGGTTGTCTTCATCTAGCCGTAATACATAAACGGAAAGAAATACTTCAAATGCTATTGGATAGAGGCAAAGGAAAGCTGATGGAACTCAGAAACAACGAGCTGAAGTCTGTGATACATCTCGCTGCTTGTAACGAGGAGATGGAGGTGAATTAAGACTTTTTATTATATGGAGGAGAGTGTTTTACTGGGAACTAAACCACTCGTAGATTCCATCCGCCACTCCATCCGGGACCCGAGTGGCATATTTTCCGTATGTCACGCTTTTGAGTGTCATATCGTTCAATGACGTCACCATTCCCGCCATTTCTACTTTGTTGAATGAACTGAATGCGTCGTTGCCTCAGTGTTGTTTAGAATTATGGCGGTGGCAAGCAGGTTTGTTTTACTAAACGATGAACAAGTGAAAGAGTTTTCCGAAAGCTTCGA
>Ga0126336_10002535_pt1 | contig 10438 bp, 8 predicted proteins | sample SidCmetagenome_FD_92530 | JGI IMG/M metagenome (GOLD analysis project Ga0126336, IMG submission 92530) | Coral microbial communities from El Islote,Puerto Morelos, Mexico - Siderastrea C C metagenome | ecosystem: Host-associated > Invertebrates > Cnidaria > Coral | place: El Islote,Puerto...
CGCTTCTTGGGAACATTGATAAATCTCGTCTGCAATTCTATTGGAAATAAAATCTCCTTTAGCGTAACTAACATCGAATATCGTCCTGAAAGTTTAAAATATACTAACTTGGCATGAGTGACTGATTCTAAATTCGAATTCGTGGCCAATTCTGGTGATTAAACGTTACAATCACAAGGATGACGATTGTAACTGACACGAAAGAATAAGAAGAAGAAGAAGAAGGAAAAGAAGAAGAAGAGTATTTTCAATTTCTAATAAAGGCGAATATTAAAAGCGACTTAATGTAAACTTGAAGGTAGCACATACTGTATCTCCATTCCACAACTGGGTATGGCTCACATTAAGGACCCCCCCCCTCGCCCAATGGCATCTCGGTGCATGAGGACAGTGATCAATAGAGCCTCACAAAAAGGCAAAATCTACCCCGTTTAGACTAAGATGTCAACTACTTTGAAACTTTTTGTTCAAAACTCTACACGATCAGTTCTGGTGAATACATCATAAACCCTCTCAGACTACAAATGGTAAACTAAATAGATTCAACAGTACAAACAAGATGTCATTAATTACCAATGCAATTTTTTGTTTACACTTTCTCACAATGTTGGGCTTGATCACGTTTCCAATAGCAAACTCGATCATGTTGACCAACTCTTTGTCCAACTGTATCTCCCCATCCAAAGACACATCTGGTTAGGGGATCTGGTTGGAAGTAATGCTCTGTACTTTCTTCCATTCAACAGCTGGCAGTAAGGGGTATGGCTCGGAAGATCAGCATAGCTAAGTTTGGATTATATCCTGGGACTGCAAATTTTTCATTGACTGCTTGACTGTCTGCAACGTACGTTCAATGAAACCATTGCTCTGTGGGTAACAAGAACTTGAAACGATGAGGTGAAAATGGTACTGGATTGCAAAGGCTGCAAATTCCTTCGATGAGAATCGTGGGCCATTGGCTGACATAACAGTTTTAGGCACCCCATATTCGCTAAAGACCTGCTTCAAAATCTTGGCGGTGGTGCTCGCATTAGTGCTGCGTACTTTTCTGACCACAGGAAATCTACTGTAGTAGTCTGCTATCAGGAGATAGGTGGTAGATTGAAACTCAAAGAAATCAACTCCTAACTTCTCCTAAGGTCCTTCGTGGGGCATCAGTGTTTCACGTTGTTGGCTCCTTGAGAACGTTTGGCACACTTTAGATGTCTGGGCTGTCTGAAGTAAATCTGAGGTGATTTCTGGCCAGAATACTGCTTCTCAGGCTCTCAGCTGCATTTCCTCAAAACCAAAATGGCCTTGGTGGATAGTTTGGAGAACTCTGTTGTGCAATTTTTGTCAGGAACGATGAGCCTATGTCCTTTGAACAATAGACCATTTTTTGCAATCATTTAGAATCTAAAATAAAGCTATAGTTCATAAGAACAGACTGAAATGAGAGAATTGAAGTTGAGAAATTGCGATACTTCTCCACGACACATTTACGGTTTTACATGGGGAAAATGGCAACCAAATAATTTCACATATTCTATGAGGAACAAGAATTTGCTACACCTTACGCGTTATGGAGGCTTGAAGTTTTACAGTTAAACAACTGTTTTCCGATTTTACGATTTGTCTCTGTCAGTGTCTGAACTGATTTCATTTGTTGCAGTTAGTCGATAACTAAATGTACCTTACACTCGTTAAAACCTTAAGAATTGAACCATTGTTTCAGCCGTGTTTTGTGTCCAGCATACTTTGCTGAATGCTGTCTGAGAATACTAGTAATTAGACATAAGGATAATAATACTGCCCTACACAATTTTTCCTGGCCACAGGCCTATTAAGGAGAAGTTAGAAATGACAACCATAACCAAAGATTTGAAACATTTTAGATGGATCTTCATGATTTCAAGGCACTGGGATTGTACTTGTCTTTCCAGTAGCACTCCCTTTTCTCTGCGTTTTGTCGTGGTTGTCTTTCTTGGGCAAGTTGCTGGACTACTTCACGTTTTGAGAGAAATCTCTTATTGGTATGGGGACGGATGGTATCCCTTGCCAGCTTTCCTGAATTAGCTCTTGCACCGAGAAGTCTAAGTTTTCCACAGGTCATGCAGCAAATGCTATCTCGGACGGCAATAATAGTACGGTTACTGGCAAAAACCCTGGTTTCCCCAAGTTGTTGATAACATCTCCTTCAGTGTACTCCACATACTACATATAGGAAAGCGTAGTGGTCTCCCCATTTTCCATTGGTGCTCCTCTACAACGCTGCCCATTACCAGTAAAAGTCAGAATCTAGATGATTCTCTGACTTAAGAGGTATCGTTTTAGACTCGGTATGTCCATTAAGTTCGCAATACCACTTTTGCAACCATGCAAAATTATAGAGTAGCAAATTTTGGAGGATGGCATTAGAGTTACCCGGAACTCAATGGAAACTCGCTGATCACTGAATGACCACAACCCACACCAAAGAAATGACACAATGTTTGAGTGGTCACTAATCTTGCTCCATCCACCGCCCAGTTCCATGTTACTTTCCCTAAATTGTTCGAAAGTCTCTAACTATGATTCAGTTATTACATGCACTTAGGGCCTTAAGTAGTAGCTGCGACGATCTCTGCATGGTCCTCGCCTCACCAATTTAACGTTTCCCCCCACATTTCATTGACAATTTTTCCAAGCAAAACGGAATTCAAACTGCGGGGGAAATTTTCTTTGTGTATAGATGCTCCTACTAAAATATCGCTGGCTTCCTTCAGACTATCCACAAACTCTTTGTAGTTACATAGTACCCTAAGAGAAACATAGTTTATTCGTATATCAATACGATCAAAAATTATAATTAACTAATCAAAGATGCAGAGACGGAAACTTACCATGATTTCCACTTGAGAAATGATTTTATCACCTCAGTTCATGTGGAGCTTTGACCGTCAAATGGACGCTTATTCGGTTTAGAAGCCATTTAAAGGAAACCAGTGCAACAAAATGTACAACCGTTCTTATACAAAATGTACAACTGCTGTAAACACGACACAGCGCGATTTTGATTGGGTGATTGAGACAATGTGGTATTGTCGACGCCACCTGAGAGGACCGTGGGTGCCAAAAAGTATTCTCAATGACAAGTTGCAGTCTAGAACCCCTGTAAGTCTTCGTTTGTCAACATGACGAGGTTACCGAGCCGATTTCAACGGTCATTGTGTTGTGGTGAATTGGTACATGGATCTCCTCCATCATCTTACCATTTCATTGGGGACACAAACTACTGCTTGGTGTTGCTCGCAGGGCTGCGATTGCATTGCTGGACAGTTGAAATGACAAGAACCTTTGTCACAGTATTCTGCATTGGATTTGTGGCTGTGGGGAAATCTTAGCCTGGAATTTTTGGATTCGTTTGGTTGGCTCTCCGAAATGGACTGTTTTGCCTTGTCTTCTCCTTAGGAGTGGAAACACAGGAATTAAAGAAATCGCTTAGATTATGACAAATCTGCAAAATACCCAGATCGAGAATTGTTGCATATACCTATCTTCTTGAATCTATTACCAGAAATGCCATAGAAATCCTTACATTTGCAACCACATTGTAATTGTGTAATCGACCCGCTGACCCTCACACTAAGCTTGGCCTGTGGTTTTACTTGCCTCATCTCCCATCACTTGAGGGAGAGCTACTGCCACACTGCCACTGAGGACTTGTAGAGCTAACGTTACCCTCATGACCGAGTAAAGTCAGCAAAATGTGGTCTGCAGGCAAATTTTGGAAGCTTGTGTAACCCATTGTCTAGGTCATATTTGTAAACATCTACAATATGTGACCCTCCACGGAATTTCAGGGAATAAGGTGAAGGCACGCACACGGTACAATTGCACGCTAAAACAAAAGAACTCACTTTTAACACATTAGCTACGTGTTAGTTGCGTGCCTCACACGGCAGAGACAAAGGAACGTGTTAAGATCTTTGCACGATCTAACACGGTGACCGTGTCAAATTAAAGCACGCTCTAACGAAAGGCATTGACGTCTGAAGCTGTTTTCCATATTGTACTATAAGTATTAAAGCTTATGTTGTAAGCTGTACGTGTTGAGCAAAGTTTTTTTTTAGCTTACCAAGCATGGTTGTCAACATCGATCGATGGAATCGCCGAACAGAATACCAGAAATTATGTCGACTCGTTTTCTCCCCTTTATTACTGCATTTGTTTGTTTGTTTTCCATCCTTCACTGCATTTGTTTCGACTTCTTTGCTTGGTAGTATTGCAAATTTAAAATTGTATTCACTTGTTGTTCATCGGCCGTTCACAAACTGTAGATGGGGACATTCGAACGGCTGCTGCTAGCTGTTAAAAAAAATATTCATCCATGCAAACGGCTAGGGTTATCTTCATAATTTCTTCGATTCTTTTGCTCGAATACAATACTGTAGATACAAGCAAAGGGTTTTCAGCGACTTCCCTAGAGATCATCGAGATACAATTGTTGCGTTACATACCATGGATGCTTAATGAAAAGCTATTAACTTTGGACTAACAGTGTATTCGCTATTTCTTACAAATTCTTTTACAGTAGTCATTGACTTTGAGTTTCAATATCAGCTTCACTTACTATTTCAATTTTAATTGAAGGGTAGAGCGCGAAAGAAAGGTTAGATTTTCCACGTGGCTGGCGCAGTTTTTTTTTAGACTCAGTATGCAAATTCAGTGAACTAAGTTAATCCCAGGAAAAAAGGTCGCAATTTTACTCTATTTCTCTTTCTAACACCATAAGCTTCGATTTTTAATACAAGTTACATTCAACGTTTTGCTTTAGACGGTAGGTTCGAGTCTGGCGAACGCAATTTCAATTCTGAAATTTTTAGCTTCATTGTTTACATCGCATAAAGCACGCAAAATAATTACTGGTAGATTCACACAACCCTTGTTTCTCTGCGCTCTTGTATTTGAAAAAAAAATGCAAGAGCCGTATTGTTCCTTAATTTATTTAATATTTCAAATAGGAAAATGAATTTTCTTTCCTTTTCGTTTATGTGCTATAAAGATTTTACTTTACGGAAAGCATTCACCGGCAGCTCTGACGAAGAAAGTTAAGCTAACGTGTTAACAGTTCTACCCTGTCAAGGAAACAAAGGAACTTAGCGTGCTAAAAAAACAAAAGCTCTACCTTGCAAGCCAAAAATGAACAATGGCTGCAAACACGCTATCCAAAATCAATTGTTTTTGTGCACATATCCGCACGTTAAGCATGTCATGTCAGAAGCGGCGTGCGTGTTATAACGTGCCATGTGCGTGCGGTCACTTTGTTTCCTGAAATCCCGTGGAGCGTCACATATGCTGCCACAGTGGATGTTGTCCATTGTTCCACATATACCGACGAAAACGACCACTTGCTGAGTTGAACAAGCAATTTCTACAGGGTTTAATGAGATGAGGGACATGTGAAAAGAAGTAATTTTCGTGATCTGCCTTGAAGACGTTCTTGTTTTGCAATCAACTGAATCATCGACGACATTTGTCTGAAGGCCTTTATGGTATTGGCATTAAGTGCCGCATGAGCCTAAATGTCCCAACTGGATCTTGAATTTCACGATCAGCAAACTTGGAGATAGGCCGGCACAAAGCTGAAGTTCTTGAACATGTGACAACAGTAGAAAAGCCCTAGTAAATCTGACTGAACGTTTGTGCATTAAGTGGCTGACCACGAAAGAACCATGCGAAAGGTGCTACAACCTACATCACAGATTTAGTTCATACTTTGCATACAGGCAAAACTTTGTGAAGTGTTGCTTGGTATGGTGTTGATTTGCCACAAACTCGTATTCTTTCTGTTGTCCAGGAGAGTCCCCTTCGAGGGCCATAAATCTAGTGAATATTTGAATGGCACGATTTCTTCCAGTTTATCAAGCAAACCACGTTAAACCAAATGAATACAATCCAGTAAGCAGACTCTTGAGCAAAATCATTAACATCATTAACTACGGCTGTCCTTCAGAATTTTTTTCGGAATATTTTCTGAAGGGAAGTTTGTTAATAAAGGAATGTATGCAAATTTGACCTATTTTCAAAGCACAACAAAAAATTCCCGCAAAGCTTCACGTGAATTGTGACATACTGACGTAGACAGGGCCCTTATCGTTTTACGTGGTAATTCGAATCTCTGGCTTTTTAAACACTTTTGGAGAAGTGAGCTCATAAAGTTGATGATCTCACGTGAAACTGCAAAGTAAACAATGGCGGCTTCCTGACAATAGTGTGATACTTTCAAACATGTTTGTAGAATCCCACAGCCATTCCTAGTACAAATTTAATTTCTCACTTTTTAATGGCTTCTGAAAAGAATTTCCCGTCAATTTCATTGGGTGTTATATGATAGGAAGCCCTCCAGGAAGTATACATCAACGTCAAACATGAGAGCTAGCCTGGGATCTGCTTCTAGACTAACACAACCTGTTGTTATCTAACTGCACTGGTACTGCAGGTAACGTGTCCGTTGTTGCCTCTTTAGATATTACGGATAAATTGCGTATTTTTACCATATTCTTGATCTGAAGTGAACCGCTTTTCTTATGGACTGGAAATCGCTGTATTGATTTCTGAGCTTTCGCTATGGAAAGTGGTCTGTGGTTGTCAGAAGCTGCATGTAATCTATCATATCAGAAGCCATAAAGCATGTCGTTTTCTAATAAATAAGAAAGAAAGAGAGCAGTTTTTTTTCTGTTTACCTGAGACAGCAGATGGTGTATACGTTGCAACTGTTCCAAGCATGCCTGCATGCATATGCTTTGTTTGCCTGCAGTAATTAGCGTGATTGGTTTATCTCCCATCGATAGTTTTGTAATGGTTTGCAATAACATACTTTCAATAAATGGGGTATTTACTCCAACTTCAGTACAAAAATAGATGCTGGCGTGGAACTATTGCATGTATCATCATTTCCAAATATCGCACACTCGTGTAACTGAAATCCTAACTTTTGTTTCAGTCATTTGCTGTCTCTTCAGTTTCCATCTACAAAGAGGAGTTATAATGCAAAATTGTTTTCATGAATAGGTATTTGATGTACTAGCCAAATGTTTCATAGATCTGAAAAAATCAACTACATACTTATTACATGTTCTCATAATCTGGATATTTACAAAAAGTATGGTGCCACTTGCTGAACACTGAGCCAATCAGTGGAAGAAAACAATTTACTCTCGTCAGCTGCACCAACCAACTTCAAGTTTGAGGCAACAATGGCAGGGTCGCACTTGATTCCCGTCTGTTCTCTGTCAAGGAACAATTTCAGGAGATACCTTTTAACCTGCTCTGAAAATCGAGTAGTAATCTCTTGCTCTTAAAGTTCCAGGCGAGTTCAACAGAGAGGAAATCTGTTGCACTCAAATTCGGAGGGGATTCCTCAGAACACAGTCAGATGAACGAATACTTGTGGAAGCATAAGCCCATTTCTGCTTCATGGTGTCATAGAATTTTTCTGTGGGCAGAAGCAATGCCCACCAACTTCTATGTGTTTCTGCATTGCTGTACTTGTTTTAAACAGCATTATACAGCCTGCTTGAGGGCAACTGAATTCGCAAGTTTCGCTGGTGTCGTCATCATTGCTACTTTTGGCTTTGCTGCGTTTAACTGTTTGCTGGCACCCAGCTGACATCCTTGGAGATGTGAATGGGTCAATAAACATCAAGCCTGTGTCTCCTTGACTACCTCTCTTCTTTTTCAGCTTCTGCTAATGATCAAATCTACCCTGGCCGATGTTATAGGCCTTCCACATTCTGATTGCTTCTTTAGAAAACTGAAAGTTTGAAAACATCTGGATACCTGTAAATATCCCCGCGTATTATCTACCAAAACATCGAATAAGGTTTAAATGTTTGCCGGAATTATTGAAGCAATTCCTGGAATGCTACGGTATGTAAATTCTGAGTTATTGCGGAGCAGTTGTGTTGTGGATATATATTGTTTTATTGTCTTTACAACAGAAAGTCGTCTGTCCTGGTATGCCACAAGTTCAATAGGTTCTCGGCTTAGCATTTTTGAGTTTCTCTCCTATGGCTGGTGTGGATTGTTTGACATTGCTGTCCTGTGAGAATTGCGAGTAGTGTCACCAATTTGAAAGAGAGCTGTTTCAGGTCCAGAAAAGCAAGTGGAATTAAGGTCGTCAGTTTTGACGGCACTTTCTCAACATCCCATATGTGGGTGCACTTGGGAAGTGCTGGTTTGCGTTGAAAAACACCTTTGATAAACCTACAGACCAGTGGGTGTTCTCCAAACCTGACGTTGTCGGTAATTTTCACTGCTGATAACGCTGATCATGCTGTGTTGATGGCAATATAACTGAGGCCGATGTATGGAGATGTAGATGTATGGAATCTTGAGGTATGACCAATCCACGTTGGGAGGTTGAGAGTTTCTTTGATGGCCCTGGGGGTACTTTGTTAGGTCTATACTGTCTTCTGGATATCCATTCAAGTGGAGGATGTCGTCAAATATGTTTTGGTGCTTTATGGATGTCGTTTGTGTGGAGCATCTATCTTCGATAAGGTGATCTTTGATTTCTTGGGTATGGCTGATTGGTGGTGTACGAATAGTGGTTTCTTTGCTGGTTTTTTATTAAGTCATACCCAACAGCCATAACCAAACCTTATGATTCTTTTCTTCTTGGTATATGAACTATGTCCTCTGTCCATTTTTCAATGTCAGGGCTGAATTTTTTCCCCACACGAATAACATCATCTTTTTCAGTACTTATGGCCTGTAGATACCTAATCAGAAGGTAGATATATCCTTGGTAGGTATAACATTCTCAAATGGCCGGTTAGGTTGACTGAGAAAGAACTCATGATTGGGTCAGGTAAAGTGAGCAACATTCCCACTTAACAATGTAGACATTGTTGACGACCCCTACTCTTCCTTGTTTTTACGTATATATCTTGTGGTTCAATGTTACCCTTGGTTCAAATTTTATTTTTGTTTGTTTTTGGGAGTGGCAATGTTGAAAATGAATGTAAAACGAAGGAGAATAAAGTTTGAACCAAGGGTAAAATTAACCACAACATATACCACCTTGGGCTAACAAGGTTGGAAGTCAAGTCTGATAACAATAATTGCCTTTTAATGAACGGATGCTTTTCTATAATGGAACAATTAAAATTAAGCCTGTACTTTTGTATGGTGGGGGTAGTCTGGGTGTTGAGCCGCTAAAAATAACATCAGATGAGTCTACAAAAAGAGCTGCTAGGGTGATAGTTGGTGTAAAAACAAGAGAAGAACACACTGTCAATCTATTTAAGAAACTGCACTGGATACCTTTTTATGATGAGATTAATATAAATCAGTCACGTCTCATTTTTGAATGCCTAAATGGGAAATGCCCAGAATGTTTATCAAATCAATTAGTACGTGTCAGCGACACCTCTGCAAGTTCTTCACGATATGGGCGTATTAAAGATAGACAGAAACATTAAAGAGAAACAGAAAGCGGAAGGACCCTTTTATCTTGTCTGTGAAACTGTGGAACTCTTTACCTGTGAATATCAGATCTATCAATGAAGGCTTTTATTCCTCCTCATTGTCAAAAATGATCTGCTACAGTGATCTGTTGCTTTGTTGACAGTACGTTCTTACTCGCGAATTTTTTAATGGGAACTTAACAGGGGAAGTTTCGGTGTTTAGTGGCACTTTAAAATGTCTTCAAGTTTTGATAGGTCTGCCTTTTCTGCATAAATAAAAAAATCGCAGCGATCAGTCCAGTTTTTGAGGTAGTGTGCTGCTGCCTGTTATATCTGTACTTGTCATTTCACCCTATTCTGGTGTTCCCTCCAGGTCTATGGCATCTGACATTTCACCCTGTTCCGGTGTTTCTTCCAGGCCTGTGATATCTGTACTTGTCATTCACCCTGTTCTGGTGTTTCCTCCAGACCTGTGACATCTACACCTGTCATTTCACCCTGTACTGGTGTTTCCTCCAGGTCTATGACATCTGACATCTCACCCTGATCAGGTGTTTCCTCCAGGTCTATGGTTAATGGTCTTCTTCCTTTTTTTTATTTTGATACCATTAAAGTCCTCATAAATATATGTGTGATGTCAAGGTTAGGTTCAAATGCATCAATTCATACTTTTATATGCACTTGTTGGTTAAAGTAATCCTGTAGGTTATCCGTGAGGTCAACATGGTTGTATTGTAGTCTGATTGACATGTGATCTCCAGGAGCCATAAATCAGACAAATAAGCATTGGCACTAGTCAACTAAATACAGTGAGAAGTGTACGCACAACACACAGACGTTCCCACTCCCTCCCAAGCCATGTGAGCATCATTGACCATTATAACAATAATAATAATAATAATAATAATAATAATAATAATATTTATCCAGGGAGCCCACTCGCCTTGGCGGTTTTCAGTGGGGCCCTGCAAATTATAATAAAAATAAAAAATTAAAAACTAAGAAAA
>Ga0126336_10002536_pt1 | contig 10437 bp, 2 predicted proteins | sample SidCmetagenome_FD_92530 | JGI IMG/M metagenome (GOLD analysis project Ga0126336, IMG submission 92530) | Coral microbial communities from El Islote,Puerto Morelos, Mexico - Siderastrea C C metagenome | ecosystem: Host-associated > Invertebrates > Cnidaria > Coral | place: El Islote,Puerto...
AAAAATCCACTTTTGGCTTTCAGGTTAAAGTGCTGTGGTCAGATCCCTTGCAGACTCCATGGCAGAATAAGACGGCTTACAGATGGGAGGTGTACCACAGGCCCACAGAAGGTCTTATTAGGTATCTGATACATTGTTATCAATGTTTTCCATGGTTTTGGTATACCAATGTTAACTGAATCACTGCCAACTGATACGCAACAGGAACTTTGGCATCTAAACAAGCCTTAGTACATTTTAGACCCAAGGCTCTAAATTTCTTGCCGCACGAACATGTGCATGAAAACAGAGGTCTTGAGGATGACAGACAACACTGTATTCTGTGTTGTGCAGAAAACACTGAACTTAACATTTCTTCATGCAACAATACGTGTTTGAAGTCCCCTACAAACTTGGGTGCCATTTATATTTCAACTCCGAGGGCAAGAAGAGAGACCCTGGGAACGAGGTTGAGAATAACGTTTGTTTTTTTATGTCTCGGTAACTTTTTGCAGGATGCGTGTATTCGAAGGTCCAAAGACGATAGCTGATTCTGGTAATGTAGTGGATCGTACTCACAAGGGAGGTAGGCTGGGTGTGTTTTGCTTCTCGCAGGCTAAAGTCATCTGGTCCAACATTCGGCACACATGCTCAGGTAATGCTTAGCTGATAGGTCTGGTTAGTGAAACTAAATTTGTATTTTGCCGGCAAACACTTTTAATAATCCTCCTACACTGAATTCAATTCACGAAGTTCGATAAAAGAAAGCCGCATCACGAATTACCGAAGGGTTTTTTTTATGCGAAGTCGGCCTTCTCCAGATCAAATCGAAGTCAGGAAATATGGGATTTTGCGGAGGGAGGGAAGGCCGAGAACCCCTGAGTAATGTATGGCGCAGATTCGAGGTATCGAACCCGGGACAGGTTGATGTGAGTCGAGTGCTCTCACTACAAATGCTGCGCCTATCTTGCTCTTCCTTTCTGTTACTTTGGATGTCCTTTTTTTAGAGTGAATGAGGAGAAGAAAGGGGACGCTTATAGATTATGAAATAGGCAGAAATCTGGTGATCATGATTTTCTTTCATTATTCGTTCGAAACCATTCCTCAGGACCATTTTTATGATTTTTGATCCATTAATCTATTCTAGTTCCTCGACCGTTCGTTATCACAAACTTAAAGGACAGTTGTTAACGCATTCGTCTCTTCTCAACTTAAGTAGATTATTTCCTTTATCTAAGAATTTCTACCCATTTTATAATTAAAGTCCATTTTGTTTTCTTTTGCAGAAAAAGTTCCTGATTTCTTTAATTTTGTTAAAAGGAGCTGAAGACATTGTCAGTATTTGTATTGTGTTGGTATTCAAGTTTGTTACGAGTGTTAGTTAGGTTTGTTGTTACTGGTTTTGAAGCCTACACAAAATACTTAATTGTTATTACCAAGGATTAAGAAAGATGCTATCGTTCAAGTTTAAACGTTAATTAATCAGTTTGTCGCCCTTGAAAGAGCTCTTCGCGATCGAAGGTAAAGTGGAGATCCATTGTTTAGTTTGAGGGCTAACTATTGATCATGTTATCAGGGTGACTGTAAGGTCGCTTTGGGTCTTACATTTAACCTCAGTCTTTTAAATTGTACATTTAGCGTCAGTCTGGCCATGAGTTAAAAGGAGACTTAATAAAACTAACAACTTACTATAAGAGTGACTGAAACCTTACTTGAGTATACCGGTATTTTTCTATTGTTTATACCATTATATAATGCAAGAGAAAGTTTAAAATGCACTTTTGCCACATGTTGACATCATTTATTAAATTCACCACCTTGTTCCCTAAAAAAACGCTCTTGAAGAGAAAATACTTCAAACTCTTAAACTGAGTTGACTTAAATGTATCATCGGTCAGAAAAAATAAATGCCCATTTGAGACTTAAATAATAGTCTGAGAGGAACCGAAGACCACAGTTTTCCAACCTGTTTTCTGGCACAGGTTCACTGTGCTTTTTGAAAACTGATGTCCAGTCTATCGAGATCGGAGCTGCAACTGTAATGGCACGCCTTTTTACTACCTCCGCTGCATCAGGGAAATTCTGACAGAAAAACTGGTTGCTTCAAGTTGTTTGAATGGCTGTTCCACAGGTGTTTCGAGAGGAATTGTTGTTAGAGTAAATTGTTGAAGTAGAGATGTTGTTTAGAGATCCCGATTACGACCTATTGGTCTGCATATGTTTTATTATCGCTTGTTTTAAAGATGTCTAAGGTGATTCCCTTGAATTGCATTGCGCATCCTTTCTGCGCATCATTTTTTTACGTGATTAGCGCGCGCACGAGCGAGCGCACCTTCGAAACTTGATAGGTTTTCTATGAAAGCTGAGCAGTTAAGAGAAATAACAGGTCGTTTTCTCCTAAACGAGCTCGGTGACCCCCCCCCCTTTTTGTAATACAAATTCAAATGGCACACAGTCGAGTACAATATATCGCCAAGAAAAGTTAAAAATTCTGCTTTGAGATATTTTATTTAAATGCCGAAAAGAACACGTCTTTAGGTACAGCAGGGTATATACGCACGCAGCAAATTCTTTAATTTTTTCCGTATCCTTTATTGCTGTTCAACTAAAATAGTGTACAGTGCAAGACAAATGTCTATTTCTTTGAACTGCTCCAATATTTCAATACAAGCAATGACTTTTAAAGCCAATTACAGTTCTCATTTCTGATTACTAGGGTTTCTCAGGAAGACCTTGCGGGTCGTATAGTTTCTATAAATGGCTATCCATGTTGTGCCAAAACAAGCTCCGTGACCCCTATTTTTTATTACGTTTCTAAACATAATTGCTCTAAACATAATTACCACTTAGACCAAGTCTTAGAAAATTTTAAATATTCCTTCTATTTCGATGGAATCACCTTAAGCCGAGGCTACAGGAGCGATTTTTTGCTTGCGACAGTGATGCGATTTTTTTAAATTGTCGCGTCGCATGTGTAGCCACCCTCGCACAGGTGATGCGACAGCTGATAAAATCGCAGAAATAAAATCGCGGGAAATTCAATGAGCTGAATTTTTTGCGACAAAAACACGGAATTTGTCGCAGCCACCAGCACCGGCAACGCGACAATTTCAAAAAAAAAAAATCACCTCACCATCGCAAGCAAAAAAATCGCTTGTGTAGCCGCGGCTTTATTGAGCGTTGTTTTAGCTATTGCAGCGATCACACGGCCAGCTATAAATGGAATTGCTCATCTTCTGTTGTAGGGAAGGGTTCATGGTTTAGCGCGTGCTCATGACTCTAAATGCTCTTTTTTAGCCTGTGCACGCTGTAGCGAGTACGCAATCGATATTATTTCATAACATTGTTAAAGAACCAAGCAGAAGGGAGTAGTTTGCTCGGGTGTGAAATTTTCTTGCCAAAGTTTCGCGTTTAATGATTTCTCAGCTATCTGCATACGCCCCTGGCAACCATTTGACCAAAGCGGGTGCAAATTGCAGTAAATTCATCAATCATGGAATAAAACCTTCGGGTCAACAATAAATAAAGTCAACCTTGGCAGTGTTGATGCAATCCACTAATATTTCCTGCGAATTTAGTCTTCCGCCGTTCTACTTCGGCTTACTATAGTATGTGATCGCTGAGATACATGTAAGTGGGATTATTAACCGATAGAAATACTAGTAAATCGGAAAAAAAGTAATTTACATGCGCCGAGCCGTGAACCTGTCTCTTTATATATTCTTATTTTCGTCTTCTTTGCTTGGTAACAATTTCCTCCTTGCCCGAAAAATTTAACGAGTTGACACTTGACGAATCATGATAAAAAGGTTAAAAGTCAACATTTCAAGAGTATTTTATTAAAATTTTACACTTCTTTTAACCCCATGCCATTTTATTTAAAAGGTGTTTTTTCTCGACAATTTCGGACACTTTATCAGGTCGGCGGAGGAGGACGCCCCCCCAAATCTGCAGTTGGCTTGTTTGTCAGGGTCACACGTCAGTCTGCTAAATGGTCAGTTTTTCTGATTCCTAGTTGTAATCCTAAGATATGGTCATTCTCGGCTACACGAACTGTTTTGTGCTTGCGATGGTGGTGGGATTTTTTTTTTGAAAATTGTCGCGTCGCCGGCGCGCTGCAGACTACAGTTGGCGTCAAATTCCGTGATTTTGTCGCAAAAGTTCAGCTCATTGAATTTCTCGCAATTTTGTTTGTGATTTTTCAGCTGTCGCATCACCTGTGCGAGGGCGGCTACACATGCGATCAGGGCGACGCCAAAATTTAAAAAAAATCGCATCACCATCGAAAGCAAATAATCGCTCGTGTAGCCGAGGCTTAAGAGAGCCAACTGGTGCTCGTCCTTTTTTTTACCCTTGTTTCAAAAATAAACTAAAAGGTTAAAAATACAATGAAGATACCAAAAAAAACCCTGATGACTTTGTGACTTGATGCTAGACAATGGCAGCGTGCCTAGTTGATTACTTTAGTGAGGAGTGATCGGGAAACGGCAAATAAATAAGTACCGCTGAAATGCTTTGCCGATTTCACATCTTACGGAGTATCTCATTTGGAACCAGTTCTGTCATTTTCAAATATATCAACAGCTTCCTTCGTGTGATTAAACATTCAACTAATTAAAAAAATCTTTATTCAAATGCATTCTGATGTTCAACCAGCTTTGACAACGTTCAAATTATAAGCGTTGATTAGCAAACTCGTGTCCAAGTTGGCAACAAAATCACCCCCTTTTCGAAAACTTTCAAGGTAATGTTAAAATTTAGTGAGCCCTTATTGACGAACATGCGAAAAATAACTGAAGGAGCGTTACAGTGGCCCACCAAACAACTTTACAAATCCGAGAAAAATGTTAAAGGAGCATCTGTATTTTACAGTAGGCTACAATAATGGTGGTCTAGAAATAATGGCCATTAATTGTAAAAGCAATGAAAAAAAAAAAAAAAAGAAACAGTTAACGTGAAATCTCACAAGTGTGGGTTAAGTGTGTCGATGTGTTATAAATAGACCGAAGTTTCTAACCTTAATTGGCATATGTCACTGTTCGTTGTTCTCCTGTGAACAGAACTGAGAAATAATATTATTAGAGTACTTAAATAACAAAGAAAGAATGATTGAATCCGTTTGAAATGTCATCGTTCAACTTAAAGTCCTTTTTTAATTTCCGCCAAAGAGTAACTTGGAAATAAGTGTTTGAAATGGGACAAGGATTTGAAGTGTTTCGTAGTGAATTAGAATTATTGTTCTTATAGCATATCCAGTCGCCCTAAAACTAGCAAGTTCGTATCGCTTTTCGTTTTAATCAGCGTATATACAGACAGGTTCTCGGGAACTTTAGCAACTAAACATTAAGAATCATTACCAGTATTTTGTGGGGGAATAATTGTCGCATCGTTGCCAATTTTCAATCTTGTTTAGCAATTTTGGTTTTCAATTTTTCAAGTTTCATTTATTCATAACTAACAAGTCGTATAAAGGGTTTCTATACAGAGACATGTCTATACCTCGAAGGAAATTTTCGCGAGAACTTGAATTTCGCGATTTTCAATATTTTACCCCTCGTTAAATAAATAACTGAAGGGAATCTCATCATGTGTCAATAAATATTGGAAGTTATTTTCAATTCCCGAAAACATCGCGAATAATTTGTGACTCGGAATTTTTAAGATAAGGTATTACTTTATTTATATAAGAAATCACATTCAAAAACACAACATTGCAAGCAAAGCCGCACCTCAAGTAAGGATGTAGGCAATATTGTTATTATGTCTTTGCTGACGAAAAATATTTTTTTCTTCAAAGTACCTTATTCGCGTCCGTGATTCTCGAAAGCAGATATCATTCAGACTGAGTCGGTTTGCTTTACTACACAAAGAAACGCAATCTCTCAAATAAAATAAAACGGAAATTACCTCAAATGGTAGAGGATACGTATTGGGATTCTCGATCGAGCGTGAAAGATCGTTTTTCAGTCGCCGCAGTTTGTCTAGGGAACTGTACCAGGAGCAACGCGGTTCGTGTTTCCTCCACGGCATGTTAAAAACGCTTTGAACGTGTCGCGAAACTCGGAATTCATAGATGCATAGATAACAGGATTCAACGCGGAGTTGAGTGTCGCGAAAATTACTCCTCCAGCGTAAACGTACGAGTTGACAGAATTCTTCATCGCGATATCAACAATCATGATAACGAAGAGAGGCGCCCATGTGAAGGTAAAAGTACCCAGAACGAGTGCCACCATTTTAGCCGCTTTCGTTTCTTTGATCATGTTCAGTTTTTGATCATTTTGATTCCGAAGAACACTGTTAATAGCAGCTGCAATGCGTATCTCGTGATGGCACGCGGTTTGAAAGATTTTAATGTAAGCGGCAAGGACGAAGATAGAAGGAAAGAGTCCAACAACGCAAACAGTAATAATGTACCCCTGGGCTAGGTTTAGGGGCACTTGGCAAAATAACCCGGAGGGATGTTTAGGTACGACAACAGTTCGCCATCCCATGAAGGGAATAAAGCCAAAAATCGTGGAGAAAACCCACACAGATGCGATAATTGGAACGATGACTCTTTTCGTCATGATTGACTTGTAGCGGAGAGGAATAACCACAGCTATAAAACGATCAAACGTAACAGCGCCCAGGTTCGCCACAGAGTTAAACATGAGCATTATAGTAACAGAAATGGTGAGATGGCAGTACTTGAGTCCGTATTCCAATGTCGGCCCCACGATGTTAGATACAACAATAAGAGGTATTACAACAAGTCCGATCATCAGATCTCCAACGGCTAAACTTGTAATAAACGCGCTTGTTTTGGTTTGAAGCCTCCTGTTAGTAACAACCGAAGCAATAACTAAAGAATTTCCGGCTACAATAAGTACAGCTAAAACGAGTACGACTAAGCAGAGAAGAACTACATGCGGTTCAGCTTTGCCTTCGGTCCAATATTTTTCGTTGTTTGTGGTCCCGTTTGACATATTCCACGCTTTGTGTTTCATTAATCGTTGCGTGGGAGAAATTTCGGTTTTCACCCGGCGACTCCAAGATGAGGAATGAGTTTGTTGTCCTGGCTAAGTGTTTATATTCAAATCCCCTGCACTGAAAGCAAAAACCTCTTTAAAAGTCTACGCAGCTGTTTAAATACAATGCTTTTATAACCGTGAAAGATGCTAGTTTTTCTCGCAGTTTTCATCAGTACCGGGGGCGCCAATTTTTCTTTGAATTAGCAAAATGCGTCCTTCTGATTTCTTCTTTCGTAAGCCAAAGCGCCAAATCCACGTAGTTTCCGCCAAAGCCAAAGAAACATCCGATAATTGGAAACTTCTTTCCCTGCTAATAAGAAACAAAAAAGAATTAAGTGGCTATCATTCAAATGTCAGCCACTTGCTAAACATTTTTCAAGTTTGTCCACCTCGGTTCTGTTTTTCATGAAAACACGTCTCCTTTTTCTCTAGCTGCCTACGCGTAAGGTGCCATATCTTACTCCTCGAGTGAATCCCGAACTTACATGAATTATACGCTGAAAATATATGTACAGCGAACTGGAAGCAAAGGAACAATTACGTTTTGGTTATTGCGAGTTCTATAACTGGAAAATAATCATATAAAATACCTATGATAACCCCTATATATCTGCATATTATTACCCGATATTTTTCTTCTGTCGTCCTCCTATTGGATTCTTTTGACGGAAAGAGAGCCTCCGTGTCTGTTTTACGACAACTGCGGCTGAAATTAGTGAAGCAATTTCTTTTTTATTGATCTATGTTCTTAATTCAGTCGTGCTGTACACATTTGCATAATGTTCATTCTCTCGCCCATACAGATAAAAAAATCTGTTAAAATATGTGATAACCCTTTAGACCAAAAAACGTTTTTAACGTTTATCGATTAAAATGCATTGATTGCAAGTTGTTCCATCTGTCTTTCAAATGTTTAAAGCCGTATTTTTGGTTGGCGATTTCTTTATTGGCCACAGTTCTTACTGATAACATCAGGATTATTAATTTTCAAAAAAAAAATCACTTTAACTTACAGATTCATATCCATGGGATCCGCCACCTGCGAAACGATGCAAAGCACGTTTTGTTCATTTGAAGTTTTTCGTTCAAAGGAATCACCATATATGCCGTCAAGAATTTTTCGGAAAAGAATCAATTTTCTCCCTTCTGGGATTTTTGCTATGTCGCTAAAAATAGGTAAAAATACTAAAAGAAAGTAAAGTTATAAACCCTCTTCAATTTGACTGAATTTGACCCAAAATTTTTGTGTAAAATCAAAATTGATATTGAAGCCCACGTCAACCATTTCTCGTATCTGAAGACAACCTGTCTGGTTTTTAACTGCCCAAAAATGGTCGCCCTCGAGCGCATGCGCTTTCCCCGCACCTAGTAACAATTGGAACTTTCATACTGTAAGCCGCTAAATAAACCGGCTTTTGAAGGTAATAAAATTTCATTTTAAAATTTAATATCAGATCTGCCATGCCTGGTTTTACTGCGCTAAATAGGTTTTTTAATATAACGACCATTTTCAGGCTGCGATTGTATCTGCTGTTACGTTAATCTCTTAATATATTCTGTGACAAATCACGAATTAAAAACAAAATAGGTTTGGAAATTCTTTACCGGTCATGTTTTCGCTTTTTTTTTCACTGTGACCAACTGAAAAAACGTAAAGCTGGCAACACAGAAATTTCGCTTACAGGATGTAAGGAAGCAAGAGCTGTTGATCCAAGTTCCTGCTAGTTTAAGCAGTAGTGTCTACTTAAGCTTTGGCTTTTTGTGTTTTTCATTATTACTCTGAAACCGGATTTTTATCAGGGTATCTTTGACTCTTACCAGAAACGTTCGATGAAGACATTTACCAGTAACTTTAATAACCGAGGGTCTTCGATGAAGGAACGACACTAATCCAAGTCATTTAATTTTTGCTTTAGTTTATTTCGGTTGTAAAGTGCATCGCTTTCAACACAGTTTTTAATCAATACTGTGTGATTTCTCGTTATCTTACTGATAAGTCCAGCAACGATAAAGGTCATATTTTGTAAAGACTGCCAGACATATGTCATCCTTCACTAAACAAGCGATGGGTGAGATAAAAGTCAGGCTGTAGTGGTTTGTCACAAACGACCAGCGACAGAAAACACCCACGAAACTGTTTTCAGGTTGATATATGCCATTCAAAACACAGTGAACTTTTTGCCGCGTACTTTAGTTGAATCTTTCTTACAATTAATGATAAACGATTAGTTTGAAATTTTCTTTCGTAAAATACTCACAGAACGACAGACAACACCAAGGGAAAGTGCTGCTTATTTTGTTCACAGATGTTAAAGTTAGAATCACCATGCAGAGCATAATAAAGAGGACCACAGGAAAGTACTGTTCAATAGCTTGGGATAGCTTTCATTTTAGTGGTCACACTGTAGGGATTCTTCCACAGTCTCCAAAGTTCAATCCATCTTGTACAGCAGAAATTAAAGCCCCATGAACACGAGCTAATGTTCTTCAACAATTTTTTTTTATGACAAATGTTATTTGTTCGTGTAGATAAGAAATTTTACCAAATTTTCATATTTTCTGAAATGAAAACTGGCACGCCAGTTTTCATTTGTTCGTCTAGATGGATCACCAAAGGAAATTTGTCAAAGATTTGTGGACAGGAAAATTAGTTCCCAGGTCCTTGGCGCTCGCGTTATATGGAGCTTTTATCATGTTTTATTGAATGATTTAGCCATTTCAGGCAATTTCTCTGCTTTTAGAAGCCTTTTAACACTACGAGCCTCCTTATTTTTCTGTTTCGTATTTTCAGCTGCATGTCGCAGTAAAAATACTGCTACTAAACCGGATGATTAACGTTTTTCACCTACTTTATGCAACTTTCCGGCTTTCCCTTCTTGCGTGCTCTCTGTTCACAAGCCGTTGCTGGACAAGGACACAAAGAAAATTTGTTCACCTACGTACATGTTAAAATCGTTTGTCATAGAAAACTTGTCATAGAAAATTTGTTCTTGTGGACGAGGCTTCATAAACAGTACCATAGAAAAGTCTCAGTAGCCTTAAATAAGGCTTGGTTTAAATTTCGATGTGCCCAGCCTATACTGCAAATGAGCAAAAATAATAGCTTTTCCTCGTCAGTTGCATTAGGTTCGGCACATGTAAAGTTCCACGCTTAAACCATACATAAATTGCTCTTAATATACCATCTTTCTTCACGAGGCTTTACCGCCCTTGTTTTCATTTTTCCATAGAACAAACAATAGCCCTATTATTTCTCTCGTGCCAAGGCTGACTTGAACGTTGTTTAGCTGCTGTCGTAGTGTTTGCATTCTTTTCGCAATTTGTAATTAGACTGCATATGTTATATAGACTCCATATATTTTTGAAATGTAGGCTTAGCAAAGAAGAGCCACCCAGTGGATTTGCTAATAACCCGTTATTATTATTATTATTATTATTATTATTA
>Ga0126336_10002537_pt1 | contig 10436 bp, 5 predicted proteins | sample SidCmetagenome_FD_92530 | JGI IMG/M metagenome (GOLD analysis project Ga0126336, IMG submission 92530) | Coral microbial communities from El Islote,Puerto Morelos, Mexico - Siderastrea C C metagenome | ecosystem: Host-associated > Invertebrates > Cnidaria > Coral | place: El Islote,Puerto...
ATCCAGAGTCACTATCCAGAAAGTTCTCCCCAAGGGCTTGCCTCAAATTAGGAAGTGACACTGATGACAGAAATTGAATTTATTCATCTCCAACAACGGTAATTTCCGACGCCATTTTGTTTGTTTTTCTCTGCGCGGAGTCCTCGCAACACACACGCGCGTGTGTCACGCGCGATGGCGCAATTTTTTCTAAAAATAGCACCTTTGTCTTTTTCGATGGGGCCAACGCCAATACTGAAAATGGCAGTTAGTTACGGTCTCCATCCCCGATTATGGCTCCTGATCTAGAATAGATCCTTTCCTTTTCTTTTAATTTTGTTGCTTTTTAATGGCATTTGCTGTTTTATTAGTCTAGAGGAAAAATTCTCACCATTATGTTACTGCTCAAACCAGAGACGTGACCAATCCATTGCAGTATTGCAATAATGGTGTTTCAAAATACCGAGGCCAATCATTATTGACCGATCCAACAGCTAAACTTCCGTTGTGAGGGCACTTCAGTGCTTAAACAAAGTGAGCTGCTCTAAACTATGGAAATTTTAGTGGCTCCTCAGAGATTTTAGCTGAAATAAATTAGATATTTGGCAGTGCACCTCCGTGAATCACGGAGTCAGTCCATGGTGTTTCTTGAATTTAGGTAGGAAAAATCTCTGATGAGATTGCAGAAATTATTTTAGGTACGGAAAGTCATGTTTTGCAGTCTAAAATAGGTTTAGGGTGTGAGAAACAGACAGCAAACTCACCAAAAGTTCCGAGGGTGGGTAAACCACAAGGGTTTGCGGTTTTGTACTTGTTATGCATGGTTGACAATATGAAAGAGTAAGATTTCTTTTACGGAAACTTTAAAGTTAAAAGTTAATTCTAATTCTTTCGACACAGACAATTATGCATCAGTCTAAGCTATATCATTACCGTTTGAACTCTTTAGAACCCGATGACAAAATTCTAGATAACGTGCTAAGTAGTGGTTACTGGGAAAGAAACCACAATCCGGCCTTTTAAAACATGACAATAGTCGGTTATTTGTATTGTTTTATCACCAGTTGGTAATATCATATAAAAGCGTGGGAAATATTGCTGCATTTGTGCTGAAAGGTGCCTGCCACACCAAATTAGTCTTTTGTGGTCTTACCATTGTTAACAACGATTAATCCTTTTTTGGCTTTCAATCAAGTGCTACATAGGAATAGATCGATGAATGTTTGGTTTTTCCCGTGATTTAAAGATAAATTTGGACATTTGAAAACTTAGCCGATTAAAAATGATCATGGGCACATTTTGTGGCTCATACATTCAATACTGTAATAGCTGAGGATTTTTGTCGTTCGTTAACCTGTTTTTAGTCCAACAGATTGCTATGAATTCCACAATTCATTTCCTGATAGACAGCAATGCATCGCACGTATTTAACGGCAAAAGGAAGTCAGCTTATTGAATAAAGTACAGTTCAAGTTTGAGCGAGGTATAAATGATATATATTGCTATCCTCAAATATTTGATACTTCTGCAACTGTTTGCTTCTTGATTCTCGTTTTTATTCCAAACAGCTCCCACCTCGTTAGTGACCATTTTCAAGCGTTAGATTAAATTTCTCGCGCTTTTCTTCGCTATGTCCCTTTGTGAGCTTTTGCACTGTGATTTCCCCACGTTTTACAAAGCTCTGGAGGACCCATAAGACACATAAAAGCCACAAAATACATGGAATTAAAATTATAGCTAAAACCACACGTATGTTAATTGCAATTTCATTTTATCGGCGACTCAAGGCTAAACTTCTAGCTTCTGTACTAACTGACTTTAATCAGGCCGACTTGCTATCCACGGGCTTTAATTCAAGACTCGTCGAGAAAATTTCGCAACCGTAACAGAACCTGAATCTTTCAAAACATTTAAGATTAAAAGTACGTGAAAAGGAATTAAAGGTTTAAGCCGAGTTTTCTGGGTGAACACTGAGAGCTACGTTTTAAGTCCTGTTTTTTTGTATGTGGTCGGCCTTCCGGCTTCTTAGCCAATGAGATCGCTTTTCTGTTTTCAGGCACCGATATCCTGAGTTGGAGGGTTTTCAGGCTCGGGTCAGCGTGGGTAGAGTACCACTAGCAAAAACCTTAAAAAGCACATACATAACTTCAAATCAGAGAGAAGTTTGAATCAAATTAATTAAACATATCCAAGGAACAAAATCAAAATGACTTAATAAAAAATAAAGCTAACAGTCACCAGGAACTCGAGGTCGAATGCGATCACGAAGAAAAGTTCAGGCCTATATTAACAAAGGAAATTTAATTTTCTAGGCGCAGGAAAATACATTTGAATTATGCTATTAAAAAAGCTTATTTTGTAAACTGTAGCCTTAGAATTCTAAGCTGAAAGACACAGGAAAGTTATGAAGGAAAAGTCTAGAATTCATTTTAACACATTTTTCTGTTTGCATAAATAAATTACCCCTCCAGCCCGTTCACATGCGAAGCACGCTGGCTAAGTATTTTTAATGATATTATAAATTTGTTGTGATGGTTTGAGCACAAACAGTGAAAAGGTAATAAAAACAGAATCAAAATGGCAAAATTCGGGACTTAAGCTCAGGTAGAATGTTCTTGACGCACGCTTTCTTGCGCGCGTGACAAAGAAACGGCGGAAGCTGAATATGCAAATGACGCCAGTTATTATATAAGCCAAAGCTTCCCTGCGGCTTGCCACAACAAAGATACCAGCCACCGCACTTGGATTGTAGGTCTGAGGAAGATATTGAGCCGGTCACTTGAAACAAGTACTGCTCGACACGCAACTCACTTGCAAACTGTTTGTGTATCGTAAACTGTGAAGATCTCTCGAGGAATGGCTCTGACAAAATCTGTGAGCTGCGATCATATCTCAGTGACTAAAAGTTCTGCGAAACAAGTGCGATGGTCCATAGAGTTGGAAGAAATCTTTTACTTTACACCACCTAAACCTAGGAGAAAAAGCATCACAGAAAGATTGCGGGAATTCAAGGACAAGGCGAATGATCTCGCTGACAGAACTTTTCGGCCAAATGTACATTTTATCAACAGAGCTTCGCGCTGCGACTCGACGTTCCGAAGGGGAAACTCGATCGATTGGGACTACGACCTGAATCGCCAGTGGGATGAACTGTTTGAGCTCTTCAAACAAACAAGCAATGAGTAATTAGAAGAGAAGAAAACTCGAAAGAGGGACGGCAGATTTATAAATGTGCGTCTTTTATAATTTGAAGAAGATTGAACGCAACCTTGCAAGCCCTGCAAGTTGAAGCCTTGAAGCGACAAACGAAGCAGAGAAGCTGAAATTAGCTGACGATGCTGAAACGTATTTTAGAGCTGGATGTTATCTACAGCTACTGAAGTAAACATTAATAGATTGACTAAGGTTTCTCGACCTTAACTGATAGGAAGGCAGATAGAAGAAAATTGCTGAGCTGGTCGGCCACGCACGGCGGACTTTCACGAAACGCCTCGAAATCAACAATTGAAAGCGATCAAACAAACGTTGAACGAAGACTGAGGTGCGAAAAAAAATAAAATGCGTAATTTAAAATCGATCACTATGTTTCAGAATCGAGATAAAAACTAATAATATATTTATATATTTTTCAAAAATATAAAATAGTGTGGGCGAAGTTCTGTAACCTAAAATAGAAAGAAATTCAATCACGGCGGCAAACCGATCATAAATATTCGCCGCGCGAGATGGATTATCTAATCGTGTGCGAGAAGAAATATTTGGTAAATACTTGCATTATACCACTAACTTGTGATGAACTGAAAAGTTGCAGTTTTTTAGGAATATATTGACGTTAGATCATGTAAAACTAAGCAAAAGACAGGTTAAGAAAATAAAAGTTGTAAAAATTAAAGAAGTGATTATTTCGTGTCACATCCCGTATATTGATTAGTTTATATTGGTTATTTTTAGAGGCATCTCAATATTAAGCGATATGCAAATTGATAAAAGCTTTTTGTAAGTATAATAAAATAAAGAAAACATTGATGGTCTGTACAGAAAACCAGATATGTTTGTTTATATTGCTCGAAATTGCTTCAAAATTTCTATATAATATTTCTTTCTGTGAACTTGTTTTTTTTTTAAACACGAACAGCAACTGCTTAGCTACGCGGTAGACGAAATTTTTGCTATTAAATTATTTGAAATTTTAATTTCAATTTTCTTTGTTGACCAACTGGTGTGCTGGGTTTTAGTACGAATTCCTGAAACACTAATTAGTTGCAAATTTATCCAACCTTGCGTGGTAAAACAACCGCCATCACCCGTTTAGGGCCTGAATACGAAAATCCTGCTTTTCAGTTTGTGCAATGCATCTGAAAAAGGCTAAAGAAAAATGGTGCGATTTAAATTTAAAATTCAGTCATCACCGGTTTTTCTGTTCGCATTAAAACTGTCAAATGAATCGAGTGCATGCATACAAAATGAATTGAAGTCTTTGCCGCTTCCGAAGCAATTTGCTAAAAAAAGGAACATTCTCCATAAAGGAAGTAAGCCTTATTGTATTGATGCTTTTGGTTACTTTAGTAATTCGATGTCAAAGTTGTGTAATCGTGTTGAAAATCATGAACCAAATGTTGTTCGAGAAAAACAGAAAAGAGTAGCTGGAAACAGTGACACGTCAATTGTATTTAGCGTTTTCTTTAAGAACAAAAGAAAGATTTCAAACACTGTTAGGTAACAAAAGTACTTGCATCTAAGCGTGAGCTTCCGGGATTAATTAACCAAAAAAGGAACCCATTTTCTTAAAAAAGAAGCGTTGTACCAAAAAAAAAAAAAAAAAAACAAAACATTCCACACACGATTAGAAACGTGACCGTTGAACATCTAATCTTTGCTTTGTAACATCAAGATAAAAACTGAACATGAAGAATGAAGTAAAAGATAACATGTAAACAAAAGAAGTGGATCGACATTTGGCGCAATGTTTTCACGGGCTCAAACACCTTTCCAGAGTTGATCTTTGTTTTGTCAAGATAAATTGCACAATTACAAATATTTAAAATTACACTTTAATGTGACTCCCAGGGAAGAAATATAATGGAGATTTACTTCACATGTGACACTATTGTTTGATATATTGAAACGATTTTTGGGATAATCCAGAGGTTTTTCTTGACAAATCATGGAGTTTTGTATTAAACTATCCATCTCAGTTATGTGTGCAAGTCTCTTCAGGTATTTCATTATCTAGTGGTATATATATTCGGCTACCTGCTAAAAACACCCGCAAACAAAACAGTCCTTAGCTCGTAACTAAGTTTCTTTAGCATTGCATGCATACTCTTAAAACAATTTTGATTCAACAAAATGTTTCCTGTTTAGGGACGTAAATTTCCTGTCAGGACTCCCATGAATTTCCGAATTGCTTTAAGCCACTTTCATGAGGCCTCATGATCAGTGGTCATAAATGAAAAAGAGCAGTTACCTTCGAGCAGAACACAGAAACACTCAATTTTATGCGGACGGTTTTGCCCACACCTTGCGTTTGTAACATAAGGTGGCTTTTGAAGGTATCCCAGAGTTCTTGGCTAGTGAGGATTAAAGCATGGCTTCCTTTGATCTAGTTTGTGTGACTTTCCTTCTTACATTTTGTAAGTCTCAATAGAAGACGAATAAAAGCGTCGATGAAGAAGTTTAAGATAAATCAGAAATGGCGGATTGTCTGTTCCTTTGAAATTCAGTACGAATTTCTTAAAATCGTGGAACCAGTTTGGGAGAATTTCGTAAGATTACGGGAGCGCTGCAAGTTGCATTGGGATTGTACTAGTTTTGCAAGGAAAATATCTCAACGCTAAGCAACTGTTCGAGTTGATGACGGCATTACTTTGATTTAGTGCAGAAAACATGACGCGTTGGTAAAATTAAGGTAACAAAAATTGCTCCCGACCCACCCCAAGAGAAACCTCAAATTCTCTTACCCAGCCGTACCTTGATCATGAAATGCTGCATTTGCCACTTTAAACACAGAATACGGTCTGAAACGGAACAAAATTGTAAAAAGCCTCTGTTTCATGAAAGATGGTATCAGCTTAGCAATCTTAGCAAGTTTGACAACGTTACGTTTGAATAAAAAGTTACTTAATTCCAACTCTTCACAATTCGAGAAAAATCTACGGAAACGCCTCTATTTAGAACACCCTGCTAGCGGAGCCTTTCTTAAACTCCGTGAGAGAAAAGAAAAACTCTGCAGAAATCGAGTCAAGTCTTTCAAGTCGCTGCAGCCCCAACTTCTAGGCTAGCCAATCCGGTTTTCTATCGTCAAAAGTAACCGTCAAACCGGTATTTTCCCTGCGCGCATAAATTTTGTTGATAAACCGAAGATCAAAACTAAGCCCACCGTACCAAAAGCAAAATGAAGTCTAATTGCGCGAGTTTCGAACCTGGCGTGCGTTTCTCAAAAGCCCCGAAGCATTTCGGGCCGCGGGCACGATAATTCACACTGTATCTTGTAAACAAAGGAGCATGAAACTTAGTTAAACATTGGTTAAACATTTATTAGTTAAGAATTCCTTATCTTAAAGACAAGCTAAAAAAACAGCTTTGTAGATTAACTGATTCATATTTTTACGAATGGCTTTTCGGGGCTTTCGAGAAACGCGCCCCTGCTCTGGGCTCAATAAAGACTTGACTCGATTTCTGCAGAGTCTTTCTTTTCTCTCGTGGAGATTTAAGAAAGGCTCTGCTAGCAGGGTGTATTTAGAAAAGCTAATACAAGGAAAGGTAAGTTCCCCGACCAATTATCCAACCGATGTCAATTTTAGGTTTCATTTTCTAAAATAAAGCATGTAAACAGCAATTAAATCATTGCTAATATCGTTCAAAACATCAAATAAATCCTGGCTTTCACAAGCGACACGCTCAAGTGCAAGCACGGACGCTGAGAAAGGCTGACGCTGAGAAAGGCAGGGCAGGTACAATCGACAGCTCAAGGTCAGTTTGACTGTGTTTGTAAGGCCTCGTGCGCTCAGTAAAACATACGTTGTAGCTTTTCACTAGCGGCGCTGAGGCGCAAACGTAAGGATAACATTTTCCTCTTTCTCGTACTTGTAACTACGCTTATGACAAGTGATTCCTAATGAAAGGCGGTTAAAGGGGCATTGTCATGGCGATTTTCCAGTTTTTGGTCCAACATTGGTTAAATTTATATAGACGTTACATCATTGCCTCAATCATACGCGAGTTGCCTCTAGACCACTAACAGGACGATATCAAAAAATGTTCCTGGGAAAAACGAGTCAAATTCAGTTCATCAACCACTTTTGTCTACGACGAAGGGAAAGAACTTTACAAACGTCGGTCCACCTCTTTCAAGTTGGAATCCGTTTAAGTCCTGATATGAAAATACATATTCTCCTTACTGTTCTCCATACATTTCTTATGGAACTAGTGAGGAGAATTTGTTCAAAATCTAGACATTTCATCCTTGGTGATCACTTTCTGTGTTCTCATCACTTTAATGTTTGAACAAGTAGTGATGGCGTTAAGAGAAATTTCATTTTTGTCACTGTTAGGGCTTAAAGGATTAGCATTTTCTGTGTACAACAAAAGCCATTTTTGACAAAACTGAACCATTATGTTCAAGTTTCTATTGATGTCTTTTGGCTTTTAAAACACTACTGAAAATAGGTGACACAGATGCCTTAAAAAGAACGTGAAGAATGAGTGCGTTTTCCTCAGTCTTCCTTCCGATTATTTTATGACTTCACTTGTGCTGAACCAGGCTTTACCTTTTGGGAATTTTGTCTGCATTCCGAGTTGAACAATCTCCTGAAGACATTCGTTCGACCCAAACTGAGACTACCAAAAAAAATCCAAGTCCCACACCTTCACAGCTGTTAATTTGCTATGACAACGAAAATAGTGACAACCTACATGACCACCAATCACGTGGTGTCTTCTATAGAGTAATATTTTGGTATCTCCTCCACGGCTTGTCCTTAGGATTATGATTTTGATTTGTCAGTTTTACTTTCCCAATCCTTGCCGTGAGCGTGATGCGGGAATAGGGACATGTACTGATTTATTTGCGACAGAAGACTGCTCAAACCCTTTGAAATTGTAAGCGTTAACTTTGCATTTTCATGTTCCCACAACGTTTTTTAAATATTAATGAAAATTTCTATTAGTCAGTATAGTTTAAGCTTGATTGCCAGTTGCGCGGAACACTTAACACATTCGAGAACGGGAATAACGATTAAGAACTGAGTAATACATCACGATTTGAACAGGAATGAGAGGCAGAAAACGCAGAAGCGTTGGTGTTTAGTCTTAATGACTCGATTGCCGTTTGAATGACGAAAGTTAAGGAAATTATCATGTCCCTAATGTCAAGTACGAAAAGAAGTCTTGAGGAGCAAATTCAAGGAACACATTGTATGTGACTGTTGTTATTTCTACCCAAAAGTAGAAATTTCATTGCCATTTTCTATAATTTACCAGAAACATTTGATTATTTCCACGGGTAGTTTCAAGAAAAAACCAAATTTAACTACGCATTCACGATCAGTTCACGAAGTAATGATTTGAGTGGTAATCCTAATTTGACGAAGATTCAAGAATCCTCAGGAAACATTATTTCGCAGCTTTTATGCGACTGTATCTGATAGCCATTTAATTTGGCGTCGTTGGCATATTGATATCCAAACAATTTCTGAAGAGCCTATGAGAGAAAACATGAGGGGAAGTAACCTTTTACAGAGCTATATACGATCTTATCTCCGCCAATCAAATGCTGTGTTTTGATATCAATGAGTTGACTGCTTATATGCAATTTAACATATTTTGCTGAGATTTATTTGTTTGTGAACTGGGATGTATCAATCCAGGGAACAAACATAAAATACCAAAAATAAAAGCACCATAAATCCTCCCAAAATACCGACAACAGAAGCAACAAAAACTCCTACTTCATGGCCAAAAAAGGCTATTTGATTTTGTATGAAACGAATGCGTCGAAGATTTCTGTTCTAAACGAAACTTTGCACATACACACACAAACACACAGAAAACAGCTTGTATCATTTTTATCAGCAAGTAAATCGACAAGGAAGTAAACAAGACATCCCCCAAAGACACTGTTTTGACATTAACAGTGTATGTTATTAAAACAAAAAACGTCATTGAATTAGACTGAGGTGTATACGCGCATGTTATCATGCATCACAAGCGAACACGAGATTTGCTCATTTGTATCGCATCACGTGCTAGTTATTATTCCCCCTCACGAATCACACATTTCACGTACAAATACGCTTCTAGAAAACATGTGTGTACGTGCTATATGAGGGCATGTCTACTCAATAAAAGCCTTGTTACCTCGCGCTAGATTACATGATAGCATGATTTTGGTGACAACACAGTTACATGTAGCACCAACACTGCAAAAGTACTCGTATTTTAAACAAATTGAAGTCTTTCGTAGAATGATGAAAAACTCAACGTTTTCAAAATTCAAGAGGACAAAATCGAGCAAACCAGCCAGAACTAAGAAAAAGGTACACTGGTCTAAACAACTCGAGGAAATCTTCTTTTTCAATCCAGAACCTGAGAACAGCGTGCCAGCAGACGATTTACGTTTTGCAGAGATTCATAATTCTGCGCCAGAAAATCAACCAACAACAGAGTTGCAGATAAAGACAGCAACAATAACACCGGATGAAACTTTCGCGTTACAGCGCCGACTAGAAAAAATGGCACTGGAAAATGAAGTCGCCTATTTCTCAACGGACAATTGCAAGCAACTTTCTTGGCGGAGAATTGTTGACGTTGAAAACGAGTCAATTGGCGACTGGGTGTAATAAACGCGGGGGAGGACGGACGCGGAATAAGTACGCTTCATTATGACAAGAAACAACATGCGAATAGCAACTGCGGTTACGTTTGAATATTACAGCAGCTGACAGAAACTGTTTCAGGCCAATGCTGGATTTGCTGAAGAGGTTCTTGGTTGCTTAAAATGGTCTCCACTTTGCATGATGACACATAAAACGTGAGCTAAATGTTACTGTCAAAAAATCGAATCGGTTTCATAAAATTTTGGGCAGAAAATGCCCCCGACTTTACAAAGAGGTTTCCAGTGAGCTGATCGAGCTCAGCTTACTAGAAGCAACACGCTTTGCTTACACCTCATAGCTAAAAGCTACTATTTTGAAGAAAAAGAAACAAAAAAAAATCTTTACTAACGGACTCATGAACAGTGTCTATAGCGTTGTAAGTTTGGTATGGTATGTTTGGTACTTACATCAGTAAAAAAGGTGCAGATAAAATCACAATTTATCCCATTTTTCAAAAGAGTGAAGAATAATTTTGATCTAAGCTATGTGTTAAATGAAATTATTTGTAAAATACTGATTAAATGCTAATTTTTTGTCACAAGATTGACCTTTTGCTTATTATTATTATTATTATTATTATTA
>Ga0126336_10002538_pt1 | contig 10436 bp, 5 predicted proteins | sample SidCmetagenome_FD_92530 | JGI IMG/M metagenome (GOLD analysis project Ga0126336, IMG submission 92530) | Coral microbial communities from El Islote,Puerto Morelos, Mexico - Siderastrea C C metagenome | ecosystem: Host-associated > Invertebrates > Cnidaria > Coral | place: El Islote,Puerto...
CTCTTAACAACAAAGTATCTTGCCACCTGGCGGTACTTAACAGAATGCTAGTACTCTCTTCGCGTCAGGCCTTACCACTCTCCTTTTTGCCATCTTTATCCCGTAACTGGGTACTCCATCTTTCCGGCCCGTTAACAGCGCCAGTCTACGATATAATAATTGCATTTCTTTTGTTTTGACCTACAGTGTACTGCTCTAACCCATCCTCTTACCATTTACCTGTAAAAGTAAGAATTTAAAGTTAAGCAATGTGGTTGCTGGGTCAAAAGGATAACTGGCAAATGAATAAACGGACCTTGGAGGCAATTTGAAGGGGAGGACGTTGTTTATGTGTTAACCAACTCAGTCAAAGAACAAAGAGGGTCTCAAAATTTCAAGGCATAATCTTAATTTTACCTTTTGAACAAGAAGCTCAGGTAAGCCAGGTGCAATCTATTCTCGAAGGCTTAGTGCAAACACTCTAGGACTAGGAAATACATTAGGTAATATTTGTTATAGTTTATTCGCTTTATCTTTTTAAAGCCAACAAGCGAGCAATTTGGAGTTTTTAATGTCAGTTCCGGTGAGAATGACCTGCAGCAAGCTTTAGAGTTTTGCGACCTTTGCAACCCCATTTTTAATTTATTTGTTTTTGTCAAGGTGGCCGATTATCTTGACTGAACAACCAGCAGCCTTTCTAGCTTTATTTTCTCGGAATACAAGACTATAAAGTTTTATATGTCTTTTATAGGGAGATAATATTATGTGAGATTACTAAGGAGCCGAGACATGACACTAAGGAATGGATAGAGTTGGCTGCTTACTATTTGATGCCGCATTTCGTCAAAAATATCATTATAAGCGGGTGCAGTCATGTTTCGTCCAGTTTTGGTGAAGGCTAAGACACTCCTCTTATGCCTTCTATTAGTATGGCTTCAGAGCTCTTCAGCCCTCCGACTTAAATCAGGTTTGTATAAAAGTGTTGAAAAACAAGGTTATAATTCTAGCGCTTTTCTACAAATTGTGTAAACTGTCTTTGATACATACAAGTGTTAAATAATGTATTGAAGAGGCGTGGGTAATAGCTACATTGACTAATGCGATAATTCGATTGTTCTCATTGGTGTTACCTTTTGTATTCTACTGCCATGAAAACAGAAGGAAGTATTGAAATCCTTAAACATACTGATACAGTAGATATTTCGGGGGCGGTAAGAACGAGAGAAAATAAATCTGCAAGATGTAAAATAAACAAAATAAAATACATATCATTATCGTAGGCCTCAGAGGCTCTAGGAATTGATACATTTTCTTGTAATATAATTATTTTCTCACATTATTACAATAGTTAGCTTCAAAGCGTGTGTTTTAGTGCCCAGTTGGTCAGACTTAATCAAGAACTCTTCAAGGATCTATCCTCGTTGCTGGCCTGGTACGGCTTGCCTGCGCAAGCTTAATTTATCCTCTTCTCCAGGCCTTTTGAAGCACTATTGGTCCTCGTGCATACAAGGGGTGAGGGTGGGACGAATGCCTACGGTGGGTGTTTGAGTTTGCTTGTAAGTCAGAGGGTTAATTTACCCGAATTGTATCTGTAAAAAAAATAGCGCCCAAAGAAAAAATCGAGAAACGCTATTCGTAAACGTCAAGCACGACTTTCAACCAATCTTTCAGTTAATTTCAAAGCACAAAGCCGGCCATACGCCACGCAAAGCAGGATCTCTTTACTAACTATATGCTATTTAAATCAGAAATAACTCATAATACATTTACACATAAAAACAATACCTTTCCTTTTTGAGGAACGATTATTTGCTCAACAAGTTTAGACCTCTTAGAAGTCTTAGACCTCGGCCTGTGCGATAGGTGCCCCAAAGTTTCGATAGCCAAGCGCATTGCGCGACACATTCAAATGACACAAATTTAGATTTGCCCCTGAAAGGCTCAAAATTTTTTTGCTATTGTTTAAGAACTACATCCATATCTTGGCTTTGACTGAGTAGCGAGGAGCTTGTGCAGGGCAAGTGAATCATCCCACACCATAACGCATGCAGCTTACCCTGAAGCATGTGGATGAACTTGGGGTGCATTTTATAGCTTCTACAGATAGGGGCACTGCAACGGCTAGAATGAATGTCCAGGAACAAACAATGTCCTCCCAGGCGAGGAATTCTAGAAATAAAAATTTGTTATATTGTTACATTGTTTTTCAATTTAGGAAAACCCTCAATGTATATGAAAAACCACAAGGGATCTCATCGTAGCCATGTCAGTGATAGCCAAGCCAGTTCTCAAGCTTCAAGGAGAAGTACCTATCGCATTAACATGCCCATGAGAGTGGCAAAGCTACTACTTCCGCAGATCGGAAATAAAAACCAAGAGACGATAATCAGAATATATCCTGATAAGACAGCGGAGCAAAATCAGCAAAATCAGAACGGAAGTAATTATGTTTTAAGCCTGAGTTACAAGAAATTAAATGAGGAGGGACCTAGCAACACAGTCTTCAAAGACCCTTGTCCTCAGGGGGGATGCTGTTGTTGCTCAGGAAGTAAGTGCTTATTTTAGAACTTATTAGTTTTAAAGATCCCGGTTTTGAGCCTTGACTTATGCAACCAAATGAGCTTTTAGAGGTCTAACGCTGAAATCTTTAAAGTGGCCCTAAAGATGTCAACAGAAGCTTATTAACCTAAATGCTTCACTCATACAAATTGTTTTGCGGTTTTTTCCCGTCGCATTTCGCTAACTGGTTCATTAGTACGTAAATTTGTTAAATGTAGTTCCCACTGAAGACACCAGTGCATTATGGTTGGCTTATGGGCGATTGTTTCTTCGATTGCAGTGAATATAGATCCTATGTCCATTTGCCGTCCTGGCTGTCCCAGTAAGTAGCTGTTTTATTTAATGTTTGCAAGTAAACAGAACGAGCATTATTTTAAGAACCGGAAGGCTGAATAAAATATAAGGTATAATTTATTCTTACATGCGGATTCTGTCATGAGAACATTTGCCTGTGACTTTAATGATATCCTGGTTCCAGATAACAAGAAGCAAAGATGGCGGGGGGGTGGTACTGGGGTGGAAATCAACCGATATGAAAAATGAACTGGGTTGGAAATGAAGTATACTGATAGAAGTCGAAGCTCTTGCAGAAAAAATAAAAAAAATTATAAAACCCAAATTAGGGAATCTTAAGTAAAAACATAAAATATCAATATTTTTATATAGTATGTAAAAATTGATTATCGTATTTGTTTTCTCTTCTATTGCATAAAAATCGTTCCAGTATGCCCAACACGTAAGTATACGTTTCCTGCTTTCAACGTGTTACAAGAATTGTGCCTGTATTTTATATATTGGAGGGGGACCACGAATGAGTGTTGATTTTTTTTTTAATATCCAAGGAAAAGCTACCATTCTGTTCACATTTCTCTAGCAACGCTTTGATACGACAGACCTATCAATATTCATGGCATTTGATATTTCTACGTCAACCATATTTGGAAAGGGAACCTGCTTGTTTGTTCGCTCTGGAGAGTTGGAACATCTGGGAATCAACCCTTGTAATCCAAAGTTATGGATAATGCCGTTTTTACCGGCAATATGACCCTTATAAGGCCCCGCTCAGGCTTTCATTGGAAAACTAATTCGAAAATTGCTGTCTGAGGACAAAATGCATTAGCGGGAACGGGGCCAGAAAAAGCCGTACAGCCCAGCTACGGAGCAAGTTAGTATGGCCCTGTCTGATGTGATATTAAACGGATTTTCCCATGTCTTCTTGGACAACAAAGATAGAGAATAGCTAGCTAGTTTTCCTAGTCATAGGCTATCTGAATCACCTATTGACAACCTTAACTTGGTCATTGTGGATAATACTTTATCACTTATAGCGAAGCCCGCGCGCATAGTGTGCCAGCGGAGCACCATTGCTAAGCAAATTTGGTAACCTATCGATGCAAGAAAATTTGGTTGTGACGTCAGCGTATGTCTGCCCGACCGCCCCCCCCCCTTACAGACTCTTGGGGAGGGGGTGGGGATTCCCAAGACAACTCGACGGGGGGTGCAGAATACCATTTTTCTTGGCGGGAAATTGCATGACCTCCGTCGCTTTTGAAAAAGAGGTTTTTTTTTAAAAGCTTAGCTTGTTTAGCAAAACGATTCAGTTTGACAGAAGTGAAGTTTAGAAGTTGAGAAGAATAACAAATATCTATATTAAATGGTTCCGCTGCGTACTCGGTAGGCACAACTCTTGAATTCGCAGCATTTAGCAGCGGTCCCGACGCCAAATATGGCATTGCTAGTGCCTGCTTGTTTTTTTCTGTCAACAACCATGGTTTTTGTGGTGGTCCGAACACATTGGTTAACTGGTTAGCGTTATTTCTTTGTGCTCCAACGTAAGCGTCAACAGTGGGTTCGAACCCCAGTTGGAGCAAAGGTTTTTTTTTCATCTTTTTTTTTTGGTAATTACTATAAAAATGAATAAGGTCCAGCAATAAAAAAGTGGAGCTCCGCTTTTAGGCTTGGCTAAATCTATATATTATTTACATGTAGATTACGTGTAATGTAATTAAATGTTCCCTACTGTTTTATTTTATACGTCCACACTGCCCTTATTGTTGTTCTCGTCTTGTGCAAATGATGCTTAAACTCTGAAATATACAGTTCTCTTAGCATTGCTATTATGAAGTTACTCAATTCCTTTTTTTTTTCTTTTGCTTGCTTTTAGCTTGCGTTTGCTGTTGTTGTTCGCCACCACCACCTCCACCACCACCCCCTCCTCCTAAGAAACCTCCACCACCAACCTGCCCTATGGTGTGTCTTCCATGCTGTCCGTGTCCCAGGCCTCCATGCCCATGCCGTCCACATTGCATACGTCGCCCAATTCTCCGGCCATGCTACCCTCCATGCCGTATACCTGCACCACCTTTAACAGGACCGATCCCAGGTCCCTGCGTTCCCGCTCCACCTGTCATGGGACCTTGCCACCCACCGTGTTTACCACGGTTACCACCTATTCGGCGTCTACCTCAACTGCAACGATTTGCACCCAATCCGCTGGCTGCAGCCCCACCGACTTTACCAAACAGACCAATTGTTGTGGATCACCCACTAAGGGGACCTCCGATATTCATAGGTGAGGTGGTATTTAATAAAATAATGCTAATTCAACAACCAAAGAGTCAAGTGACAGCAAATTTCTGTTTGTTCACTAAGATCATCAAAACGAGGAAGACCGAATAAAAATTCCGATGCGTAAACCACTACACGCGCCTTTACATTTGTGCCTATCCAGTAGAACAAAAACTTGGCAACGACAGAAATGTATGAAACGGAACCACAATTAAAGGATAGGTTTTTTTTATCCAAGGCACATGTTTAAGTCTCTTCGTAACTTCGCTAAATAAAAAACTACTTACAACGAATTTTCGTAATGTTTTTTTAACAGATCAGTGCCGTGACTTTATAGCGGAATGCAAGGACTATGCAAAAAGGGGAATGTGTAACCACCCATCACCTTTTCACACCATTCAGCAAATCAGGAAAATCTGTCCCTTTTCCTGCGGCATTTGCAAAGAGTAAGTACCCGGTCTAAATTAACATCCTTTGGAATGTTTATATACACCCAACTGAAAAAAAAAACGCCGGGTAAAAGCATGAATCATTGACGATGCGACCCAATGGTGCTCTGGGAAGCGTGAAAACTTGCCTCTATTCTTAGACAAGTGCACATTATAATAACACATCATTCTTTAATTTACTTTAAAACTATCTTGGAAAGAAAATATTTTGAATATCAAGAAACGAAACCCAGTAACAAACTTGCCCCTGCCACCTTCCCAGAGTTTGTGTCGACAACGTTTCTTCAAACGGGTGTATCTTAAACATCATTCAATGATCCATTGATGGTGAGTGAAGTTGCCCTTGGCCATTTTTTCTGATATAAACGCATGAAAATGCTTAAAAGAAAGGACCCGACTAACCTTCATACTAAACCAAATATGTAAAGTTCATAAACTTTACTTACTTAGGCTGATTGACTACACCCCCAATGAATGTAAAAAAATTTACTTGGCAATTCTCTTATTTCAGTTACGACGAAAATGCCGCTCTGCTTCGAAGACATACACAGAAGCAATCTACACATGTCACGCCCGCACTGCGTGCAAAACTGAATATAGCCTTGGCACAGATAATCCGAAACAAAGCCCTTGAAGGGCATTCCACAGTTGAACCTGAGCAAGAGAAGCTTGTTTCCAAGGACGAGCAAACTGGGGAGAAGAAGAGTCACGATGCTATAGCTTCAGAAAGCCAAACACACAATTCACAAGTGTTACAAGGTAGTGAAGAAGATTTTAGTGGATCAGGTAGATCTGGCGTAAATTGACTTGCTAATAGTCCAAGAGAACACAGTGACCATATAACAAATGACAGTTACATATTTTTTTAAATGACTTATCTTAAATGTTGAGGTACTTTGAAATAATAAGTAAGCAAAAAAATAACAGTGAACTATTAAAGGCCATAATTATTTTTAGAACTGCGAAAATAGGGTTTTGAAATAAATAAATAAATGGATAAAAAATAAAAGCTTTGTCTTGTTTATTTAGCAAATCGACACTATGTTTTCATGGTCTAGATTCTTATAGACCATAAATATGGCATCATAAAACGTTCAAAAAGTTGTTTCACTGCCAAGTTTTGAACATTTCATGGCGTCATTTTTGTGGTCCATAAGAACGTTGATCATGAAAAAATAGAGTTGATTGGTTTTTCTTCCCTTTTTTTTTTCTTTTTTTTACAATAACAAAGAAAATTGCGAGCAAGCAAGGCTTTCAACTTGAGGGATTTCAAGAAAACGCGCACTGAGTGAAAAACACAATTCGGCATAAATTTAGCGCTGAGTGCCACGCTTTGACGAATTTGTGTATTTGCAGCCGATAGCAAAATTTACCTGACTCTGAATGGTTACTTAAGATGTTTCGATACAGTTTTCTTGGGACCATACCTAACTTTTTAATCGGCTCTTAGACAGTCCTTTCCTTGTCAGATCAAAGTGAAATTTGCAATACTTGATGGTTTGGGATTGAACTTTAGCGTGGTTAACATTTTGTGAAAATCGATATTTCCATGACAACGATAAACAAAAAACCTCGAAAACACTAAAATTGAAATTTTCCGCGATCCAGATTTCAATTTGAAAAGCAAATACCAACATCTTAAACTGTGGTATATGGCACACAAAATATACAAGAGCAAAAAAATTCTGTATGTTTGTTTTGAAGTAAATCGCAAAAACATTTCCAACCTTAGTTTTTGCATAGTAATAGTAAATGCACCGAAAAATAATAAATGCTTAATTGATGAAATGGCTCGAAAATACTTTCAAAATGTGTCGTTTACTTACTATTTTACGCCTAGAAAGTTTTTTTGAAACTGGTGTTCGCGATCTCGAGAACGAATTGTTTTTCTAAGAGCAGTCGCGTAATAATTTTGTGGTAATTTTTGAATTTGAGCGTTTTTGCGAAAGTCTTAAGAACGGCTCGATGGATTTTTTTTAAAACATTAAACACGCGTGCTTGACGATGTCTCCAATTTTAGTATCGAGTCTTATTAACATTGATTCACTGGAACACTTTTAGACTTAACGTTAAAGAGAACGTATGAGCCGACAGAAAAGCTTGCGTTACATATTCACATTTGACAAATAAATGCTAATATATTCAAAGTAATGCGCAAAGCATTCCTCCATGATTTTTAGTTTTCGTTGTAATCTACAGTGCAACAAAGAACAAAGAAACCAGATAAAAATTCACGAAGCAATGAATTACGCATTACTTTGAATATGTTAGCATTTACTTACCAACTGTGAATTTGTAACGCAACCAATTAAACAACATTCAAAACTTTCGCTGTCAGGCTATCCCAAACAATGTTTTCTTTTTGCCTCGAAGTTGAATTCCGAGAAGTTCAGGCAATTACAAGTTCAAATTTTACGGATAAAGGATTGTGTCCTCCTTAAATATTTCTAGAATTGCTGTAGCTGTCACTTAATTTTAAGAAACAGCCGGGCACAACAACCTTCTTCTACAGGATGTCACTGACTTGACGAATTTTCTAATTTTTCAATATTCACAATTTTCCCAGTTTTCGCAAAAATCGCAGTACTCGTTGGGACCCTCTCAATCCCCGCTTGTACTGGTTTTCACTGACTCGACGAAATTCCAATTTTTAGCAAGTTTTGCAATTTACGCAGCTGCGTGCAAACCTGGACATATCTTATTTGTAAACGGAGTGACATTCGAGGAGGACTCTCCCATAAGCCCGGTGGTTTCTTGGTGTCTCCTCGCCAAAAAAAAAACAAAGCTGTAAATTTCTTGTATATATTTCGATAAGGCAAATAAATGATGATGATGAGGATGATGATGAAAAATTTTAATTTGTTGGGTAAGATTTTTAGGATGTTTTCTTTTGACTACAACAATATTTATTGAATTGTAAGTTCACTGGGTCACTCTTAAATCTTTAAGTAGAAGAATTCATTATAATTTTGATTCGTGGGACTAAGAAGGGCAAAACGAAAATAAACAGGTCGAAAATATTACAACCAAATGGCGGAAACATCGCGCAGTTTCCCACAGTATCCGCTTTTCCGTTCACACATCCCCTCGTCCCCGACATCACGTCCCCTTGTCCCCGAAACCACGTCCCCACTTACCCGATATCACGTCGATCTCCGTGTCCCCGATCTCGCGACTCCACGCGTTCGTCATCTCGCGCTCTTCACAGTAGCTCTGACGAGAACAGTCAGTCAACACAGACATTGAACACGCGTATAAATTCCATAAAGGATAACTACGGTAAACTTGCATATAGCCTTTAAATTGACATGTTTTGTATATTTGTGTATTTTTGTGACTTTTATTTATTTTTAACGCAGGACCCATGTTGATAGAAGTTTTTATAACTGAAATGGTCATCCTGCATAAATATGTTTATTTATTATTATTATTATTATTATTACTTTGCATGGCATACGATGTGCCAAGGAAAGCGACGGAATATAAGTGAAGTAAAAAACGTGGAAAAAGAAAATGGCTTGGCTTCTTCTTTTTTGATGTTGTTCATAAAGAAGAAGACGCCAAGTCTGAACACGCAATCGGACTCTATCCGCGCAAAACTATTTGTCTAAACATACTTACCACGCACATACGCTTACAATGCAAAATATGTTACTTATTGTTGTTGCTTTTTTTTACCTCACACTGAATACATCATATTAAGTCAATTTGAATTTTATTTTCTCACTTGAAAATGATGTCATGGCGACATCGAAACGTTGTGTTTTTTTTCCGCTAATTTTTATTTTTTTAATTTTCTCAATTACCTCGCATAGATAAAGCACCAGACTGAAGCGTCTCTAAATGAAACGTTAACCTTCCTCCACAGATCACAATGAGTGTATATTCCTCTGTTTGCGAAGAAAAATTTTAATTATTTTGCTGAGTGAAATTTCCGGGTTTTTTCTTTTAATTTTGACTGCAAGAATACTTATTTAATTATAATTTCAACGGGGTACTTAATCTTTAAGAGACGAACTAATATTACAATTTTGATTTGTGGAAGTAAAGTAGGGCAAAAAGAAACATAATAGGACGAAAATGGCACTATATTTCATTATTATTCAACAAATTGTCACTATGCCCATATATGGTCAGGAAGCCCTCAATACCTGTCATCGGTACATGACAGATATCCAGCAATATACGTAACTGACCATATTTGGAAGTGCACTGCAGATCTTCTTTCACAGTTTGCTCTGGCGGCCATTTTAAAAAGCGATGGAGTTTTAGCAGTGTTTCCCGGAAATTTAAAAACAACCTGAAAGAAATTTTCCAAGATTTAATGCTTCAACCTACAAGGATATCCAGAGGTTGACTTGGAATGTTTAAAGTGAGAACTCAACAAAGAACATGCTATTGCAAGCGAAGAAGAACGTTCAATCTCACTTGCTCAAGGAAAGTTGTAAAGTTTAACAGATTTTAGTTTCCAGGAAGAGGACTTATTTTCGGTCAGGTTACAATATTTTTTTGTTTACTTTTAACTTGTCATTACCAAACATGAGTTTGCAAATGACTGTCAACTTGAAGTGAACGATAGTAAACTTCGATTTCTTGAAATTTTGCTTTGGTGTTATTTGTTGCTAGCTTTAGGTGTTTTTATCGTAGAACCATAATTTTTCTTGTCCTGAAAATGGTAGTCGATGAGAATTTGTTGAATAATAAAACAATTATCCTGCTCAATCTTGCGGAATATCCCCTGAGTTAGCCAACTCGGCCTACGGCCTCGTCGGCTAAGTTTCAGGTGATATTCCGCGCGATTTCGCAGGATAATTGTTAAATAAACGGCCGAAACATCGCTTAGTTTCCCATCTATCTGCTTTTGCGATTTCACATCCCCGC
>Ga0126336_10002539_pt1 | contig 10434 bp, 11 predicted proteins | sample SidCmetagenome_FD_92530 | JGI IMG/M metagenome (GOLD analysis project Ga0126336, IMG submission 92530) | Coral microbial communities from El Islote,Puerto Morelos, Mexico - Siderastrea C C metagenome | ecosystem: Host-associated > Invertebrates > Cnidaria > Coral | place: El Islote,Puerto...
CGACCATTCAGAGCCACTCCATTCAAAAACAGGTTGGGACTATTGAAATGAAATTTCATCTTGATTTCCACGCCTGGCACCAGTACGTTGAGGCAAACCACGATTGCTATGAATACGACGAGGACGAGAATGTACTGGAGTCAATGGCATCTTTTTTTCACACACCAAAAATGTCACGTGCTTTTTTCACTTCTTTGGGAAACAAGGCACTGGCCACGCGCACGGCTTTTTACACGTTCTTGTCACCCAAGGCTTTCTTAGCTCGTTTGGTGATTTCCTGTTTGATCACTTGTTCGGCTTTTCGTTTTACACCACGCGTCAAGCCTGCTTTTAATCCACTCAGGGTGTTACTAGGTACTTTTTAAGGATTTCGGGTCCTTTTAAGTCCTTGTAGACCTCCACGAAACATATCTGCCAACACCCCTTTACCATCTTGGTCGTAGTACTCGTCAGGTCGAAATCGCGTCATGCTACCACTCAACATGTTTTCTTGTTGCGTGAAAAACACTGATGATCACTTTTTCTTTTTGTCACTTTCTCTTTTTATACACAACAACAAGAACAACTCACATGATGCTGCAAGTGTTGGATTCCCCGGCATAACTTTTTCTTTTACCACTTCGGATTTCAGCCATGCGTTTTAAATGCGCTTTTCGGGCATTCTTTTTAGCCAACGTTTCCAACCCTTGCAATTCTCCAAGCAGCTTTGGGAATCCCTACTATCGCCGTTCCAACACCCTCACCCCTTTGGGTGGATTGTCTTCTTCTTTGTTTTCGTTGTTGCCGTCGTCTTCTTCATTTCCGAGCCATGATTGTTGACTTGTTACTTTTTTTTCCTTTTTGTGTTTTTTGAAGTGCAACGTAACAATGGCGTTGCCTTCTCCATCGGTTTCTGCCAGCTGTGTTTGAATGATTTCAATAAACTCTTTGCCAAGAGGCATGCATTGTATGTGTAACGACTCAAAGTAGATGGTACCTCGTCCTTCACGCTTGTACTTGACTTCTTGCAACAAATCGGTCACGCGATTTCCCACAATGGTACTTCCCGCCACCTCGGAGTACATGTGTAGAGTACGAATGGGTTCTCTCACCACCGAACGAAATGCCGCTTTCAAATTGGTGAAACGCCAACTACAACTTATACTGAATTGTAAATAGCGTGGTAAAACAGAACGAACCACCCAAAAGACGGAGTGCTATCCTCATCGTTCAAATCGCTCCAATCAGTTTGGGTTTTCATGTTGGGCACTTGATCTGCCATGAATTCTTGTTGTAAGTTGGGTCCTTGGGCAAACCGGTACGGAAATCATAGTCTACAGTCTCTTGGCCTTTCTGCCAGTTCTGCACACTGTCACTGTACTTGGGTGGAGGTGGTGCTGGGGCCACCAAAGCCTCTTTACGACTCTTGAGTCCCTGGATTTCTCGCAGCAACTGTTTTTCATAGTCAGTCATCCTCTTTGCGTCTCACTCTGGGTGATAGAGGTGGTGGACCTGGGATGTCATACCCACGCAGCGGATATCCATTCGCATCACGGGTAGGTAAAGGGTGATCTGGCTTTTCTTCCTTCTGTTCAAAACATTTCCAGTAATTTTGACCCAAAGTTTGTCGGCCCACCAAAAGTCGTTGCACTTTTCTGGGAACAGGTCAAAAACAACCGTCTGGGGTTGTCTTGGGACTGGTTCTGCTGAAGCACCGCTGGTTAACGGCAAAAGCACAACAAGCAGTTTCACATGTCGAGAACATCTGGATGAGGCTGACGACACACCTCCCTCATATAGCCAACGAGCTTTTCTTTAGCACAAAAAAAACAGCAAACAGGGATGCATGGGACATTTCACATATTCCCACCCATTTTGGGACACGCGCTCCTCCAAACGAACCTGATGGCGAGGGCAAACTGTGTAGTCCACCGAACTGGAAAAGGCAGGGCTTTGAAAGATGGTAGCCATTCTCACCATTCTTTTAAACCCTTCATTGTCATCCTCAGGTGGGGGTTGAGAAGAATGAGTTTGTGTGGCTTGGTCCATCACCTTCAACTCGTTCATCAGCTCTTGAACAGTTTCCTTGGCTTCCTCCTCACTAGGTTGAGGGTAAGATACTCCCTCTTGCAGGACCTCCACCATGTCCTCACGACAATGTGGGTTATTGGGTTTCGGGATGTAATCATGGCACTCTTTTTTCATCATTTCCACCACCACAGCAGGATCATTGTCATTAGGTATTTCACCCAAACAGGTCACCTCATTTTTCTTAAACGCATCTAATCCAAGGGGTTTCATATTTTGAATCACGAGGGCTTCATTCTCCTTCTCCTTCTTTTTCTTCCCACCTGGGTGAGTGCCTTTGGCAGTACCTGATTTTCTCTTCCCAGTAGGTTTGGATAACGAACTGGAGAGACATTGCCATGAGGTGGACATCCTTGTTCAATATGAAAAAATGACAAGCAGTTCTTCGTTTTTTACTCTTTAAACCCCTTTCTCATTGGTTCATTTTAACCTCACGTGATCACCAAATAAGGTCACCTTTTCCATCATTGGTTAGGGTTTTCTTCCTGTTCATTAGTTCAATTTTGGATCACGCGATGACCATATACGGTCAAAATGTCCATGATTGGTCAGGTCACGTTCACTTTGATTGGACCACTTTCCAATCCGTGATGTCCAAATAAGGACAAGTGTTTTCTCATTGGTTAACTTTCATTTAGCCTTAACCTATTTATGTCGGAGCTTGGTTCACTTTTTCATTCCGTTCCATGGACTACTACAAGGATTTAAAGCGTGAAGACTTTGCCTCAGACGAAGATTACTTTCTTGAACGTGTCGATCGGGGTCTAGCTGTGGGGTTCACCTTCCAACAGTGTCGCTTTCATCAACTCATTGACTTCAGCTTGGCTTTAGGGTTAAGCAAAGCAAGCATTCTTGAAATCGTAGGACCCGATACAGGCTAGATTTTTCCTGACCAATGCCCCCCAACATCAACATGATTGGAGCAGAGGAAGAGATGCCACTTTCCAATTGACATGGTCATGTCCTCTACACGGGTGGGGCCAAAGGCACAGATGAATTGGCGGAAGAATTGGGCAAACATTATGGCATGCAATTCTTTGTACCACCCAATCATCCAGGGGCCGAATACGTCCGTCCTCCCACGGTAGGTGTTGTTGCTTGCCAATCCTCACCTCCAACAGACTGCTGGAAAGCTGTGCAAACGTGTTTCCACCCACTTCTACACGCTTCAATTGCTGCAACGCAATTAACAAATTGCTAAAAAGGCTCATACAGTCTATGCCTTTGGCATATTGGAAAAGGATGCCAACCGAGTCAAAGGGGGAACAGGGTGGACCGTGCAATTGGCTTTGGATGAAGGCAAAGAAGTCTACCTGTTTGACAATCCCCGTCAAACTTGGTACCGGTCTGAACATCACTACTACGTAAACAGTGATTCTCCATGTCTGTAGCTGGTAGCAAATTTTTACCCTGAAATCTCAAACCCACCCTTCATCAAAGGGCTGGTTCTGATTCTCGAGATCTTGATGAGAAAACCAAACAGGAAATCAAAGCCTTGTTCAACCGTACTTTCTGTCTGCCATAGAACATTGAACAATTAAGATTGGAACTGGAAAACTTTCAATTGTAAAGAAACAATCATGAAACGTGTCAGCTTTTGTGAACATACGCAAGTGTATTACCCTGTTATGCAAGGAAAGATAAGTTCTGTCAAAAAGGAACCGTTTTTTTTGGAAGAGGAAGTGTTAAGGAGACGTTCCCGTTTTCAGAAACTTCGTGAAGAAATGTATTCCACCTTACGTCTCAATCAAGCTTTGAGAAAAGCTGCTTATAGTGACATTAAAAAACAACAAATGCAAGAACGTTTGCAATGTGCCAATGCAGCGTGACAAAACACTGAACACGGACACAGAGTTTGTTGTTGTTGTACAAAACGTCACCACTGTTTAATTTTTTCAAATTCACAAAACTTCATTCACAATTGTAATTTTCTTGTTTCTCTTGTCTGACAAAATAAAAACAACGTTCAATGATTATTCATTCTGGGTCTCCAGTTCTTGTCTAATGTCATTATAATAGCGAACTATTGCCTGCCATTGGCGACTTGCGTGGATTTCAGGGAACTTGAGGGGAAGCTGGTGATTAAGTCCCTCAAACTCTTGCATGCTAGTGGGCCACAGACTTTCGTCCAGGCACCATACTCTGTTTTTGTAGGCAAAGGGAATTAGTACCTTGGTGAGCATCTTTCCCAGGACTTCCTTCTGCCAATGGTGTCTCAATAAATTTTTCTGATTGGCCATGATGCTCCAATAAAATCGAGTAAACACATGGACGCCCTGACGATCTAGAGGAAACCTATGAAATCGACGCAACATAAGGACGTCAAGGTGCCACTCTTCTCCCCTGTCCTCCAATCCCTCCAGTCTGGTCGTCTCTTCCACCACTCTTCTATTCACAGCCTCGTCTCCGTTGACATTCACATAACTGGCCAGGTTACACAAGGCACTTCTTTCCTCCATTTTTTTTGGGATCAAACCGACAAAAGTTGACTCTAACAAAACTAAAGCGGAAAGTAAAGCGCCCTTCACGTGTTGGGGGTTTATACCAAGTAAATTGCAAAGGATGATGGGAAAAATAGAGAGGAGGGAGGGGGGTACCCCCACCAATTTTTATTTGTTAAGTTCATGTGACTTTCTTTCCCATTGGTTGTTGCAGCCATGGCACGTGACCCCTTTTTCTCTATAAAACCAGACAACTCGCCATTCCCATTTCATTCTTCACTCTAAGACCTACCCTCGCGGATACCAAGCAAGCTTTTCAAGACGTTCACTCCGTCTATTTCCAAATGATGGACTACTACAAGGATTTAAAGAAAGGAGACCATGTGGAGCGTATCAGACGTGGTCTAGATGCAGCGTTCACCTTTGAGCAGATTGATCAACATGGCTTCATTGACTTATGTTTGAAACGGGGCTTAAACAAGACGGACATCATTGAGATCGTATGACCCAACACAGAGTACATTTTTCCTGTTGAATGTTCGCAGACGCAAACATCAAGAAGGCGAAACAAAGAATCAATACGCAAGAAACTCCAGAGTCTATGGACCACTTTGAAACAAAGCCAACCCCACGGATATCAATCAAGATGGAACTTAGAAACTATGACACCATATTAAGCCAACAACAACAACAACAACACCTCAATATCAATCAAGCCTGCAAAAATGATTCATTTGAAGTTTGTTTGAACATTTTTTTGTCGAAGGGGAGGCCACTAACCACTCGGGTCCAGGCATGCGCTGCTGCCCTGTAAATAGCAGTTTGGACTTTGGAATCTTTTTGTCAAAGGGGACGCCGCTGACCACTCGGGTCCTGGCACACGTTCCCACCTTGTAACTAAGTACTGTAGTTTCCATTAAAATCTGTTGATTCCTCCTGACAAGTGACTTGTGCTATGGTGATTTTGCACGTAACAGCTCTTGATTTCCATGACGTCACTCCCTTTCTCCACCAATCAGAAGCCGTAAAAATCCTATATGGCCGACCAAATCAACCTCCTCCACCAATCAGAACACGGCTTTCAAAAATGGGGCAAAGGGGGAACCTATACTACTAATTAATTACACTGAGCGGTCGCTCAATGGGATTAAGTGAATTGTTCATTTTTATCGAATCGCGTGTAGATCATTTAAGATAAGTAGACATCAAACACACAAATTGTGAAGTCCGGCAAAACGTTTATTTTATTCGGTTAACAACTACAAAGCAAAGTCATTAGTACAGACTTAATCGTCTTGAGTCTCGTCTCGTCTCGATTTCTTCCGGTTGTAGTGTGTTGTGGTGGTGGTGGTGGTGGTGGCGGTGGTGAAACAAAATTGAGTTGTGGTGGTTGTGGCGGTGAAAACAATAGAATTTTGGTGGTGGTGGTGGTGGTGAAAAAATAGAATTGTGGTGGTGGTGGTGAAAATGAAAGAATTGTGGTGGTGAGTGATTGTGGTGAAACAATAGAATTTTGGTGGTGGTGAAAAAATAGTTTTGTGTGGTGGTGGTGAAAACGAAAGAATTGTGGTGGCGGTGTTGGCGGTGGCGGGGGCGGTGGCGGTGGTGGTGAAATAAAAGAATTGTGGTGTTGGCAGTACAGTCTATAATATATAGATTTAGCCAAGCCTAAAAGCGGAGCTCCACTGTTTTTGAATTGCTGGGACCTATTCATTTTTTAAAGTTATTACCAAAAAAAAAAGAAAGGAAAAAAATGAATAAGTTCCAGCAATAAAAAAGGTGGAGCTCCGCTTTTAGGCTTGGCTAAATCTCTGTATTATAGCAGGAGGCTCCTGATTATAGACTGTACTACCAACACCATAATTCTTTTATTTCACCACCACCACCACCCCCAACACCACCAAAATTCTATTGTTCCACCACCACAATTCTATTGTTTAACCACCACCACCAAAATTCTTTAGTTTTTACCACCACCACCACCACCCAAATTCTTTTGTTTTCACCGCCACCGCTACCACCACCACAAATCTATTGCTTCACCACCACCACCACCACAATTCTATTGCAATTTTGTTCACAAAGCCGCTCCACTTAACCTGTCGCCATGTGAAGACATGTGAAGTGTCTGCCAAAATTACACAGCACGTGTGTATGCACACAAGAAAATCGAAAGCTTTTTGCTTCTAAAAGTAAATGTATTGGTTATTGGAATAAAATTTTTTGGCTGGAAAAGCTTTTTGTCAATTACTCTGTCTGTTTTAAGTGGTAGTTTTGTTTAGGAAGCAATGTTTTTTAAACACAGACTAATTTGCGTAAGCAGGTTGAAATTTGACACGAGCCGCTCTCGTCAACGTGCCGAAAATTTAAACAGTTTTCGTTTGCAAGGTTGTTTTCTGCCTAATACGAGATACGTAACTATAGTTTTTTATCAGAATACATCAATTTTAACTTTTCTAGTATAAAAAGAAGATAATTTGGGGAGCCAACGATGTTTAGTTATCTCTCGTTTTTTTGTGCAAAAACACACGCAAAACTGACGGCACACATGGCACGCACGCAAAACGTTTTGCTACAAATTTGTTTCTGTTTCGATTTGTTGGTCCATTTCTCGATTCATTGTTCGTGTGTTCGGTATTCCCAAGGGAGTAATTTCGCTGTGTCTTCGAGCCTTGTCGGATATGTTTTCGTTATTTTTAGGCGCTGATGTATCAGATAACTTGGGTTCCTGATGATTAGAGTGATTACTCGTGTCGTTTATCAATGATTTCAGTAGTATTCTATTTGTTACGTGCAGAGAAATTTAGGAGAAATAGCGTTAGATCACCTTGATCACAGCGAACAGCGATCTGTTCTTAGGATATTTTTGTCAGGAGTATATCGTGATTATACATATACATGTGTTGATTGTGAAACATAAACAGTCGATAAGAACAGTCGATTTCTGGTTTTGATTACATAATCAGAGATATTGTATAGTGCAGTGTTTGATTTTGCTGATGTGTTTGGAAATTCTGTGTTGGGATATTCAATTCACCTTTTGCGCATTCTGTCCATTGGCGATTGTTATTCAAAAGGCACATAAAAACGGATTGTTTTAACAAGAGAAAACAGGAGACACGAATGGAATAATTTGTGCTACAGTCGAACCTCTCTACAACGGTCACCTTGGGTTCAGAGGTAGAGGCCGTTGTAGAGAGGTGGCTGTTATGGGGAGGTAGGGATGTAACGTGACACCATTTTGGGTTCATGCAAAAATCAAAGAACTCCACTCATCTCTCAAGGCACCCCCTGGCTCCTTTCGCTGCAATTCAAAACATGGATGTCTTACTTGCTGCCATAAAGATAACGGCCGAACAATCTGTACCTTCTCAACCACAGGAGAAGTTAGAAAAATTGAACAATATATAACATGTAAGTCATGGAATAATAATAATAATAATAATAATAATAATTATTATTATTATTATTATTATTATTATTATTATTACCATCTAATGACATTCTGTTAACATAATTTAGCCAAGAATTTAACCAAGATTGTTATCCGCCTCAGCCTTCGACTTCGGCAGATGACACGGACCTCGGCCTTGATATTTCTCGCTATCATGCTCAACCTCATCCAATAGTTGATAAATGTTTGTATGTTACTTATCAAAAAATCCTAGTTTAAATCAGAATCTGTTATAAACACATTCCTTGTTTTGTTATGAATTGCAAAGTTTACAGCAAATGATTATGATGAGGAGCCGTAAAGGACAGAGAGGGAGACTGCAAGAATGTTATTTAGAAACATCAAAACAACTTCGGTAGATTCGCTTCCATGAAAGAGTGCGCCCAAGCGAGGCTGAATCAACGAAAGGATTCTCGCTTGAGAGTATCCGGTACAGTACAGTGGTTTAATCTAGACAAGGAACGAACCCCAGCGACTGGATAAATTTCATGCACAGACAAGTCCTTCTAAAGCTTGTTCTTAGAATTTTGAGTGAAGTGTAGAAAACGAGCAAAAGCTAAAGATTCAAAGGCCAACAAAATTGTCCGAGCAAAGCTTGGGCAATTGTAGCCTTTCAAAAATTTAAGAGGAGTCATTTACTCCAAAATTGCGCGAGAAAAATAATGCAATTGCTTGTTAATAGTGCATGCAATCAACAATTCTGTCACGCTTTGAAAGTTTTCGTGAAAAGCTCCTATCCGTTGGCTAAAAATTTGATTGACTTGGTAAATCATGCGTGGATTTTCATGCCTTCTCTGTGAGAGCTGCGTGACTGAACTCAAGTTTAATTTATAGACCTTCAATCTTCTCCTGGTTTTAAAATTTGAAGGCGAGGGGGGAATCTGCGAGGGTTTGCTGTAGCCTTATGCCCAGTTGATCTTCGGTAAAAACTCTACGTCGTGTGTATCAATGCAAAAGGGAAAATTCTTCAGACATTAGATGCTCGTCATAAGTCGGTAAAGTATATACGATCTTCCGGGTGAGTGTAGTCCTGAGAAGGACTGTTTGTGTTGACGTTGACTGATGTTTCGACAACCTGAGCGGAAGTCATCAATCATCAAATTCAAGTGAATTGATTGTGAATTGATTCGTCAAATCGTCAGTAGATGTTAATATAGTCTCTGTTCGTTGTCCTGATTGGTCGACGAACTCGCAATGTTATTGGTTGTCTGTCTTATTGGCTGTAAAGATTGTAAAACGTGATTGGTGCGTTTCAATCCGTTTGTTGCTAGTCAAACAGGGGCACCCAATGCGAAAATTTTAGCAAAATACTTGAAACGTCATTATTCTGCTTTCTTAGATCGTCTCAGACTGAGCTTTTAAAAGGCATACTTGTGTAAGCTAATACAGGTTGATCTGTTCGGCGTTTTTAGCTGAAAGTTTAGACCGCAGAAAATTTTAGGAAACGGAATCCTATCCGCCGAATTTCCGAGCTGTTAATGGCTGTCCAAAAATGCTAGCTGACCATATTTTATACTCTAAACGTCATATTTGTGAATTGATTCGTCCAAATACAATAGGAAGTGATCAATCCTCTTGTTACGAAAGTCCGAGGTGATAATTCCACAAAGACATGTCTAGTTTTCACTGCAATTAAATCCGAATATCCCAGGCGATTTAGGTCTGCCGAACAGATATTCCGCCGAAACGAACCGTTGGGTGCCCCTGTAAATTTCCGTTGGTCTATTGTCTGTCTTGTTGTTGTCGTTAATAAGTCGTTTGTTAACAGGGCCATAGCCAGACTTTCACAACAGACGAGGCAAGTGTCGCGAGCTCCAAAGGCACGAGCTTCTAGGGGGTTCTAGGGACATGCTCCCCCGGAAAATCTTTAAATCTACTCTCTCTGAAATGCTATTTTCAGCATTTATTCACGAGTTTTTATTCAAAATTCAATTTCGTGCAAGGTGCAAAACGAAGATGGCTATCCCGAATTTCGCATTGCTCTTGTACATCCCACCCCCGCCTTCCTGCTCCCTCGCTTCCAATGCTGGTTTCCTATTTCTAATTCATGGAAAAACGGTGCTGCTTCAAGAAAGTCGTGAGGATTTATGCAGACCCTGTCCTTGTAGATTTGTATTTCTTCCAAGAGAGAGTACCGAAGCGAAATTTTCTCCAAAAGTGATTTTGTTTTATTTTGGCATAAAAGCTAGACGAGGCAAGTCTTTCCTCATGCTAGCTACGGCCCTGTTGTAAGGTGCAGGTAGTCGTTGGCAACGGTTCAGTAGTATTTGTTCTAAGTTAGTAAACCAGCTTTCCAGAGTGATTCGTTGATAGTAGTCCGTACTGTAGGTAACGCATTTAGCGAGATAGTGGATGGATGGATGGATGGATGGATGGATGGATGGATGGATGGATGGATGGATGGAATCTTTTATTTATACACGAAATCTTATCAAATTTAAACATACAGGTTTAAATTTGGTTTCCATAAAA
>Ga0126336_10002540_pt1 | contig 10434 bp, 3 predicted proteins | sample SidCmetagenome_FD_92530 | JGI IMG/M metagenome (GOLD analysis project Ga0126336, IMG submission 92530) | Coral microbial communities from El Islote,Puerto Morelos, Mexico - Siderastrea C C metagenome | ecosystem: Host-associated > Invertebrates > Cnidaria > Coral | place: El Islote,Puerto...
TCCTTTACAATTGTCTTGCTGTCAACGTTGGCACGAAAAAGACCATGAAATAAGGACAGCCTGGAAACGTACAGTTTACTACATACACAGTTTCCACTAAAGTAGAAGCGAGAGGTTTAGATTCTAGGTTTGAACGCAATAGAGCTACTATCCCCCCCCCTCCACCAAACCCGCTGATGGCAGGACGAGTTGGTCTCGGAAAGCCAGTATTTCGACCTTAAATTAACGTGGAATTATCGCTCGTGTTTTTATAACTTTGGGAACAAATAATTGAAATCTGCTATCTAAATACGCAGGATTACCCCATCTGAGAGTTGTACTTTTAAAATGGAAGCTAAGATGACGAGGAGCCGCGTCTGCAAGAAACTTCTACAGATTTCTATCGGTTGTTCCTCCAAATAGCAGCATTTAGAACAAGAATTCCTATCAAAAAAAATTAGCATCAACTGACAAAATACTGTACCTCTGTACATCCTGTTTCATCTCTTCTCTTGTTCTTCTGTTTCTTTTTCCTTTTTGGTAGTATACGGTCGGTGTACCGAGCATTGTATTCGTTAAATTGGTAACTCTCATCGTCAAACGAAACTAAAGCAGAATAAAAGAAAAACCAAATAAGACCAAATTCCACCTTTTAAGTGATTACTACCCCTATCAAGCAAATATAAGTATTGGCTGTTTATGGACAGAAAAATAGATGAAATGTCTCACGTCTAGCCGGTCCTCCTCCGCCATACATCTCCCCCACCCTGTGGCTCAAGCGGCAACACTAATTTAGTGATTATTTCAATTCACACAGTTGGTTAAATGTGACCGAACTATCCAATTTGTATAATGTGACTGAAATATTCACGAGATGAAATTCACGTTAAGATAAAGAAAGAAGATTTACCATCAGGTGTTCACCTTCTCCACGAAGACAATAGATTGTAGGTACACAGTAAGCTCAAAGGTAATAGAATGTATAATATTTAAATGTGCAGAGCCATCGTTTTTCCCATTAAAACCTCAAACCCACCTCTCCTGATATCTTCACTATAATTTGCCTTTTGTATTTTTAATCTCTCATCCATGTCATAGTGTTCCTGGAATGCCTGTGGAGCTAATCTCTCATCCATGTCATAATCTTCATTGGTAGCCTGTGGAGCTAATCTCTCATCCATGTCATAATCTTCATTGGTAGCCTGTGGAGCTAATCTCTCATCCATGTCATAATCTTCATTGGTAGCCTGTGGAGCTAATCTCCCATCCATGTCGTAGTCTTCCTTGGTAGCCTGTGGAGTTAATCTTCTTTCCATATCATAGTCTTCCTGGGTTGGCCAATCATAAATCCCTTCCGAGTAACGTTGGTGTATTCTTTGGTCTCTGGGTCTACGCTCTGGTTTACGTTTGTTGTTGTTCTTTATGCCACGAGACGAAGACAAATCACAGCCATCATATCGCACAACAAACGGCAAAGGAAGCTCGCCTTTCCTCAGCGAGTTCTCCTCTCGGCATTCCTTTCACAAAAGAAAAGAAAAAGTAAACGTAGTCGTTACAGAAAAAAATGGCTTCCAGAGGCTAATTTGCAACAGCTTGTGCAAATCGAATTTATTTCATATATATCCATCTTCATGAGTTCATCATCGAGTAAAATACGAACTCAGAATACCTTGCTCTCCATGTTGGATTGATTAGCACAATAGGGGAGAGCATGGCACCGGTAACCGCAAAGGCCTGGGTTCGAATCCCGGTTAAGCCTGCAGTTTCTCAGGTTCGTTGTTTCAACTGCTTTTACGTTGAATACATTTAACTGCGATGATCACATTCAAAGGAAATCCCATCACGATAGTCTGTTTTCTTCTCCGAAAGTCGAAACCGAAAAGCACACGCGTGGGTTTCGCGCGGTGAGTTAGTTAGTCTACACGGTAGCAGCTGGCAGAATCGCTACTCCCCCACTGGTTGGGATGCAAATCCATAGCAGGGTTACCCCCTGCATTTTTTTGCCGGTACCCAGTCATGCACTTGGGTAGAAAGAGACGATATGAAGGAAAGCTTCTTGTCTGAGGAAACAACACTACAATCCTGAAACTAACCTTGCCTCTGATCATGGACGCTCGGATCTTACCATTGAAATTCCGACACGACTCCACAGTTTCGCGATAACATTAGTTTTTTTTTTTTTGGAAGGCTTAATGAACCATCCTCTGTTTGTGGGGTGTGCTGTACATGTACAATGGCTGTATCGGTTTATCAAACTAGCAAAAATATAGGCAAGATTTAGAGCTTTTAAAACTGATGGAAATGCAATAAATACCCTTAAAATTGCCGCCATGTTGTTTTGATTTGTTCTTGGTTTTCTTTGAGATGTTTTCAAAATAATGGTCGGACTTGCTAAAGGCTTTTAAATCGCCAAAGTTAACACAGAAAATCAAATCAAAAACACGGCAGCAATTTTAAGAGTTTTCATTTCATTTCCATCAGTTTTGAAAGCCTTACATCTTGCCTTTAGTTTTGCTAGAAGTGTGTAATCCGATACAGGCATTATAAATGCCCAGTACACCACACAAGTAGTAGTAGTAGAGAATGGTAAGCATGTACTGAGGTTTTATTTTTGTTTGCAGCCAGTTACACTCGTGCCAGATTCAACTGGCGCACTAGAATAACTCAATATCAAATCTTTAATGATTTTATCATTGCAAAGCAATGTTATCTGTGATCGGCCGGTTCTCTGAAATACGTAAACTTCACAACAGTGTCGAAAATGCTAAAACCCGTGCAATGTTCAATGAACGGCCGTTAAAGTAAGACCACTACTACGTGAGGAAAAAGTTAATGAGTTATACTTAGGCTGCAAAACATTCGTTTTTTCTTTTATTCTCAAATAAAATGTGCGAACAGAGACGACGTTTTCAACATAAAAGACCGCGCACTTTCGTTAGATGGCTTACAGCAAAAATAGACGAATAGTCCAATTCGATATTTTAAAATTCAGTCTTAAACAACAGGCTTCATTTCGAGGCCTGGAAGAATAAACCCATATAAATAGGCCATTTCCGAGTTGTCTTGTACCTCTTTCTCAAAGTGAGTCTTGGTGCATGGCCTTTCATATGAAAATGAGTTTTCATTCACATGCAGATAGATCTCATTTTCATATGAAGGGTTTTGCACGAGGTCTCGCTTTGAAAAAGAGGCACAAGACAATTTGGAAATAGCCTATTCTTATATTTGTCCCCTAAACCTCGTAGTGATGTCTATTGTTTTAAGTTGAATATTAATATATTGAAATTGAGCTACTGTTTTGCAGTATGAATCACATTGAACGTGGTACAGAATTTAGCATTCTTTGAACTCACGTGTCCATAATGACCTTGATGGCCACAGTTGTAACAAGAGACTGATTGAGGAGGTGAAACTGCTCGGGTAGGACGAACAAGTGGACCAACTTCAGTCTGGAATAAGATTCAGGATTTCAATCTATTAGAATCTAGTCTATTCAGAATGGCGTTAATACTGTATTACTATCTGTATTCGAAATAAGAGGCTTACACTAACACAGAGTTTGTTGTAAAAGAGCAGGGTTATATCTTAGTTCGCTTACCGTGAGATGATACTGTCTCCAGCGGTCAGGGCAATCCTGGAAATGAAAAAAAAAATAATAATAAATAAAACAAACAAAGAAACAAAGTTTTAAAACAAAGAACAGTTGGTAATCAGCAGGTACATCACTTAACCCTTTAGGTCCTGATATAAAAATGCATATTCTCCTTACTGTTCTCCATACATTCCTTATGGAACTAGTAAGGAGAATTTGTCTAAACATCAAGACATCTTATCCTTGATGATCACTTTCTTTATTCTCGTCACTTGAATGATTGAACAAGTATTGGTAATGTAAAGAGAAATTTCATTTTCGTCACTGTTAGGACTTTAAGGTTGAACAAAAATGCGGATGTGGTGAGTTTCTTGTGATTGTCACTACAGCAGTGAATCAGTTCCATCTATACTTGACACGAAACTTCCAATCAGTATCAATGGTCATACACTCATGAGGAAATTAGTTTGTTCCATAATCACCTAAATACCAAAAATTAACTGAGATCAGACTTACATTTGCCAGATGACCAAGTACATGGCATCGTTTACAGCGATCAAATGGTCGCACTCTAGGCTTTCTACATTGCTGCAAGATAAACATTAGAACCTCTTGTGACATGTAAAAGAAACATCTCTCACAACAAGCCTTCAATTTGGCGAGGTCGCATTTGGGGTTGCTGCTTTAAAAGGGTAACTAGTACGTGTAAGGTCCATTTCAAGGAGAATTGTGACAAATGACAAAGTATACGCAAAAGCTGTTATGTAGTTGTTATAAAGAGAAAATATCATGCATCAGTCATTTTCAGCAGTGCCTGTTTAATACTATACCTCACTAAGTGAGGGCGCGGTGGTGTAGTGGTTAATGCGTTGGACTTCAGATCTGAAGGTTGGTGGTTTGATGCCCAGTCCCTGCCATCGTGTTGTTTCCTTAGACAAGAAACTCTACCCCAGATTGCCTCTCTCCATCCAGATGTATAAATGGGTATCAGCGACATACTGCTGGGGGTATTATTATTTTTATTATTTACCGGTAACGCCTACCCTTCGAAGCTGAAGATTGATGGCGTGGGGTCAGCTAAAAATTACGAAAAAAAAAGTACAAATCTAGTTTACAGAACTGTGATTGAACGAGGAAACAGACTGTTTAAATTGAGTTAAATTAGTGTTCTCAAAGAAAGACTGAGGCAGACCGCAGGTAATCCTGCGATGGACTAGCATCCCATCCAGGGGGGAGTAGCAATACTCTCAGTCGCTCCAGGCTAAAAAAAACTGGGTTCAGCTCTGGCCCATTTGGGCCTTTGGCTATGTGCGACTACCCCTACCCTGTTACCTCACTCCACAATGTGAAGTGAGGTTTCTAAGAAAACACGATGGCTGGGATCAGTCCTTGGAATACTGATTTTCAGACCTAAGGACGAACGTACCACCACACCACAGCACCGCCAGATACATGTACATTCACAAACCTGAATTTTCGTTAAATTTCAACAAAAAGAAACAGCTTAGACAATATACTCTCTACTAATACGGGACACTGTACCTTGGATATATGTCCTGGCTCATGACAGTTGAAGCACAGTTCATTTGGACAGTTCCTCCTCATATGACCAGCACATCCACACAAGAAACAAACACTGATTTTCTAGAAATCAGAATACAGTAGTAAAGAGTGGTTTTCAACCAAGTCTGGTCACATGTTAATTCAATTTAATATAGTTAAGAATATGTTAATTAGTTAGTTACACAGGCCTCCATTTAAACCAGCACAAGCTGAATTGGACCTGCCAGTATAAATATTGCTTACAAATAAATAAATAAATAAATAAATAAATAAAGGACATTACACAGAGGCTTGGAGATATCAATTGTATTTTCGAGTGGTATTAAAATAGTATTTTACTCATTGATCACTGCACTCATTCGTAAAATATTAATTTTTACCATGAGAAAATAACATTCATATCTTCAAGCCACCGAGTAATTTTCTTTTTATTATAAAGACGAGCATTCTTGCACGAACAACAGTGTAAAAACAGGAATTTACTTCATCGATATCCTTACTAGTGAGGATATGGAAAATACGCCACTCAAGTCCCGGATGTAGTTTTGTATGAACTTAACGAGTGGTCTATTTTCCACCAAAGTGATCTGAGTTTGCTTCAAGTGGTTATTTGCTTTACTACTTTGCTAGGCATCATAAGTGAGTTGTGTTTGTTGCTGGTTCGTATTCTGGCTCTGAGGGTTTTTCTCCAGATTCTTTAATTTGGCTTTCTTCCCTCATCAAAAGTGAGTATTTAATTCCAGTCTTAATGGAAATTTACCGGTAATCCAGAATCTGAAGGCCACATGTGACCACTTAGGCGGGCAGGTGCTTTTCTTGCATCTGCCATTACTGATCTTCTGTCTGACTCACCCTTATATTTCAGTTGTATAGTGCCCTAGTATAACTTGCAAACCATGTAATTTTTGTTAGTTTCCTGGTTTTAGTAGCGTGAAATGTCGTACAATTTGTGACATCAAAACTAAGGTAAGGTTGGGATGGTCAGTTTGGTAGCATGGCCGTAAGAAGACCCTTAAGTGTCACCCTCATTAGACAAAGTCAGTCGTACAAGTACCTTAGGTTCCGGGCAGAACTCTGATAGATGACCTTTTTCATTACAGTTGTAACATCTCATATGTGGGAGCTTCTTCCCTGGTGTGTAGTATCTTGGACGTTGCTTAACAACATTAGAGTCCTGGAAGACAATATTTTATGGCAAATGACAATGTCATGCTATTACATGAATTGTGTCTCATGAGAAACAAGATGAGTCTGGTGACTTTTGAAAGTACTTTTGCATCATACATATATTGCTATACTAGGTTACACTTACATTAGTACAAGCCTCAAACATAAAAAAAATGATAATTAAATGCAACAGAGCAACTGGTATATAAACTGAGGCCATTCAGATAAAGAAAGTCAAGCCACCATAAGCAGTGAATGGAAACAATCAGGGGCACCCAACGGTCCATTTCAGGGAATATCTGTTCAGAAGGCCTAAATTGTCTGAGATATTTGGGTCTAATTGCAGAGAAAACTAGAGATTTCTTTGGCAAAACAGGACTTCAGACCTTCGTAACAAGGGGACCGGTTAATTCCTATGTTTTCAGAGGGACAAATATGTTGTTTAGAGTGTAAGATAAGGTCAGCTAGCTTTTTCAGAGAGCTACATGTGTATCAGCAGCTCAGAAGTTTGGCGGATAGGATTCTGTTTCCTAAAAACCTCTGAGGTCTTAACTTTTCAACTAAAAACACTGAATAGATCAGCCAGTGTTAGCTTGCACAAATATGCCTTTAAAAAGCTCTGAAACAATCCAAGAAAGTAGAAAATGATATTTTAAGTATTTTGCTAAAAATTTATCGTTGAGTCCCCCTGAACAATGAATCCCAACTTCAGTAGTTTGTGCTAAGAATCCACTTTAAGTGCAATATTACAACTGCAACATCTTGACTTTGCATTTTTATAAGTTAGATTTGTTTTTATTGTCCAGGTGGCCCTGGATACAGTGCATGCAGTTGCACTGTAACCAGAACAATTAACAACTCTAATTCTGGGGTATCTTTGTGACTGATTATGTGGTTGATCAAAGGAGCCTTAGGCTAGTATAAGTTAAGCATTTAAAAAAACAAAGAGACAATAAATGGGAAATCTGAATCAAAATGCAAGAAACACACCTTGACACCAGTTCAATCAACTCACAGTAACAAAATATAAAGAGGAAAAGGTAATAAAATCCATGCAAGCATACACACTGTTTAATCGATTTTCATGGTCCTCAAAATAACATTGATTATTATTAGTTGCAATTGCATGGTAGTTGCATGGAGTATCATTAGCAAATAAAAACAAAATAAATAGATAAATAAAAAAGTATTTTGTACCCCAAGGTCTTTTTCACTCAAGTCCCAGTTTTCTGTAACAAGACCAAAAAAACATTATTAATGATTTAATATAATTTAATAATTAATTGAAGGGCATAATTCGGGAAGGGCATACACCTACTTATTACAACGTCATAAAAATGAAAAAAGGAAGAGAGAGAGAGAAAAGAAAAAAGCCCAAGAGAGATAATTATATTCCGCACGCTAACAACATTCAGGGAATTGCTCTGCCGAACGGGTAAAGCTCACAAGGTATTTATGGTCGCCAAATTACTTTGTATCAACAAATTACCTTTACCCTTTCACTCCAGAGTCAGCTATGGAGACATTAAGGTGACTTTAACTTTTGAGTCGGTGGATGAAATTCTATGGTGTGACTTAATTCAAACGAAACCTCTCCAGCAATACTTTTACATGGTACTGTTTATTAATATATTTAAATATTTTTCAAAATAAAATTGGGGAATTGTTGTAAATGATTTTAGGCACTCTTGGGAGTAAAAGAGTTAATGTGTTAATATGCTTATATTTCTTGGGAGCATCGAGAAAGTATAATTGTAAAAGAAACCTAATAGTGTACTCAGTGAAGTGCAACTGAACGAGTGCTTTGATTTCAATATTGTTACTGAACAGGAATTTACCTGTTATTTCCCCTGGCTCTTCTGTATCTTGTACAACTGCTACCTACAACAAAACATTGCACAGCAAAATTGATTGCTCACATTGACTATTTCAAAGCAAACTTATATACAGTTCAAAATAGATGTTTAGTATACATTGTGCTCTGCACATTTGAAAGAAGAGCTAGAACATTAAATTTAGTGGAGACACTGGACAATTTGACCAAGCAGGATGCTTCATCAGTTTGACCTTAAGGAAGCTCAAAAGGGTTTTTAGCCGCGCGCACGCGTAGCCTACACACGACATAGCTGGAATGCACGCGTCAGCTGAGTGAATGCAAATTTCTGTCATAAGTCGTGCGCGCAGAATACCGGAAGTTAAAATGCCCCCGTAAAATCGCGCAAACCGGAAATAAAACGTGCACGAAACATTTTGTTTTTATCTCAAAATTTTGCTCGGTTTATACCCACACCGATTTTTTGCATGCATCTAACATTAAGTGTGCCAATTCAAATAGAAGCGTTTTGAGGAAAGTTATTCAATGGATTTTCTGTAATTTAAAAAATGACTTTTTCGATGTAACTTAAGTTCTACCGAATAACTTTTTGCCATACCGTCAGAGAAGTTGAAGAACTTAGGGAGTAGTTTTTTCAGATAATTGGCAAAAACTGAAATATGGAGGATCTTTTTGTGGACCTTTAGTGTTGTCATGGTAATAGCTATGACATCATAACCAGCCTTGAAGTATTGCCCGACAAAAGAAATGTCAAGATATTCATAGTTTCCCACATGGTCGGAAATACATGTATTTCTTTGTAATCTTTCCTTTGTTTCAAAAGGATTATAACAATAAATATTAAAAAACCCTTTCTAGCCACCTTAAGTTATATATATGTAGCCTTCCAAAGTTAAAAGAGCACAATTTGACAACTTAATCAAAAGGCACTGAGTCTGGAATAACAAATAAATACAGCGTTATGAATTATTGGTATTAAGTAACAGTAAAAAAAGGTAAAAATACAGTACCAGTAATTTTGTTACAATTTGCTATTAGTGAGTCCCTGGGACTCTCCCAATGAAAAATAATGAGTCCCAGACCAAAACCAACAAGCCCCATCTATCAAGTGCTTGCACTCTTATATAACAATAGAATTAGAAGTTTATTACACACACTGTTTATATTTTGTTTTTGTTTTTGTTTTTTGTTTTTTCGCCTCAGATGTTATCAGAAATGGCGGGCTTTGGCAAGCTTGGCACAGCACACACTTTATTCCTAATCTATTTGGTACAACATCACACCCAGGGTTCTCTTGGAATAGAGAAAATTTGTTAATAAATTGTGCAAGTAAAATCTTGTATCTTTTCCCTCAGGAATTAAATTTACCTAGGTACATTTAGATCCAACTGACTTTTTTAGAGGTAAGTTGTGTCATATATTCTAAATTACACACATCCAACATTCAGTCGATGATGATGAGGCTATTCACGTTTGTGCATCCTGAAGGATCTCGCCATATATTATTTTGCATCTTTTAGGATTTTTATGCATCAGAGCAGCCAGATGCAGGGTAACAAAATCACTGAAAAATAAGGTTATTACCTCTGGAGTTTTCTCTATTGATGATGGATTGTTGTCATCGGAAAATATGTTGATCACCTCTGGAAAAAATATTGAAAGAATTTTCAACTAACATATTATGCAAGGTTGAAGTAACTAAGATTATTTTCAGTTCTCCAACAGAAATCATTTACACAGGTTATGTAAATAGGAAGATATATCAGATAAAGGGTTTTACTTTATTAAGTATTTTTTCATTGCTACATCAAGATTTTAAATAAAATTCTTCAATCCAAGAAGCATTTTAAAATAACAATTCATCATAATTTATATTTCATACCTGGGTACTCCTTGGAATCAGAACAAACTTCAATACATTTAACCGAATCATCATCAGTGCCATTGTTACTATCATCGTTGTCATCATCATTGCAATCATCATCATCGTCATCATCATCACCATCATCATCACTGGAGATTTCAATTAAAGACTTGTCTGTATTACCCTTTTGTGGCCCTCTAACAGTCACACCATCATCAGCTAAGTTTGCTTTTGTTGGTGTTTTTTTATCACCTGCAAGTACATGGAAGACAACTCACTGAGAGTTTCAAAACAATTTTCCCAATTTGGCACTGGCAAGTGGCCCGGCCATTTCACACAGTTTTAACTGTGGTTTCTGTAAGATGAAAGAACTAGCCGACTTATCACAACTCCCCAAGATAAGAAAATTGCCAGTCCACCAGAGATAAAGTGAAA
>Ga0126336_10002541_pt1 | contig 10431 bp, 7 predicted proteins | sample SidCmetagenome_FD_92530 | JGI IMG/M metagenome (GOLD analysis project Ga0126336, IMG submission 92530) | Coral microbial communities from El Islote,Puerto Morelos, Mexico - Siderastrea C C metagenome | ecosystem: Host-associated > Invertebrates > Cnidaria > Coral | place: El Islote,Puerto...
CATAGTTTTAGTACATTGTTGCGCTCAGGGCTCCCATTGATAACAGACAACTTTTTGCATCTGAAGGGGCTACCCTGAGCGGTATAAATCAATAAAGGTTCTTCTTCTTCTTAGAACAGCTGCAAGTTTAACTTTCGACGTAAGAGGCTCCATTTCGTCGACTTTTCTCTCTTCTAAATATTGTCGAGATACGTCTACAGCAGCCTCAGTTGCTTTCTTGGTGTTATCGCTGTTTTTTGTTCAATTAGATAATTAACATCACTCTGCGCTAACTCTGGAAATTTTGCCGCAATGGTGGAGTTTCAAGCGTGGGCTGAACAGGTGACTCGAGCAGAATTATTCGCAGCAAAACAACTTCGCATCGTGATGCGCATGAGCAGAACATTATCCGTAGGCCTCTATTTGCAGTGACGTTATGGTCTCTCCGCCAATTAAAACACCGGATAAAATAACATGAATGTTAATAAGGCTTAAATCTCATTTCGGCAACTAACTAATCATGCTATGATACTAATCCGAACGTCAAAAATTCCTGTTAATGTTGGTTGCGTTTATTTTCTTGGAGCATTTCTTTCCACGGCTTTTGTCAAGTGGACCGTTTATAACCAAGAGTCTACATCCTATCATTTTGACCTCACTAGTATAAGCACAGCGACACTTAAACAACATAGCATATTTCAGTCTTTCAGAATACTCTCCTTACAATCGCCGAAATGAAGTTCTTTTTTCGCCCTCAGAAGTATCTCAACGTAGCTCAGTGGACAAACTGCTTTTGCATTTTCGCCCCATGTAAAGGAATCCAAGACGGTCTTGGATTCTGGATTTCTCACCATGGATTCCGGATTCCTAAGCTTTTAACCCTTTCCTGTCAGACTTTTGTTTCCTTTAAAAACCTCATTTTTACTGTTAAAGCGGTTTTTTAAGTGCTACGTTGCCAAATGCTACTAAACTTTGCTACAGCCAAAATTTTGGTTGATTAATCAGGTTTAACGAAAAAATAAAACATTTAAAACAAAATATCCTTTTCTTTAAGTCTGGTTTTCGTTCGCACTTAAATAGCAGATTTCTGCCGCTTAAGTACGAAGTCGTCTATTTGAAAAAGAAAACATCGTTTTGTTTTCAATACGTAAAAATTCACTTATATCGTAATCTGAGTTTATACGGAGACAAGTAAATTATCTTGTTGGCGCACCTGTTAAGAGGAGTCTATAAAGTTAAGTAATCCACAGCATTGAAGTGAAATGACTGAAACAAAAGGATAGTCGCGTTTTTCGTGCACTCTTATTGGCTACTGAAACTTGGGATAGCATTTACTAGTATATACCAAACCAGTGGATAGTGTTTTTCGCACGCTCTGATTGGCTACTCAAACTCAGGATAGTATCTGCTATTCACCTCCCACCGTTGATTTAGCGCACGAATTTCGTCTGTGTGAAAATTAACCCTAAACCTTACAATTTCTTCAGTTGTCTCTGGAGTTTTCTTTCTTTTCTTCTTGGAATCCTGCGCACGATACCTTACACGGGTGATTTTGAAAGTATTTGTGCTTTTTTTTTTAACAACTCGAAACCTCCACACTCGCGTTAATGGCCTTCATTTGGTAATTATCATTCTAATTATTTCCCTCTTTTAACTCGCATTTATTTCAGTCACTTTAATAATAGTCTTAATAAACGCAAGCGTTAACTCTCTAATGTACAGTAAGGCACCAGCTAACTTTAGTGACTTTGGTAGTTTGCTAACAAAACAACGTCGAACATATTTTCATAATTATATTTGAAACAAATTTTGAATCTAATGAGAACTCCTTAAATTAATTAGCAATTTCCATGAAATTGCAACAGCCTCTAATTTGGTGGTGTAATGTGTCTTTCCAGAAAATATCCATACCCCCTCCCTCCACCGAAGGTCTTTTGGTTTAAATTCCCCGTTTGGCTTCTGAGAGCCCTCACCCTCTTGGAGTTTCCAATGACCTTCCATGAGGTGGGTATGGAAATTTTCTTCCGCCGAACCTCGCAATTCGATTTTAAGAGTTAGAACAAAAAAAACAAAGCCAGCCAGTACTAGCACAGGGGGACCTGTATATCTTAAAACTGATAAAATTATGTCTGATTTCTCCTCTAGGATATAGAGAACCAAGTGTGGCGACAGCTTATGTGTATCATGGTATTCATCGTCGTTTGTTAGGCTACCACAGGTTTGAATTTCTCTCGAGGAGTGACACATTTTACAGACTGCTTTATGGAGAATTAGATCCTATAAATTTCATGTGTGAAGCTCTGAAGATCTCATCCGCAGACGTCCATGATCTAGATGCAACTCTGGCAAAGATATTTACGGCTAAGACACCTGAAGGATTTGAGTTCATTGGTGCTCATACGGAAGGAACAGGTAAATATAATTATATATTGTGGGCACATGCCGTAATCGGGGATGGAGACCGTGAGGGTGGGATCCACCGCACCCATGATGTGCAACAATTTTGCTCAGCGCATTCTCGACTTAAAAGTCATGAATGCGCTTGTGCAGTTGTGGAGACTTGCGGCAGTTGAGAAGATTTGTCACGTGCAGGGACAAAAGTTTGTCATCCTCTATTTTGGTCTAATTTCACCCACGTGTACTTGAGAAAATAACTGAATAAATCTTAAGAATTGTTACGTTGTTGCTAATTGTTTTTTCTAGGCAATTGGTTTTTTGGCAACCAGTTTGTCTTATTCAGTGTACTTCCGCATTCACCACTTTGCTCACAGAGCCCTTTGATTAGAAAAAAATGTGCCTTCCTCAAGTTCCTAGTCACCGTAAGAAGCAACCACCTTTCATGGACAATAGCAAAATCATGAAAGATATACACAGTGCGCAAGTACATAGTTTTCTGCTTTGGCTAGAGCCGGAAAGACCTGTGCAGTTAAATTTTGCTGCTACAAATTTTTCGCAGTTAAGATTAACATCAACCCAGCCACGTTAACAATAAGAAAACAGCCGAAAGGACACTTGTAAAGGGCAAACATCCAGAACATCCATCGACTGTAGCTAAGTCAAATTCTTGGTTTTCAAGACATGTATGTGAAAATGACAGGACGTCCTGACAAGACCAAACATTCTAAATCCAACAGCTTGCTGGACTCGGAGTGAAAACACTGATGTTTTATAAGACTTTTCCTGCAGTTGTCATGAGTTACTTGTGTCAGAAATGCAAAAGCAACTGGCATGGGGGTACCCGCCGGACTTCCTTATTTTGGAAAATCGGTCTTCCTTACTACATGTGGCCAAAGTGTCTGTTAGGCTAAAGTCATTGCAAATGAATCCCTGGAATGCAACTTTCTATGTCAGAGTTGTTTATAAGAGTGGATGTAATAAGCAAATTTATTCAACTAGTGACGCCCCTGTAAACGGCAGTATTTGTAAACCTTGACAGCCGCAAGTTGGCGGGCGGGTAGAAAAATGCAAAAAGTTTAAACTTCCTACACTGATATTTTTATTCATTTTGTATTAATCTGCCAAGATCGGGAAAAAAAGTGGGGGTCATCTACTATTTAATACAGTTAACTATAGGCAAGGTGAACACAACGGCTACCAGTCCTCTATGTGATTACATTTCTGCGTAAGCGCGGGCGCTTGTGCATGATGTAACAAGACACTGGGGCATGTATTACACTTACGTGCGCAGTAAGAATGCCCATAAACAAATGTCGCGAACGTCCTGAAGAGAAACCAGCTGCAATCGTTTGAACTTTTCATAGCAACAATGTGGTTAAGAGTCTCCCCCTTATGCTTTCCTGAAGCTAAGCCTGGTTTTTCTGCACTGTACAAGCAACAATAATACAGGTGCAAGCATAAGCACAGCCTGAAAAGGGGTCTTCTCTTGAAATCAGCAACAGTTTTTAGCATGGCAAGAATTAAAAAAAACCCACTCATTTCGTTTTAGTGAGATCTTGCCTTTCTAGCCCCTCATAAGGTAAGAGAGCTACTTCCCCATATAGGCCCTCTCCACATCGTAATCCCGATGTAGTAACAAAATGGCGGTAAACTTTTTTTTGTGATAACTTATTGAGTTTTAAAGCAATTGCCCTGACACTTCGCAGCAATATAGAACTCGTCATCCTGTGAAACTTACTTATTTTAGTTTTCCAATTTTGACATTTTTGGCCGGGAAAATGACGTCACGTGATCTTTAGGCTTTTTCCTGCCATTTTGATTGTTTTATTGCTAATGGTCAGGTGACCAGATAACTGTTGTCACGTGACCTATACTATCTCATTTATAAACATTGTACCTGCTTGGCTCCTGCTTTAAACGTTTCTGGTAACTTTTGTGCGGATGGCCAATGTTTTACGAGGTTTGGTAAAAAAATTATGTGAAAATGGCAAAAGAAGATAGTGGCTACTACTATGTACCTATGAAGAAAGGAGTGGGTCGGAAAGGCAAATAAACAAAGATTCATTAACATTGCAGGACGTAGTGAGTCGTATGATGATGAGGCTATGCATGCAAACTTAGGTCCAGAAGAATTGTCTTCTGGAAATGATCAAGATGGACAAGAGTTTTATGAAGTTATGGATCACGGCAGAAATCCAGGTGATGATGGACAGCTTTATGTGAAAATGGGTCAAGATGGAAATCCAAGGAATTTGTCTCCTGGTGATTATGATCATGCTGAACAGTTTTATGAGCACATGAATCCTGGAGGAAATGATATCACTGAAGAAGTATATACGGACATGCAGCCTGCAGCCACAGATTATTATACAGAACTCTACATGTCGATGGACCAAGGTCTGGTAAAAAAGAACATGTCATTGTTTGTGCTTTTTTTTTGTTTATAAAGAACCGCTAACCTCATTCCCCCCTCCCAAGGGGAGGAAGTGATATGCTGGTATGTAAAATGACATCAGATGTGAATGAAGCCAAGTATTATAAGTTAATTCCCCAATTTTAAATACCTACAAGCCAGCACCTATGCCATTGGTGAATACTTTTAAGCCCCACATAAGTACCATTTCGTTTTTATATCGGAAAAGACCAGGTAGTATTCTTTATTTTACATGTTAAAGAAATAACTGCCATAACTACCACGGCAAAATTTTGGACCAAAGATAGGATACCAAAGTACCAAATTAAAACCATTCAAAGGGGGATATTTAGGTAAACTGTATAAACTTGGTGCAAGAAGATTGTTTGCAACAATGACTTGTTTGTATTTAATGGATGTCCGTAAAGTGGGATTTGACTGCATTTACTTTTGTGAAGTGCTAAGTTCCATTAACCTTTTTGTTTTCTAGAAGTTACATTGTACCCACAGATTAGCTTCTGTCTACTAAGCTATGTTTTCGTTTTTGTAAGCAGGGTTGGAACAAACACCAGATAGTTTTGGTTATGTAAAACCAACATCAAATCGGCCATTTAGTCAGGATGCGGTCCTTTTTAACCGCTCGGCCAGTACTGCCGCTGCCATAAGGGCAAAGCAGCTTGAAAATGAAAGAAAAACCCAGTCCTTACCAGCAGGTATGTCACATGATCTCACTGAGCCCTTTAATCCCAGGAAAAAGTAAAGTCACACACGAGCTTCATGGCGACAAATAACTCTGGTTTCTTTAGCATGAAGTAGCTAGACAGCTGAGAGGAGTATTGACTCACATGTAAACTTAGGAACTAGGTCAATGGCAAAGCAGTCTGACTTTAATTGTCAGTCTTATAATTTAACGATTTGTAAAATGAGCACGTATTAACACACACGAGGGCGTGATGTTGAAGCGTTTGGTATATCAGATCTTCTATCGAATTTTTGGTCCAAAGATCAGAGGGATGGTAGTCGAGGCTGTCTCTGCATTGTGTCATGTTCTTTCCTAAGACGAAAAAATCTTTACTGTTACCGGGGAAAAATACCCTTTATTTGTCACCTTTGTTTTGCTATTTTTGCAAATCATTATAAGATTGCAACAAATGAGTGGAAATCAGTCGCCTGATACCAAAAAATTTGCCTCCATGCTATTTCTTTCACAAAAATTGTTTTGGTCTTTCACTGGACAGCAACTCAGAAGTTTGATAGAAGGTTGAGTTTATCCTTATAGGTCCCTTTTATAGCGGAGCTCCTTTGCGGCCGAAGGCTGCAGAGCGGAGCACTATGGTAACCTATCGATCCGAGAAATTTGAGTTCTAACCTTAGCGTACGCCTGTACGTACAGACTCTGGGGGAGGAGGAGGGGAGTCTCAAGGCAACCCGACGGGGGAAGGAGAATGCCATCTTTTCCTGGCGGGAAATCGCGCATTGTTTTTGGGTAACCAGCATTTTTCTTGGCGGGGAATCGCATGACCATCGTCGCTTGTGAAAAAGAGGTTTTTTCAAAAGCTTAAGCTTAGAAGTAGAAGAAGTAGTTGCGTAGTTGCTATCAGTTGTCAATCGAAGCATGGTGGCTGAGAGTCCAGTTGTAGTCTAAAGATGTGATCTACAATCGAATAAAGTTTGAAGAGCAATCCCAGAGTCTTAGTACCTCTCTGCTTAGCAAGCAGAGTGCAGTTCAACATATAGCAAAACGATTGTTCGATTGTTTGAAGTTTAAAAAAACATGAGAAAAAATATCTATTACCTATGAATTGAAAGAAAAAGTCCAAAAGAATACTCAGTTGTCTTTTTGGTGGAAGGTGAAAAGTTACAAGTTACGAAATTTGCCTTCGAGAACTTCATCTTTGTTGTGTTCTGCTGCGATCTCGGTCGACACATCGCTTGAGTTTGCAGGATTTGACAACGGTTTCGACACCAAATATAGCTTTTAGGTCTGGCTAAATCTATATATTATCTTAAGGGTACTGATATTTTCATCCATTCTGAGTATTTTGAAATCAGAACATCAATAGTGCAAAACTAATTTCAGCAGTACTTAAAATTCTTCAAGGAATTAGTAGCTATTTAACTTATTTTAGCAATATTTGCACATTAATTTAATGGGTAATCTTAGTTTTTTCGGTTGTTTTTTATAGATGATCTAATTAATGACAGATTCGTGGTAATATCTTTTTGCTACTAGGAAATAATACCAAGAAGAGGGTCAACAAGTTCAAAAGACTCCACAAGTTTTAGTAAGCTAATTAATTGAGATTATTTTTATGAATGTTTATAAATTTCTTTAAGCTACGTTGTAAAAGAATGCAATTATTGATCATAATTCGAAACGTTAGTTTGATATGAATTTTCCCTAAAACAGAAGTTTTCATTTTTTCACCACAATACCAAATTGTGTGAGCAATAGCTTTTCAACTCAGGTAGAATGTGGAAGTTCCACATCAGTCAACAGAGTGCTTGGGCTTGTAATCTAATTGTGATAAAAAAGGAAGCAAAGTCTAAGTGTTGTGAGAAGTGTGAAAAATTGAGCAAAACTAGTGACGAATAGCAAAAGCTCATATACTTTGCCAGCCTCAAATAATTTGTTTATATTTATAATTACATAGATAATATTAAGTGATTATTTTGCAAAAGTGATATAAAGGGTTCTGTATCAGTGATATATAGCTGTAAAATAAAGACATTCCGAAGTTTATTTTATTTTATTAGACAGCATGAACAAAGAGGCCACTTGACCGGAGCGGCGATACCCCCCCCCCCCTTAAAATAGCAATAAGAGAACTGAAGACAAAATTTTCTGCCATGCACACATACATATTTAATCCTTGCTACTAAAGCAGATATTGCTGCCCTTTTAAAAGAAAGGATTTTGTGCTCTGATTATCTTGTGAGAAGCTCTGCCCTCTCTGATGGTCTCTTTTGTCTTGCTTTTGTAGCTTCTAGCAGTACTTGTAGTTCTGGCAGCAGTGGAATAGGATCACTGACCTCAGAATCTGAGGTATGTTTATACAATTGAACCTCTCCACAAAGACATCTACCAGACATTTACCCTGGCTATTACAGTTTCAAAAAACAGGTCTTAGCCCAAAAGAGTGGAATATGCCAGAGAAAGAAAACGGTTGTTTAACTATCAAATTGCCTATAGCTAAGGACTGGACTTAGGGTCTGGATAAAAATAAAAGAAACAAGAAAACTTGTGATTTGACAAAGACGGGCCCTTTGAAGCTGGAGGTAAACTCCAGTAGCACCGGTTAGGCATTTTTTGCGCACGAATACATTAACGTCGGTGACGTCATAGGCTTTTGTCTTCATCTCATGAGTAAAATGAGGTGGATTGTCATTAGCGTATAACCAGTTTGACAGGTTTCCAGTTCGCATCTCATTTCTGATTGAAAATCACTAAACCGTGACGTTCTTCCACAAGCTTTCATTTCTTGCCGCTTTCATCGTTACTGTAGACAAGTATTGTCATTAAACAATAGAAAGCTATTTTAGGTTCCACTGATTCAAAAATTGTGCATTTTAATGATGGCGCCAACAAACCAACTACACACAGATTTTAAGTGAAAGCTTTATTTCAACAGACAAACAATTTTCGATCCAATTAATTTCTCTGATTCAACAGTATCCTAGTTTTCTCATCACGGCCGCTATTTTCTCCAAAATTTTACTTTCTGCAAAGAACCTCCTGCTCCTCCACAATTTTTCCTCCTCCTCCTCCATAATTTTATTTCCCTCCTTCTACTCCTCCTCCTCCTCCTCCTCCTCCTCCTCCACAATTGGTTTTTTTGTCTCCTTCTCCTCCGTGATGAGAAATTTACGATACTGTTGAGTCAAAGAAATTAATAAGGTAGAAAAAATGTTTGTCTGTTGAAATAAAGTTTTCACTTAAAATCTGTATGTAGTTGGTTTGTTAGCGCCATCATTAAAATGCACACTTTTTGAATCAGTGGACCGAAAATAGTTTTTCTTTTATTTAAGAACAGTACTTGTTTGCAGTAACAATGAAAGCGGTAAGAAATAAGAATTTGCGGAAGTACGTCACGGTTCAGTGATTCTCAATCACAAATGAGATGCGAATTGGAAACCTGTCAAACCGGTTATACGCTAATGAGACTCCACCTCATTTTATTCAGGAAATGAAGACAAAAGCCTATGACGTCACCGACGTTAATGTACTCCTGCGCACGCTAATGAGATTCCTGCGTAAAAAGGTCTAACCGGTGCCTTTTTATGTGGCCCAGCTGTAATTCCCAATAGGCTTCTTTTCTAACTATACTGGGTTGCTCCAGCATTCAAGCATTCCATTTTTTATTCCAGGATGCCCCTCCTCCGGTACCTCAACGAGATTATCATCAAAAGGAGAAAACTGTAGGTCTGTTCATCTGTCAATGTCTTCCATTTCTCATTTTGAAAGTAAACTTGGGCAGTATTAAGACTAAGAGAGGGATGAAAAGCTGTAAATATCGTTTGTTTTTGTAAATCAACTTGTTTGCATTTTTGTTATAGCTTTCTAGGATATTCAGATCCTGTTAAGTAACAGTTCACAGAGTTAAACAATTTCTACACCACATTTTTGTAATTGGAAAAGGTTTGTCATCATGTATTCCTACAACGACTCTTCTTTCTGACTCAGTTGAGGGACTTCTCAAAAGCTTTTTATACAGGAGTTTGGAGTCCTCTTTTAACATCTGGTGCAAACAGAAGACAAACAATGTGTAAATGTGTAAGTGCTATTAGTTGTGGAACAATGAGTTCGATCAGTGGATTGACAAATCCCTATTCTGCTATTCATGCCCATCTAACAGCATCAGCATAGATGTTAATGCAGGTGCCTTCTATGGAGAACTGTGGTCGTAATTTTTATACTGATCATGTTTTTGTCGCTATAATGCCGTCGTGCAGGCTTGTCCGTCCCGATATCGTGGCTACATCTGGGAGTCCCATCGAATTAGGGCAGTCAAGGTCATGAATGATATTTTGTCGGAGAGGGGACAGGAGAGGGCTTATGTGACCACGATTTTCTTGTGGATGTTACTAGTTCGTATAGTTTAGTGGTCAAACCCGTAATTTTTCAAGTTGGCTGCACCCCTTGGGTAGGAAGGTGTTCTTGGTACCATTTTAAAGCTGCACTCTTTCCCGAATCTGCTTGTTGCCAGTTGAAGTAAGTGTCCGAAGACCTTGGTAACCTGGCCTAAGGTACCAACACTACTTTGCGCTAAAATTTGAAACCAATTTTACTGGCTTTGTTTCTGAACCTCCACGTTGTAGAAAGACACTAAGAACGAAATTTTTGAGCTTTCTATCAACAATCAGTTACTATTAAGGGCAAAACGTGTAAAATTTGAACCATATCGTCAATCTTAACATTAATTTGTGTAACTATTCTAAAGCAGCATTGTCTATAGGCACTTGAAAACCAAACAAACTGTTTTATGTTGCAATTGCTATTTTTCCTACTCAACAGGCGGTGCCTGTAAGCATCGAGCAAAGTTGGAAATCGGCCCAAAAATCAAAATTTTGAAACTTTGTCAGAATAAAGCCTATTACATGCCTGATTCATTGGCATAATTTGTTTTCTCCAAAACTCGAAA
>Ga0126336_10002542_pt1 | contig 10431 bp, 3 predicted proteins | sample SidCmetagenome_FD_92530 | JGI IMG/M metagenome (GOLD analysis project Ga0126336, IMG submission 92530) | Coral microbial communities from El Islote,Puerto Morelos, Mexico - Siderastrea C C metagenome | ecosystem: Host-associated > Invertebrates > Cnidaria > Coral | place: El Islote,Puerto...
TGTGGAAGTTGTGGCATATGTTACATCTCCAAAGGTGTGTGTTGGAGTATAATACCCCAGAAAGTAGCTGGTGGAATCAGCCAACCAACACACTCCAAAGATGACACTGACAGTTATGACCATTAAAGTGACTCTCTTTCGCATCTTCATCACAGCCTGGTTATAAGAGAACCAAAACTATTGTAAGTAGTCTTGAAAAATGTACTAGAATAACTCAGTATAGTGACTTTTTTTCTAGTTTGCTTTGTTCTACTTTTTGTTTGCTTTAATATATTAATTAATATCACACTGACCCGCAATGAAGTTGATCAACTCTGATTAATCCCACTTATATGACAAAACGACTAACAGGGATGACCTAGTCCGGCTGATTAACACACGAACAACGCATCTAACAGTTCACAAATCCCCGCCTACAATCCCCAATAAAGAAAGTTAATGAGAAGGAAAAGCAATTATTTCAAGAACTGTGGAGGACTGTTAGCAGGACCACTGGATCTGCTGTTCTGCATCTTAACCTGGTTCGTAATTGCAATTGAACCAGGGAAATACGCTTCAAGCCCAAATGCAAATATAGTAACCTGCTTATCAAGGGTTGCCGTATAGGGATTTCCGTAATTTTGAAGCATTTTTCGCTTTCTTGGCGGACCAAAACTTGCGGCTCGCGCAAAAAAGCGCGAGAAGGAGGAGGGGAAGCGAGGGAAGGAAGGAAGATCAGACTCATTTGCACATCAAAGATTTTCTCAGACCTGTTGAGGGTAATTGTACTGATTCTGCTGTTCACGTTTGAACCACAACGTGTACACGACTCTGGAGTACACAGTGGCCATCAATGAGACTGGAAAAAATGCACAGAACAGAAACCAAGTCAAGCTGTACACCTTGCCCATCCACTCATCAGGAAACATCTGATTACAGTAATCCGACTCCTTGTCAAAATTTTTAGCAAAGAACTCTGGGCCGTTCATTATCACTCCAAAGCACCACGAACAAGGTATTATTACCTAAGAAGACAAATTGAGGTAAAAGATCGCTGCCAAGTATTTCACACGGAGTCATCATTCATAACCTGCTCGTTTTTTTCTGAGATCTTTCCAAAGCTAATCGGACGATTCTCAGATTTCCTTGGTTAAATTATATGCTGCACTTATTAGATTAGAGTAAATCTAGACTATAAAAGATAATTTTACCCCAAGAAATTTTTTTCTAAAAACACGCTAACCCCGGTGTCAGGATGGCCATGGTACCATTGTTTTTCATTGCCAACCATGTTTGACAATGGTTGACATTTGTATTAAAAAAAAACAGAGCATATCATTACGAATAACTGGTGAGCGGCAGTGTGCGAACTCGCCGACGACAACATGCAGACTTCAGTTGAACAGCTTGTTTATCCTTGTACGCTTTTCTGCTAACTAGCGTACTTAAGACTCCTCAAGGGACTGAGCTATACAAATCGATGTTTGAAGGGTGTATTTTATATGTAGAACATAAATAACGGAAACTACGCTAAGGACTTATATAATTACGTCCATAAAATTGGCGCAATTTTTAAGCAAGTTTAAGATGTGACTATGGCGCAACTGCCAAAAACGACTTTGTTACCCACTTTAGCCACCTAAAACTCAGATTTAGTCGCATGAATTAAAACGTCTCTGCAAAATTTAGAAAAACAAAAGCTAATTAATTATGTCTAACAAAACAATCATGCACGAGCAAACCTTAAGTTTGCAATTTGTGAGCTTTCCCTTGTTTCCATGAGGGTACGTCACAGCATAATAGCGTTCAATTGCTATGGTAACCAGAGTGAATACGGAAGCAGCACCACCGACCCAGGCCAAGTTACCGCCCGTCAGCAGTTTGCAGAACACATCCCCAGTCACCCCATCTGGGTGGGTGAACGCATGGATAAAGATGTATTGGGGTAGAAAAAAAGTTGCCACTGTCATGTCTGCGACGGCAAGGTTCAAAAGAAGATAGTTTATTGACGTCCTGTGAAGAGAAAAATATAATCATTGATTTACCAAATTTACGTCAGTCTTTGGTATTCAATTAATAATCAATTGCGCGAAGCTGTTTGAAACTAGCAGCACGCCCGAAAGGAAAGACACTTTATTCAAAACTTACGTAATACACGGTCACAAAGTCTACTGTAAAAACCAACGAATGCCTAATCCCTGAACGGTGCAACGAACCCGGCAGGATGGGTACAGGTAACATGCAAGACAGGGAGGAAAATGGAAACTACACCGAACAAGAACTGATGCGTGAGAGAACGTGATCCAAACACGGGAACGAGACCCAGCCTCCTATCTGTGACCGTGCAAACCGCGGATTAAACCGAATCAATTTGCTTTTCACCACGGAAATGGAAACCGTCTGGAAGTAAGCGAACGAAATTTCATTGTAGGGTGTAAGGTCCAGTTTAGCTTATCCAGATATCATGTGGGATCCTTATACCTATAGGGAGCGGGGATGGCGCAGTGGTCAGAGCACTTGCCTCCCACCAATATGGCCCGGGTTCGATTCCCGGTCCCGGTGTCATATGTGGGAGTATATGTGGGTTGAGGTTGTTGTTGGATCTGGTCCTTGCTCTGAGACGTTTTTCTCCAGGTACTCCGGTTTTCCCCTATCCTCAAAAACCAACATTTATAAATTCCAATTCAGTCTTAGTGGTGTCCCCAATTAGCATCCTGTGCAAAATACCGTTGACACCTAAATAAAGTGATTTTTTTTACCTCATGTCTTGATTCTTGATTATGACAACACAAACCAATAAGTTCCCCGCGATGTTTGAGATGGCCAGTAAGGAATGCACCGTTGTTATAGCAATCTGGGCAGGTTCAGAATCCGTGTACATAGACATAGCTACAGAAACACTTCAAATTCCAAAAAGGAAACAGCAGCCTTAACAAATCTAGGTTTTTCAAAGAGTAAGCAGGAAGTCAAAATATTAGAATAGTTAGTACTTTTAATTTTCAAATAAAATACACCATTTTTGACATGAATTGTAACCAAAAAACAAACAAACAAGCAAACATAACAAATCGACACACCACATTAAGCTTCAAAACGTACCATGAATCTCCTGTTCTTACCTATAGAGAAAGGAAACTGAATTCACACTAACTGAAGGTTTTTTCGACACGCCAAATGCAAAACATGGGAGTGTTACTGAGCTGTTCCTAAGCAAGGCTGAGTGTGTTTTACCTTTGGGCAGCTTATACTTTTGGTGACATGTGCGTACCAGTTTAAGTCAATTGTATTATGAATACTGTTATGTTATTGAACTTTGACCCTTCACGTGTCACGTGTTTGTATAGTCTTGCATTTAGGAGTGCGCACTTGTAGCACGCCAGAGGATTAAACATGGCTGTTCGTTGAATCGTTTTTGTTGTTTCTTGTCTGTTTCCAATAACCCGAGAAGTACGGTGTAGGAAAGCCTAACAGTTTCATTCCTTGTCTTTTGTAGAGGCAGGATAAAAACGCACACAGTGGATGAGAGAATAAAATATCTTTTTTTTTCGAAAGTTCAATTTCATAATCAAGACCCGGAAGTTACACGTTGAGTTAAATTATGACTCCAAGAAATCCACTCACACGTATATGACAAACGGCAAAGCACGTAGTCACGATGGGGGGAGGCAACTTGCTTGCATACTGCAAGTCTTGGCTGAGTGTGATTTACACTATAACTCGATCGAAAAAAATTCTTGGCAAAAACTGAGTGCTACACATGGACGGTCCGATACCATGATTTCACAGATTCGATTAAAATATACCACAGCTAAAGCTATAAATTTCTAAATTATTGGTTGATGGACCAAAATTTGTTTCAATAACATTTCAAAGTAATCAGAAAGCATGTTATACTGCAGAGGTCGTACATAATAAAAACAGTCTAATGAAAAACATCGCATAATCAGCATAAACATCTACATCCGTTGTCACTTATCCGGTAACGAGCAATTTTAAAATGATTTCAATACTACGTCCTTCTCATTTTTAATTCCTGGTTTTCATCACTGTGATAAAATGAAGTTTGCTTGGATGAGCAACATTCAGAAACAAAACAGTTAAACGGAAGGTAAAAGCAAACGACGACAACAATTTCTGGGTCTACAGTACTCTCCAGAACAAAGTTATCGAGAAAGTAGTTTTCAAGACACGGTATGCGTCCGCCATGTCTGTGTCCCTCTTTGGGGCACCAATATAATGGCGGCAATCAGAGTCAGTACATTTCAGGTAATGAAATCAACATTCCTAATTTCTGTTGACACTTATGGAGATAGCATTTTTACGCTATTATGATACTTGAAAATTGAAAAGCTACGCAAAAATATCGGTTTTAAGGCATTTTAGAATTTTCGTGTTACGAGCTGCCACGAATTTGCCACTGGTGCTCTGGTTTGTAATGCCCTTTAGTTTACGTTTTAAAATTTTGATAACGTCACATAAAAACAAGCAATATCATTACGTGTTCTTAAACCTCAGTGTTGTTAAGCAAAAACTATCTAAGAATCAGAAGCTAAGCGCATGGTATCAAGTTCGAAGAGGTGGCCAAGCTGAGAACTAAGAATGCATCTACACTCTAATTTAAAACTCAGTACACAATTAACATTTCTTAGGAGTGGTAGCGCCTCAAACCCTGTCGCAAATACTCAGGATGGATTGGTCTGGATGCCATAAGCCCTGATTTATTGACACTGAAAGTCACAAAAAATGGATTAAAGTCCTTTCGAGTTTTTTTCAGAAAAATGAAAGGAAGCCAAAATAATAATTTTTGGCAGCAACAAGACAAACTTCCTAAGAAAGGGTGCCATAAGACCTGATTTAATCGCACAGTAAGAAACCCTGAAAGTTTTAAAAAATCAAACTCGCTTCGAAATTAATATTTTTAAGAACAATAAAAGGAATCCAAAATCACATTTTTTTATAGCGGATGTTAACAACGAGGCAAACTTACTAAAGAATGGAAATTAAATAAGGAGAAATCGAAGGCGTCATTCAGGTTTATACGTAGGTGACCTGTATAGGAAGCCTAGAGGGCAGGCAGTCCGATTACCGGGCTTAACCCTTGTTTGCTTTCAGGGACCCGAGGTGGGGCAAATTCCACCCCCCTTCCCTCCTTCATTAACTCTGAGAATATCAAAGCTATGACAACTAAACGTAGGGGGCAGATGGTACATCCAAAAAGTTTCCTTTGAGATCCACAGCATGAGTTAATGACGTCGTATGACGTAGGAATTACGTCATGTTCCCAAACGGCGGCCATCTTGGATCCGCCACCGTGAATTTCTTGATTTTTCCACAAAAATCCGAAAGTACCAAAATTGACCAAAAAAGTGCTCAAAATGATAAAATCAACACTGCAAAGATCTAAACATGTAAAAGCTACCTCAAAAAAGTTGTAATTTTTTCATTCAAAAGAGGAGAATTCAAAATTCTGACTCCCATAAAAACGACTCAGTTGGAAGCTTAAGATCCACCAACAAGTTATGATTATTTAAGGAGACAAACTTGAGGTAAAAGATCGCTGTCAAGTATTTCACACTATTATTCATAACCTGCTCTTTGTTTCCTTAGATCTTTCCAAATATAGCCGGGTGATGCTCAGATTTCCTTGGATTATATGCGCCTAAACTTAAACGCGAGTGAATCTATAGAATAAGAAATATTTTGCCCTAAGGCCGGGGCCAAACGAGACCGAGAGTTTAAAGGATGAGAGTTGAACGAGAGTTTTCTTCAAGTCTCGGTGACTGTGGTCCGCCCGGCCAAACGAGAACGAGAGTATCTGAGAATTCGTCGTGTGTGACAAGACAAACGCGGGCCAAACAAGAGAAAACTCTTGGCGACTCTCAACAAAAATATGAACAAGTTCAAATTCGGCGAGAGCGTGTGAGAGTCGCCGAGAGTCGCCGAGAGCGCTTGAGAGGTTAAGGCCAAACGAGAGCGAGAGTTAGAACTTTCATCAACTCTCGGAAACTCTTGATCTCGTTTGGTCCCGGCTTAAGAGCATGTTTTCAAACATTAAATGAATGAATGAATGAAGGAAGGAAGGAAGGAAGGAACGAACGAACGAACGAACGAACGAACGAATGAATGAATGAATGAATGAATGAATGAATGAATGAAATGAAAAACTTTATTTTAGTATCAAAGTATACCAGCCGGTCAAAAGTGGCCTACTAATTGGGGTCACCTTTTTATAAGAAAAAAATATGCATAACTAGTGAGGCGATTTGTGTGAATTCGTTGACGAAATCGAACTTTAGTAGCAAAACTTGTTTATTTTTGCGAGCGTCTGTTCCAACTAGCGTAGACTTCTAACTCAGAGGGAGTTATTCATTCAAGTTTATGCTTAATGGCTGTGTTATATACTGTATGTACAACTTCAATAACACCTTGTATTCTGCGAGCCAGTATAAGCCGGGTCTCTAAAACGTCCCCGAGGACATTACTACTAGTCAGAAGGATATATTCAAAGAACAGGTGAAGCACCCAGCTATTTAACTTTAACGTTTTGGATTACCTGTTAATTTGATTTCTTTCTAGTTGTTGAATTGGTAGTGGAGCTGAGGGAATCGTATATAATAGACTTTTTAAGATAATTTAATGCCTTTAGGATCTATATAAAGAAAGTGTTTCCTTTGAGAGCGACAGAGATGAAAAGAAGCTTTTACGCTGTTTGTCCAAGGGCTTTTCAAGAGCTGCACTAGGGATTAATTTGCAATGACGTAGGTACCATTGTTCATACTTAAGGGGAAAAAAGGTTCGCCTTCGATTCCATTACGAGTTTGCACGACGTTGTGTTTTTAACCCCTCCAAAGGCCTTCGAGTTCGAGACAAATTAAATAAATCCAATTATTCATTTGTGAATCTCCAGGAATAGTGTACCCAGTAGCTTTCATTTGAATGGTCATACTTTAGGACCTTAAATATCATCAGACTTTAAATGTTAGATCCAACATGTACAGTATAATGGCAGAACTGATCAACAGCATCCATTTCAATATATAAACGCACTGCAGGATTTCATCAATCAATTTCGGCAAAGTTAGAAATGCATACTTGAAGCAAGCATTTTCTCTTGAAGGGATTTTAAAATCATTGTTTTTATTGTCGAACGCCAATTGAGTAAAATATTGAGTTATCTTTTCGTATATTTGAAACAAAACTACAGTTACTAGAAGAGGACAGAGCACATACCACGTGAGCTTTTACTGAAAACTAATCATCGCATGCTTTTTATTGCCCTGTCCTTAAAGCGACAAGATTACGTAAAACCTATGTGATTGTCAGTTTCCCAACAAGTACAATGAAATATATATCCGGAGAAAAGAGCAAAGAGGCCATCAGAATACATAAAATATATACTCACCTTATGAATATCTGTCATGAAAATCAGAATTTGTAGCCAACGCGATCAACAAAACATCGAACAACGGAAATTTGACAAAAAAACGTGTCAGTCCATAATTAAAGGAATAACCACCAGGGAGTTAATAAAATTTGTGTCACTCATTTACAAAGTTAAACACTAGGAAAAATAAAACACATTTTTCACTGGATAAAGATATTGCTTTTCGGTAAATGTCGCTTTCGTTGTTCATTATCTTGTTTGCATTTTCCGCGAAAATAAAGTTTCTGGATAATTTCACAAGCCATTCTGATATTTGCACAATCTGGCTTACAACGTAATTTAGGTTTATGCATAGTTTCATACAGATACAAAATCTTCCCGGTTCCCTGTTTTGGCTCTGCATTTTTAATACCGGTCTAAAATCTCATGTCCGAACGAGTTATACCGGCGGTACGAGTTGGCCCTGTAGTTGTAACTGATCGAAATTTTCAATCCGATGCGAAACGTCACAACAGTATCATGTAAACGCGGTATCGGGCCGCTCGTTTCACATTTTCATTGCACTTCAAATTGAAACTCATATCGCCATGAAAACAGTTTAGGTAAACCGGATGTTAAGTTTTCCGCTAGTACCATGTCGAAAGCGGTACCGGGTTTGCAAGGAAATACCGTGTTGAAATAAAGTTACCATACCATACCATACCCCTTAGAGTTCCATAAATACAGGATAGACAAAAGAACTGACAAACAAGCAAACGAAAACTCTTCACAGAGTTATAATGGGTGGTCTTGGTCTTTACACAAGAAATTGTAAAGCCAGATCACAGCTCCACTGCACCTTTAGCGATTCGCACACAGCCTATTTCATCGCCGTGTGTAGGACTGGGGTTCGTTTTGAAACGTCATTCGCCCGTCATGATTTCCTCTTAATCCTAATAATTACAAACTGGTTAATTATAAGGATGGAGGAGGTAAATTGGCAAGCTAAATAAAAAAAAATGGTAAATGTGTACTTTATCTGTTTATTGAGTAATGTCAGTACCCATAAACGAAAGTATAAATTATGGAAACAAATTCACGCTTACTATGAAAGAAAAATCTATTTTATACACTTTAATACACCGCCGGCTCTATAACCAACCTTTTTTTTTTTGTTGGCTCTAGAATTACACAGTTTCCTTTCTAAAAGTGACTAAAAGAAGCAGCAGATTGTATGTTCTTCGAGATGTAAATATTTCAATTAAATGTTGCCAGATGTTTGAAAAAAATTTTACCAATTTTTTTAAATGCCCAATGCAGACTATTGTAAAGATAATGCGAAATTAAAGGGGAAAAACATATGAAAGGGTACTAAATGCCAAACATGCCTATATAATTTGATGTTTTCACTTATTTGGTGCGGAAGACTTAGGACGGCCACCCGTGGGAATGAGCAAGTAACCGCCTAATATGGCTTATTCTAGTACAAGGCTAAATTTTGCCGTTCTCCCATTGGTCGAAATCGTTTACGTGACGCGATAGTGTCTCTCTCTTCATATCAGCATACTGTACCCGTTTTTGGGCAATTTTCGCTCAACTTTAGCATTGTACAATAAAAACTTTAGAGTTCTTCTGTCTCAGGCCCTATGTGTGATAGGTTCATGTAAACTTCATATAACTTCTTAAACTTCATAAAAGCCCTCGAACTCTTGTGAACATCAAATTTCCTCTGGGAACCTATCAAATGATAGTGCCTTCGACAGAAGAATTCTGTTGTTTAAATTGTGACAAAATAGAGGCTCGCTTGCTTTAAAAATAATGGAAACTTCATTCATACTTCGAAAACACAAAAACTGGAGAGACAGTTACTTACAATCTTTGTTTAAAAAATTCACCGCTTTGTCCAAGGGTTTTATTTGTGTGCTCGTTCGATTATATTTCTTTACAGTGACATCACTAATCATTAGAGCGTTTTTGTGTTTGCAATAAATGCACGTTAAATTGCATTTCGAACTCTTTCCTTTCATCGGTTTGTTTGAAACGAACAGCCTAACATAATAGAGGTTTGCTATAGTGTATAGTAATATCAATGCTTATAAATGTGTGAGAAATTCAAAAAGAACTAAAAACGTGAATGTTTTCATTTCGTTTTTAAGTGCACTGTATAATGTACAGAGAAAAGAAAACAAAAACAAAATAAGAGTACGAAAAAAGTGAAGCATGCCTTTGATTTAATTTAACACACTATTTCCCCCAGGTCGACCCCGCCAGCTGCCCTTGCTGTCATGCCAGCCTCAGTTAAGGAAGAATAAACTCACAAATCAGAGTGAAGTTGAAAATGAATGCAGAATGAGACCGCTATCAGTCATAACTTGCATATCTCGCTGTAAAGTCCACACACTTGACGCCCTTCTTGTTGGTATGAATGCCATTCCTCTTCTAGTGGCGTGAACTCGGTTTCTTTCTCCACTTGTGCAACATAACAGAGTCTTGATTTGCATTCTGAAGCGAGGATTTACATACGCGTATATGAAGGGGTTGACGGTTGAATTGCACGTCACCAAGATGATGGAAATAATATCAGCGGTGTCTCCGAGGTTGTGCTTGGAGCTGAAATGGATCATTGCATAGATCACGAGGTCAGGGGTCCAACATAGGACGTAAATGATGCTGACTGCTACAACCATCTTGGTGACGCGTTTGCGCACTCTCAGAAGCCCCTGGAAAATAAAGGATTGGTTTAAGGAGATGTTACTCGGCGTGCATTACAATAGTGCCTCAAACGATTATTGACTCCAAGGATACCCCAAAGCTCCTCCTGGACTTTGTAATTGTTGGTCCAGCAGCTTTCAAATGCATGACGAGAGTAATTCGTATTTGCACCTCGTCCTCAGGGCGCTTTTCAATATGGCGGCTGCTCACCAGAAGAGAAGACCCTGGCACACAACAGATCACGTGACCAAAATCTCCACCGAGGATGGAGATTTATTCAAAATGGCGGCTACGGCTAAAAGAGTGAGAAGATCTGGGTACGAGATATGGTTAAGGCGAAGAGAAAGCGGAGAAAGCTGAGGTTCAGTTCAAGAAAA
>Ga0126336_10002543_pt1 | contig 10430 bp, 9 predicted proteins | sample SidCmetagenome_FD_92530 | JGI IMG/M metagenome (GOLD analysis project Ga0126336, IMG submission 92530) | Coral microbial communities from El Islote,Puerto Morelos, Mexico - Siderastrea C C metagenome | ecosystem: Host-associated > Invertebrates > Cnidaria > Coral | place: El Islote,Puerto...
CCCACATTTCAGGAGTGAATCGGGAACCATTGGAAACCACGAGGTTCTCCAAGCAGTTGGTACCAGACCTCGCAAGCTGCTCGTTATCTGAGGAGTGAAAGGAGAACAACAGTTAGTTATGAAGAAAAAAAAACTTGTTCACTGTTCTTTACCAGCCATGCCAATAATTATCTCATGCAAACAAAAAGTGGAATTTTTACGCTTAGCACCCGTTACACATTTTCCCGCGCTTGGCAACAGATGCATGTAGCCCCCAGTCCCCCATTTTTCTCCCGCGTTCTTGCTTCCCTTCCCCTTCCCCTTCCCCGTTTACGCCTGCTACGCAGGCTAGTTTTCCCGCGCTTGGAACCGCTGCACGTTTTCTAGCCCCTATCGCGGGGTGCACGTTTCCCCGCCCTTTACATCGGTTGCATGATTTCATGCACTTTACGCCAGGCATTTTTCCGCGCTTGGCTTCCCTGCGCTTGTCCGCGCTTGGCACTAAGCACAAATAATTCATCACTGAAAAGCATCAATACCTTGCTGGACACACCACAACAGATGTGAGAACATGTCTTCCAAAAGCACATCAGACAGAACTTCAAAGTATTGGGTGAACACATCAACTACAGCGTACAACGCGTGATTACACGTCGTTGTCATCCATTCTGATTTCTAAAGAAACAAGCAAGAAAAAAACCGAGAATCAGAAATTTTAAATCAAGAAAATCAACCGCACTCGTAGGGCAAACCTTTTATTGAAGAGTCTGAAGATTTCAGTTTAAAATTGAGTTGTTTTTTTTCTCGCGGACAACCAGGTTTAAACCGTTATCAAATACTGCCAGAAACGCATATTTTTTAAAACGCTCTCCAATCTTCTAGTTTTCATCTTCACCCAAACGCTAGGAACACGAAGTCACTTCCTCAGACTGTAAAATTGTGCGGTTCGTAAAGAAGAAAGAGAACTTTTCCTTACCTCCGACCAGTCGACTTGCTGATCTGGTAGCTTCATGTTGTCAAAAATCCTAAACACAACTCTGAACACATCTCTCCACCAGTGCTTCTGAAAAGTGTGTCCGTAACTCTTCATAATCTCAAACATCACTGTTAAACCTCTGCAATAAATAACGTTTTCTCATGGTCACTGTCCTGGTTAGGTCCACGTAAAATGCTGCATGTGGTTGTGACTTGACGTTGTAATTACAAATCGCTAGCCTTTTTTGCCGTTCAACACGTTGAATTACACAAGACACGATACACACACAGCACGACAATTAGTGACCAGAAGTTGCAACATTTGTTGATGGACCGACAAACATTAACCCTTTAATAAGTCCCAATATCTACATGCATATTCTCCTTACTGTTCTCCATAACTTTCTTATGGAGAACTTGGGAGAATTTGATTAAACATCAACACATTTCATGTCCGGTGAATATTTCCTTTATTCTCAGGACCCGTATATTTGATCAACTAGTAATATTGCAAGGAGAAATTAGATGCTTGTCACTCTTGGGGTTTAAAGGGTTAACCATTATTTTCCGCCCACAAAAGCGTTAAGCATTTCATTAAACGTTCAGTGATCGAGACATCTAGAGAAAAAATGAGGTCATTGAACAAATTTCTAATTTGCAAGACCTGTTAAGGAAGTCTTTTCCTCATAATTTCAGATCACACCAACGAGCAGATTCATTTATTAACTGATGATAGATGAAGTGTCATCTGAAACATGCCTTGCAAACTTTCTGTGGACAAGTACACAAGTAAGCTAAAAGAGTTTAGCTAAACGTCATAGGAGAGGCGAGATACACAACCTCAACAAGATTTCAAAGGTCAATACGCGTACCTGGTTCTGACATCAAGTTTACACCTGTTTATGATACAAGACAGCTCAAAGAGAACTGGGAACCAGCCTTTGACCCAGACCTTATCTGCTTCTGGAATGCCACCGTCCTCGCTACTGTGTTCTTTGAACATCTGCAACAAGGTAACAGTTAACAGATGTACATGCAGCGGAATCTCATTGACTCAAACCCCAAGAACTTGAACAGGCACAGAAGAGTCACCCTGGGGAATGCTAATACGCCATTGAAAAAGCAAACAAACGAACAAAACAAAACAAAACAAAACCTTGAAGTAAGGATGAGAACCAACAACAAACTCGACTCACATAAGGTGCCAAGTCTGAGACCTCTCTCCTCCGCAGAGGCTCCTATTAGTGTCAACAGGAAAAGAGAAAACTGGGGCGCAGTGAACGGGAGCGCGAGGAACGATGGGAAGAGGGAAATTCTCCGCGCGCTTTATTTTTTCCCCTCTACCCAGCCTCCGCGCGCTTTTTCAAGCGTGCAGTCAAGGCACGACTGTAGGAGGCCTCTGCGGAGGAGAGAGGTCTGAGTCCCAGACTGGATCAGTTTGAACTCGGGTATGGACAGGGGTGGGGACGCTCTCGCCACGAAGCCGACCTTTAGCCTTTTATTTAAAGTAATAATCTCACCTCAGGGTTCTCGTAAACATATTTAGCGCAGTTTCTGATCAGCCTAATGGCTTCCATACTGGTGTCCGGAAAAGACGCGTTACAGGCAAACTCCGACAGACATTTGACAGCGTCTTGGAATGAATCAATAGTGGCGTGAAAGTACTTCTCAAATATGGTGGCTGAAACGCAAGATAGCAATCAATTAAAGCAATCTTTAAACGTGTGTTTGCTTTTCATTTTGCACGCAGCAGAAGTAGTCGAAGCTTTATTTTAGTAGGGTACCCTGTTCGGCTCAGAAGTTGATATCCATTAGGGTCATGCATCCATGTCCTCAGATCTGTAATCGATTTCAAAACCCGTGCGATCTGCCCCACACAATCAGCCAAAAAAAAAAAGGTTTTTCGATAATCAGATGCAAAGCTTACATGCTTTTGCATCGCCTGCCAGTGTCGGGAAAAGTTCACGCATAACTAAGAATGAAACGTATGCGCAGTAACAATAGGAGGCACTGTCCTTAAAGTTTTGCCGCAAAGTTGTTCGTAATAATGCACTTTCCTTCTAGTTTTAGGACAATGTATATGACAGTTTACTGAATTCAGGAATGCATCCATATGAGCCCAACATTGAGTCACAACACACAGCATCATGTTCCCGTACCAGTAGTTTGGAAGGCGAGCTCCACTATCCCCTCATCTTCATCTGAAGCTGCTAAGTGGAACACTGAGAACACATTCTTCCAACCAGACTTGATATTATGAGCCTGCGAGTGCACCATCTGCGCTACACAGCGGACTACCATGTCACGGATAGTTGCTGACCTGTAATTGGTAAAAATAGAAAGAAAATATACGTTCACTCGTTTAAGATTGTAGGGTAAGTGCCGATTAAAAGCAAACTACTCCTCGGCTAGCAGTTTATACAACATTTTAAAAATCATTTACACCAATTAAAATGGTCTCCGCATTATGAATAATAATCTACGGATTCTTAAGAACACGGTGGGCAACGCCATAAAGTGAGATGAAAGTCAGTGAGCAAACGCAGATCGGGAATTCTATGATCGCGTTGATGTTCACGGCGACTAAGGAAAATGGTTTAACGACGTCGTCAGCATAAAAATGTTTATCCGAGTAACTACTCTTGGAACGTTTTTTGTGTTTTTAAGAAGTTGGCGCTACTGGTCATTCTAAAGTAGGTTTACAGTGACTTTCAAGTCCATTCCATTTACCTAGTCTGCGTAAAGTTTGTTTTAAAAACTCGTGCAACATTATGTTCTCTAACCTAACCAGAATGAGACTGAGTATCCCACATTTTCCGCCAATCACAAGCAAAAGTCACTTATTCTACAAGACCAGAATAGTACATTCTCCAGAACGACTAACCTATTTTTCTTGACGATATACTCAAAGGGTCTGAGGAAATCCTTCTGGAAGCGAAAATTAGGTAACTCGCCCTTCTCCAAGAACTTCATGGCGAGCTGGCGCAGGGAGTCCACACAGAAAAACGCCACATCTTCGTTGGGGTTACAGCCGCACTGCAATGGTAACATGACAATGTACTTGAGCTCTCTCTTAGCAAACCAAACAAGAAAAGCCCCAGGGGCATTAGACCCCGCCGTTGTTCTCCCTCCCCTCAGGGTGAAAAATATATGACGGTCACTCAAGATACGAGCTCAAGTGGTGTAGCGAAAGTTTGCGACGAATATTCGTTCGGCCGAGCGAAAACCGAGAGTCTGGGGCTGGTGACCAACGGAAAAACGTAAGACGATTACTAGACCGCGTCCTAACGGCGGGATAAACGTGTACAGTAAGAGTGTAAGAAGAAAGACCGTTTATAGTGTAACTGTCGAAAATGAAACAATTGAAGAGGATTCTGTGGAGATTTTCATAAATTTCTTAACAAGTGTCTTTATTCGAGCAGTAATTTCTTGCTAAATCTCTACCTATGGCAAGATATCTTGCGACGGATATCTATCGGGATCTATCTTGCTTCGGAACTCATACTCCAGTCTAAAGTTCAAGAGCAACGTTTCTTGTCTATGGACACCACAATCAAAGTTGTACCTTGTTAAAATGATCTCCCAGCACAGCCCATATCCTACTCCACTCCAGTCTGATACGGTTCATGTTGTAGTAAGATATTTCAACTATTTTCTGTAAACTGAACATCCTTGGGTGAGTCTGGTTCGCAAGTTCTTCTGAAGAAATGGCACCCAAGGCTTGAACGAAGTCCACTATGGAGAGAAAAATACGGCTTTATGAAAGCAGATCCATTCACTTTAATTTGATGTAAATGAAAGGACCATATTACCAATAAGGGAATTATAAATGAGACAAAAAATGTTCTAGATTATATTAACAAAACAAAACGTTTTACTAAAACGCTACACTAGTCTTACCAATCGCATCTCCATCCAGTTTCGTGGATCCCGTAAATATTCTGAAAGAAGATAATATAACATCAAATTTCAAATCCGCAAAACAAAATGCATACACATAATTTGATTGCATTTACCTGTCTACAGCAACCACAACACTTTGCGAACTTGTCTCGCCCACTGTCTCTTGAATGTAAGCTATTTTCTTTGGATCTGAGAAATATCAAAGAATGCAATAGAATTGATAATTGACAAAAAAAGCATTGACATGAAACATCAAACTGATCACTTCAAATATTGCACGAACATCGTTGTTACATCCTTGCTTAGGTTAAAGCTCTACTAGAAAATTTTTAGAGCTGGTACAGTCAACTAACCCTTTTTTCCAAGAGTCGAACCCTGAATCAGTTAAATGTGAATTTTATTTTTGATGAAATCTTCGACTGAGACCACTCAAATGAAAGCTATCGAGTCGTTTTGCCTGTGGTACTGTTTTTTGTGTTGTATAATGTGGTTCTAACGTCTGAGGCATTGGATAAAATCCTTAAGTGTGACACTCAAATAAAATAATAGCTACTGAGCAGTACTTTCCTGTGATGAAAGTGGTTCTAATTTTTCAGTCTGTGGATGAAATATTCAAGTGCAACTACTGAGAAGTACTTTCCTATGGCAATTTTCTCTTTTGTGACATTTCTCAAATTAATTTTTGAGAATTTTTTCTATTTTGAACTAAAATTCTCTTGAAAGAAAGAAGAGAAGGCTTTTTGGATGCTCACCATTGACTAATTCATGCGCTTGAGAGGGTGCAAGTCCAGTAGTCCCCATGGCCGCCACAGGAGTAGAGGAGCCATGCCCCATCCCTCCAGTGTGTCCCATACTCTTGACTCCTGTTCCAATAAGCTGGGCTAACTCCAGCTGAGATATACACTTGAGTATCTACAACACAATCCAATGACACACGCGTCAACTTCACATAAGATTTGAGTATGTTTGAGTATGTACAAGACAACGCGATTGAACACACATCAAAATCAACAATCGCTCTGCAAATAAAAATATATAATTAATTAAAAAACACACAACATTTCTACATTTTGAAGCTAACAGAGTGCAAAATTACAGCTACTACAATGAAACAACCATCATCTACATCCAGAACGCCTACACCATTTGCACTTGCAACTTGCAACAATTTTCATCAAAAGAAATTATGGATGACACAGTTTTCAAATAAACTCTTCAAATGAAAGAAACGGTCAATGCCAAAAAAATGCTTGAATTTTTAACTTCTCAAAAAGTTAACAATGCAGATTAAATGTCATGAAAAAGATGCTTATTGTTCATCATGGTAATAATACCACACGACGTCAAGATGACAAGGATGGACATAGACTATATTACGAGAAACTTGAATATTTATTTTAGCAAACTGATGGGCAGTTTTTACTTAGTAAAACTGGGTCAGAGATCTTCACAAAAGATACTGCTAAAAAGAGGTTTTCTTGTCAGCGTTAGTGAGATTACCTCGTGCCATGCCCTTCCAAGGTAATTCCCGTCAGTCTGGGCGACAGTTATAAGGGTCTTGATTGTATCAATGTTCTTGGTTTTTATTTCATGCAGTCCCGCTGTTGCTGTGAGAAGTGTGAACCGTGACAGAGCTTGAACAAAACTGTCACGCTCAAGCTGAAATACATGTCAAGACAGAACAGTTAACCATCTTGAAAAAAAAAGGATAACAAGCAACTCCTTCGCATTGTCTTCAAGTAAAATATTGGGTACATGTAACACGTAGTTCTGGCTTTTTAGGACTGTGAACAAAATCTTTTTAAAAGTGTTATCACTCAAATAAAAGCCACTGAACCGTACTTCTCTGTGGTACTGTTGGTTCTGTTCTAAGCAGCAGCTCAGCAAGATTCCAACTTTTGAGTGTGTTAAGTGCAGATAAAGTTCTTATGTACCGCCATTCAAATGAAAACCACTGAGCAGTTTTTTCCGATTACTCTTTTCATTGTCCCCTTTCACCAAGTTGTAAAGTAAAACAGTTGTTCAAATTCATTTCCTCTTTTTAACCCTAAAATGGTAAAGAATACTGAAATAACTCAAAGCTAGCACAGCCAACATACGCACACTGCTTTTAAGGACAGCAGAACCTGGTTAACATGACTACCAAAAGGCCAAAAAATTTTGGTCATAATAGCGAGTTTGGGCACAGGCATCCCAAGCTCAAGATAAGAGAATACAGTACGCAAGAACTGTGACTCTTGCTCAACAGCATATTTGGAGGTGTCGTGTTACAACGGTTCGAATTATAAAGATTTATTTGGGAATGCAACAGATTTTGTTTTAAATGGTAGAGATTAAAGTTGTTTACCAATAAGGTCAACTTCCTGCGTTGCTTTGTTGTATTCTTTGTCATTTGCTGGGTTCTCAGGCCAATTTGAAGCGATTTCCACGAGTTAGCGTCCTTCGGGGTTTCCAGTTTATTGACAAAACAACATTAATTTCTACCATTTAACACAAATCCGTTGCATTCCCATACAAATCTTTATATTTCAAACCATTGTTACACATCACCTCCAAATAGGCTGTTAAGCAACAGCCATGTTTCTTGTGTACCGTATTCTCTTATCTTGAGCTCGGGCTGCCTGCGTAAAAAATTAAATAGTGATCAATAGCCTATTAATATAAAAAGGAAGACACAAAGAGAAAAATATCAGAGGAAGGCAGCATAACTTAGAAGGCAAAATGATTGTACAACTGGCTGCAAAATGCAGTGGAAAACAGTTGAAAAGAGTACACATGTCGCTTGCACTTTTTCTCTGTCAAATTTTGTTTCATTTTGTCATTTAACCTTGAAGGCATTTCGAGAGCCAGAAATTTTTAAAGTAGACAAAACTTTGTGACTTCAAAAACAATGATGTGGTTGTTTTTTGCATTATCGAGGAAATGACCGGGCTTTTGTTGGGCCACAAACAAGTATTTGCAATAACAAAGTGATTGCAATAACAGGATGGAGAAAAGGCGAGTACCACCATACCTGCATTCCAAATATGCATCCAATTCTGATTGCACAGCGAATGCCATCCAAACACAGTGATGCAACTTGCTGATCATCAGAGTGCTGCAGGTTCACACTAAAAGCTGCTAGAAAAGGACTCCATGTTACCTGCAGAAAAATAATCATACCACATTCCACTGAGTAACTTGTGATCAGGGGTGGTAAGTTCTAGTTATTTAGGAAAACAAGTTGGCTGAATCCCTTGGCTTTCACCAAAAGTTTTTCTGTGTTTGAAATAATATAAAAAACATAGGTGAAGACAATCTTTTATAAATACCTTGAACATGGGTCTTATGTGTTCCACATGAGTAGCAGAAGTAAATGTAGTATGGATCTGGCTGACTCCTTCAATCAGCGTCTTGGCTGTTTGGGCCATTTGTTCCATTTCTTGATAATACAAAAGTCTTCTTTGCTTTTCATTCTGAAGGTCTGGACAAGGAAAAAGGCACATTCTTAATTGCAAGAGTTTCAGTCAATGTTTTCTGCTGAAATAACAATGACCTTCAACTTTATGATTGACAAAGCAAAGCTGATAAGTTAATTTATGAGAAAGTACCTCTTGAAAGGGGTCAAATAATTAGTTTATACAAATACGAACTCATAGCTAATTACAATTTCATAAGTAAGCTAGTTTTATGCCACCTGTAAGTATATTGACCAGAAAGTGTACAGCAACTGCTTAGTTTCACAATAAACATTACATCCTAAAACTAATTCCAGAGTGAAGGCTAGGTCTCATAATTAAAGGGGCCACATCGGCTTTGAAAAGATAAAAGACAGGCACATCAATAGAAACCTAAAAAGAACTGCCTGTGACAAGTGCTTGTGACTTGCAGATGGCTTTGCATCTAAGCAAAGTTACATCGTCTTCATCTCAGCACTGGTTTGACCAAACACAGCAAAATCCTTGTGACCAAGCCCCTTTTAACCTTTAAGCCCTGATTTAAAAATGCATATTCTCCTTACTGTTCTCCATACATTTCTTATGGAACTAGTAAGGAGAATTTGTCTAAATACCAAGCCATCTTATCCTTGGTGATCACTTTCTTTATTCTCATCACTTGAATGTCTGAACAAGTTTTGATAATGTTACGAGAAATTTCGTTTTTGTCACTTTAGAGCTTAAAGGGTTAATCAAGCATTGGCAAGCAAGTGAAATCCTGATATAGTAACTGCATGCCAAATTGCAACTACAACACAATTTTGTCACCTTTTTGTTCCAAACCAACAGTTTTTTTACCTACATTTTCAATTAATCTTTCAGTTCAATGATACTTACATATTGTACTGTATCTACTAGCATTCCTTGGTTCACTTCTCATTTTAATCTCATTCTGAGAAATCTCATCATAAATGGACTCAAGGTATTCCTGTGGTAAATCTTTGCTGTCATTGATTCCTTTGTTCATTGTGATGTATTGTTCCTTGGTAATTTTCCTTTTCACCTGCAAAAAATAATCCACATTGTTTTGTTGGGATTCAAAACAAATCTACAGCATCCAGTACAGATATCTATTTTATTTGCCACATTTTATTGTTAGTACATGTAAACAGAAAAAGAGGAGGCCTAAAGGAAACTATAAACGTATACATAGTGAAGCCTCCTCAAAAAAGAAATCATTCTTTTATTTTTGAATTTAAGTTGCAATGAACTTCAAGTTTAAAAAAGAAAATCACTACTGTGAAAGAGGTCTGGATACTAAGTCGTATATTTGCGTAGATTTTAGCCATTTTCTAGCATTATTAATTGCTTTGTCCTAGAAGATATATCAAACACTGGAGAGAGTGTTTCATCATGGTATCCAAAATCTTGAAATTTGTCCAAAAAGCTTCGCTACGCATCATTTTTTCAACACTCTTCTCATTGTCGGATGTCCTAATAGAACTCTCTCCCATGTTTGAAATAATTACATCTGACATCAATAGTTCTTACCTGCGAATTATGGAGGTCTGTAGTCAACATTATAATAGAGTAAGCTAAAACATAAGCTGCATCTGCACTGGCAAACACTGTGTTCCTGAAAAAAAAAGAAGAAGAAGGAAAGGATTTTTTAGCAGATGTACACATTGTTTTATTGATGCACAAAGCAGTGTAAATGAGGTGTGTCCACTTTAAACAAGAGCCAGTAGTCTCAAAACCAGGATTTCTGGCACTCTTTCTCAAAAACAAATTTTCCAAGCCAAACCAGCTTGTTGGTAAATCAGGAAAAATGATTGAAAGATCTAAACTAGAGACCATGAAAAGTCCACCTCAGATGATATCACAAAGTCTACTGTTCATTTCAAACCCAGACCACATTGGGGAAGATCCCCGTTTTTAAGAAGGGGGAACAGGAAACACATCAAATCTTTCTGACTCGGATTCGTAGCAAAGCACCGAAGTGCAGTTACTAAACCGTGAAAACCGGGAAAATTGTTATCTTCTCAAACCCCCCCCCCCCCCCCCCCCCCCCCCCCCCCCCCCCCCCCCCCCCTCCATACCCTACCAGCAAATCTCATCATTTCCCCTCCTCCCCCCTATGAGATCATAACAAAAACA
>Ga0126336_10002544_pt1 | contig 10429 bp, 11 predicted proteins | sample SidCmetagenome_FD_92530 | JGI IMG/M metagenome (GOLD analysis project Ga0126336, IMG submission 92530) | Coral microbial communities from El Islote,Puerto Morelos, Mexico - Siderastrea C C metagenome | ecosystem: Host-associated > Invertebrates > Cnidaria > Coral | place: El Islote,Puerto...
AAATTTTGGATTTATCAACTGAGTTGATAAGGTAAATTGGCCACCGTAAAGAGATTGAAAGCTGACGTTTCGAGCGTTAGCCCTTCGTCAGAGCAAATCAAGGAATTGTGGGTGGCACTTGGTTTATGTAGGGAGTGGTGGAGCTACGCTATTGGTGGGAACATGGCAAAGTGGAAAACAAGAATAAATTAATTGAATGAAAAGCGTTCGTTGTTACCGTGGGGATTAAGTGTGCCGATTTGAAAAATGAGTTTTTGTTCTATATTGTTACGGCTTTCCGTGTTACCCTGGTGTAGGGAAAGGCCACAGATCGTCATATGTTGACTAGAATGATTAGGGAGATTGAAATGTCGGGTTACTGGTTTGGATGCGTCCTTGTCATTTCTTTCAACGTCTCGTAGGTGTTCGCGGAAACGGTCCCCTAATCTCCTCCCAGTTTCACCAATGTATATCTTTTTGCATAAAGTGCTTATTATGCAATAGATATCATTCGCAGAGGTGCATGTAAAACGATCAGTGATTTTTATCGATCGCTTGGCTCCTGTTATTTTGTCCGCAGATGTTCATAGAGGGAAGTTCCATTGACATTTCATACCCAAGGGAAAGTTGTTAATTCTTTTGTTTGGAGGGGGAGGGGGAGGGAGCTGATAGGATTTTGTAGTTCAAAGTTGCTGCTAAACTTTGAAAGATTTTTGTTCCCTTCAAAGGATTCCAAACGAAAATTTGATGGGGCAGATTCCTGCCCTCTTAAGGTGGTACTGGTGTGTGAAAAAAATGGAACCTCCCAGTCTGTTATACGACTTCTCCAAACTATGAAAAAAATTCATTCTAGCTGCAATAATTGTAAGTATACTTATTTTTTTCTGAAGTAAATGACACGTTTTATTCACTGTGCCTACATGTAATGTGTACACATGCTAAATGTGACAAGGCCAGTCCCTTTTTTAAATACAATTCCATTGAAATTGATCAACTCTGTTGAAACTAACATGTTGATCAGCATGTTTTTTCTCCCAACATCATAGAAAATACAAGTTAAGAGATTTAAAAATGGTGCCAAGGAAATTGACATGACCGTTCACTGAAAGAAACTGATTTCAAAAAGATTATAGAAATATACTGAGATAGTGGGGGAGATTTTGCATGTTGATGTGGTGGCTCAAAGGTTTAATTTTGATTCTGACAAAAATAATAGAGTAAACAACTGCTTGACTACACTTGGCTGGCCTATTATTTTTCATACATTTTCTCCCAAATTTTGAGGTTTGTTTTAAATCCATTTGAAGAAATCCCTGTAATTGAGTTTAGAAAAGATGTTTCCATTGAACTTAGGAAATGAGTTGTAACCTTTCCTGCCTCCTTTTCCACAAGATCCATTACAATCTGCAGGGCAGACTCCGCCTTATTTTTACATTGTCTCTGTTTGACCTCAATTGACTCGAGCATAGCTTCAAGCACATCTAGGCAGCAGGCAACTCGCTGAGCATTTGACTGGCTAAGGTTGGATCCTAAAACCTTGAAAAATGCTTTCAACAAGTTGTTGAACTGTTCTAGTCTAAGATCTAATGAGATATTGTGCCCCTCCTTGCCTCTTGTATTGCAGAACCTGCTCCCTTTGAACCTGAAGGCTTGAAGCTTGGACAACAAAGCCTCTTTCTTGACCAGAAGAAGTAGAGTTGTATACTGATACTTGGTTCTGCCATGACTGTAATAAATGGGTAATGCCAAGTCCATTAGTCGATCCCCGTCACCTTCTCGAATTGCATCTTTTATATCTTCCAAAACTAACCCAAATGTCAGTTTTGCAGAGTGATAGTTGAAGAGATAATCAGCTTTGTGTGACTCGCTTTCGGTTAGAGGTGGTGGAACATCATATATCACAAAACCACCACGTTTCTTGTTTTCATGTCTAAGAAAATAAACGTTAACAAATTTTTAGTATTTTTCAGGGTCCTGGTTATGGTTGACTGATCCTGAATTTAAATTACCTAACGAACAGTGACGATTAGACTGCTCGCAGTCTCTTTCTTCTCTCAATTTTAGCGAGTTTTTCTAAGTAGCCATTTACTCTGCATGTTGTTGCAGTGACAATAAAACAAGCCAGGGACGTTATTCCACGGACAATTAGACTGCGAGCAGTTGTCGTATTGTCCGCAGATCCTATTCGTGAGTGGAAATTAATGAATTATGCAAAATAATGATAAAAACGTGCTGCAAATTAGATGTAAGTTTTTTTTAAAGTTTTCTTAAATGTTGACTCACAGATTTCTTGTAGCTTTGACTTTGAACACTAAACCACATCTCGCTCTACATCTCCAGTAACCTTCGCTATCCCTTTCATCCCAAGGAACAACATCAGCAAATAGCAGCGCTGGATGCAAATCTCATGCATGCCTGAAACAGTTAAGATACCAGTGGTCTAAGTTAAAGGGGTTATTTTAAAGCTAAACGCTGCCTTATTTGGCATACATTTTATGGAAAGGAAGTACTATTTTGTCCAATTGATTCGTTGACACAATATTAAAAGCAAGAAGAATATTTCTAATACTGAGATTAATTCATGTATCCCTGTACACTGTGGCTTCCCAAAAGAGAACAAGCGAAAGAGAACCAGAGAGAATGGCCTAAAATACAAAATGCAGTAAACGAACTTCTAGAGTAATATGCTGTGGTTACTTTTTTTTAACACCGTACTAGATACAAAAAAAAACACGATGTATCTGACTCCTCAAGAGTGAGAAGTGTAATCCTTTCCACAACTTTTACAGGGATGCCCTTCTGTTACACCTCTGTCGAGACGTGCCATTTCCTCACTGACTGCTGACATCTCATCACCAAACACGAAGGTGGAGGAGAAGTCTTCAATTTTGTTTAAAAAAACACTGTCTCCGTTGCAAAACAGGATCAAAATTTGATGGGAGTTTCCCTAACTTGAATGGTTGATCTAGTGGGATTAACAGAATATTTTTAAGACGATATGAGCAGATAATGTATCCTGATTAATGTTGCGACTGATGTTACTGTCAACTGGTTACTGGAGATGTGCCTCCCATCCTCCTCCTTGCTTAAGTTTACATGTTCTCAGCTGTATTGCTGAGGTGCTCAAGGCATGACTAGCACTAATTTGGATTAATTAGTACGACAAGCTTTAGGGCTTGTTGACACTACACCAGGATTAACATTAATTGGGCTTTGTTCAACTGGGACCTACTGAATAATGTAAAAACATGATAATCAAAGGAATTGGAAATATTTTTTCAAAAAAAATTTAAATTTGCACTCAAAAAAGAAAGCCTTAGTCTGACCTTCAACATCCTTCATTCCAGCATACTCCATAAATGCAGGTAGTATGTGGCCTTCAAATCCCCTCTCATGAAAGTCCCGGTAGGCATTGTAATCTTTGTGAGGACCCTTTTTGGCATTGGTCGTGCCAGTTCTGTTCATTGAGGCACATGAAGTACCGATTTCTGTTGCGGACTCTTCCTTGAAGAACATATTGTACTCAACCTGCAAAAGGATGATAACATTTCTTACTTTCAGCGTGTTTATTAGGTGTTATTAACATACTAGATTTTTTTAAACAATTGAAATGTTAATAAGCTATTAGAAAAGCAAGAAAAAAGAAGTAGTAATTTTTTTCGGTTATCCTTCTTATTGTATATCACTAAGTAAATTTATTTTATATGTACCTCGTAAAGGTTAGCTTTGGCATGCCAATCAGCGTGAGATGTGTCAAGGCCCTCAAGACGATCAAAGGGATTATCTCCATCCTTGAAGGTCCATTGGACATAACGGGCCCTCTCCTCAGTAAGAGCGTCTCCATCAAAGAATATTGGCTCCAAAACAGTCTCACCTTCACAGGGTACATATTGAGGAATTCTAAGCCAAGACAGCACTAAAAAAATAAAAGCATTGAATAAGCAAAGGCTCTCCGGGACAATGGTGTCACGTTCTACAACTATCATAATTCAATATTTTACCTTTTTATTTAACCCTCCAGTGATGCTAAATTAACATTGGCCCTGATTAAGTCGTTCCAGCAAATATCCCTACCTCTCCCATGGGTGATTTTAATTTCTCCCCACCCCTCTAGAAAATTCCAGTTTAGCTTCATGCTTTCCTTTAAAGGTTTTGCCTTTTTAGACTCCCCACCCCCAATAGAAGTTTTAATAGCCGACCATACATGAATGGGGTGGGTATGAATATTCTGGAACCACACATTCACACACTGTCGCAAAAACCTGAACGATTCGCCTAGTTGTAGAGACATTAGGCCATTGTGCGTATGACCTTTTACATGAACTTCTCAATCATATTCTGCGTGTTGAAGGTTCAGTTGTTGCTGGAAATAAAATTTATAGTTGACAAGTAATTTTTCAAATAAAGTTCCATAGCAGGGATTAAACTTGTACGTTTTAAACGTTTGATCTATTTCTGTTTGGCAAGCATAATTCTGGTTTCACTCTACTAAGATTGTATAGTTTAAACTCTAATTTTCCTTCCCAGTTCTTCCTCCTTTTATCATAAATTTGCATAATTAACTTCTTTTCTGCTTTTGCACAAGTTCAAAAAGGAAAGGAAAATGCCCATACAGATTCCATTCAATATTTCGTGCTTAATGTTTTCGTGAATTTTTCTTCTGTACACCGGCTGAGCACACATTAAAAGTATGTTTGACTTACAGTGTCTGATTTCTGTGACTGCTCCTCCGAGTATGGGTGTGGTATGTGTTGTATGACAGTATCCTTCAGGAATTTTAACACTGGGATGTAAGTTGTTAGAATGCGGCTAACAGGATGACACAGTCCCTATTAAAGTTAAGCTGCACATCGGAATTTGGCAATAGTTTCTGCAAATCAAGATCTTCTAGCCTACACTGTGGTTGAAGGTCATTGGTGGGCTCTGGCACAGCCCTGTCCTTGACGCCATACTGCTGAGTCCAGTGAATCGACTGGTTTGAGTGATCTTTGGATTGAATCCTGGCGTTGACGCTCAAATCATAATTGTCTGCAACAATTCTATGAAATTTATAAACATCAATACTTAATATTCGTTCAGGGACAAAGAGGTAGGGAAGAGGGCACCTAACAAAAATAGCCCATACTAGGATACCTGCCCTGTAGGATGTGGTTTTGTGATGTAAATTCGTAAATAAGATAGGGTGCTTGACTTTTTTGCTGTCGTGGACAGGCCAGTTGGCAGGTTGCATACATAGGTGCCCTTCAATTTCCAATGTTTCTTTTATTTTACTCAAACAACATCTCATGAAGTCCAATATAGCATGCGATACCTATCACTACCAGGAGTCAAATGCTTCAAAATAAACACGTACCTAGGGTAGGGGAGGTGCAAAAGTTCTGTTTCTAAACAGTGTTAGGGTTTGACAGACAGGGCAGCACTGCCCTACTCAAAAGCATATTAAGCCATATCATTTTTACCTCCTTGCTTGTGCATAGGATGTGAAGAAAAAAATGTTTGCACTAAAGCAAAACACAAGATTTGGTGTCAGCTTTCAGAGCAACAAGCAGTGAGAAGCAAAGTAATAACAGAGAAAAATATTACCTGCAATTGTAGCCTTTCATGACTTCTGACTTGACCTCTTCAAAGGTTTGGTTCGTCAGCTCTCCCTGGGATTTGTTGGCGAAAGCCTTGTGACACTTTTCAAATGTTTCATCTCCGAGTAATGATGGCAGTCCTTAGCCACTTCCAAACTCATTTGCAGTGTTTCAGCACCTTCTTGCTTGGCTAAAATCTCATCGATCAAGGCCACAGAGTTTTTCCGGGAAATGACATTCTCCTTCCATGATTTCACTTTTTCATCGTGGTGCTTGCCCTTTTCCCTTTGCTCTACAAGAGTCTCCTTGTGCGACATACATAACCCGAGGCGGTTTAAACGAGTGAAATTTGCTTCCTTGGCACCACTGTGCATTAACACTGACGAAACTCTATAGGTAAAAGCGCTCATTCGGTTGTTTCTGCGTTTGGCAACCACGGCTGTAGCAGCAGCAATAGCGTTTACGTCCTTTTTCCCCTTGCTTCCCCCTCCTCGTTTAACGAAATCCCACACGCTCCAACCAAACAAGAATTCCATAAAGGGCATTCTTTTGAAACCTCCTTTGCTAAATTTTAGTTGGAAAATTCACAAGTTCTTTCGGAGATTTTTTTCGCAAAATTGATTTACCAACCTTGCAAAGGTCAAAAAATTCTTTACCAACTACCTTGCGAAGAACTTGCTGAAGGTAGGGTCTGGTTTCTTTTATTTTGAATAGAAGGATATTGGTAGCTGTTTTCCAATTCCTTTTTACGATCTTCTTAATGAGGGTTAAGCATGCCGGATTCTTAGGAGTTCTGTCCTTCACTGATGAGTTGGGATCTTTCTCGTTCGGACCTTTTTCCAGCACATTGTACCCAATTTCCCTATTTTCTTCGTGGTCAAGACTGGTCAGTTCGCCGATGCTCGGATCTTTTTGATAATCCGAAGTTTAGTAATCTCGGTTCCTCGCAGACCAAGGGTGGACAAACTCCTTCGGAAGTGTTAAATGTTTCTGTTGCCGAAGGTGCCACGTTCTCGCATTGTGATGTTGCGGCAAGCGACAAAGATAGCGATCTCTTCACTCCGGGTTTATTGGGAGAGTTTGACGCATCGTAGTTTCTGGACACCTTGTTTTGCTGTGTCTGATGAGGTGAGTTAGACATTCTTTTAGACCTTATGTTTTCATTTTTCTCGTTATGGGCTGTGCATGGAGCTGGCTGATTCAAGTTGCTCTTCAAAATTTTCACAGTACACGCTGCAGCTCTAACCTTCGTTCCACACGGCGAACACACACGCGTCGAAAACGGTTCTTCGGACGATAAATGAAACTTAAAATCTTCTTCAAGGTAGGACGCCAGGGACCTATTTCAGCCTTTTCTTCTGAGGAACTTGGAATATATTTTCTGTGGAAATATATCCCGTCTTTGAGGACTGAAAATTGCCGTGACGGAGAACGGCCGGTAGAAAATTCTGCAAAATTGTGAAGACTCTTCTGCTTTACGCTTTCTTCCTCGCTTACTTTGTGGGACAATCTTTTTCAGTGTCTCGAGATCCATTTCCGTTTCATTTCGATTTTATCATTCGACGAGTTTACAGAGTAACGAAGGAAGGAAAACGTGCGCTGCTCCGTTTCGAAATATATCCGCCACACTTTTTGAGTTTGTGTACAATGATCGATTACAGAACAATGAGTTTTCCCGCGAAATGGGTATCGGTTTTCAAACTGGGTGGTTCTATCAATCAAAGTCATCAGATAAGCGTTAAGATCAAAAATATTGCTGAGCAGTCTCTTTCTTCTTCCTCTTCCCCGCGCCTTGCTCACTCGCCAACTCCCCAACCTCGCTAAAATTAGGAGAAGAAAGAGACTGCTCGCAGTCTATGGCTATTAGGACGACTTAGTCAATCAAAGAAAGAAGAATGGTACGGATGGATTTTGCTCGATCAAAAATCAAGTCAATAACATGAACGAACGAGTAAATAAATTATTAATTAATCTCTCCAAAACGGTATAACTTAACACCAAAATCAAGTCTTACCATTTCCGAACCATTCGAGTACTTGTAAGTAGACCAACTACTTCCATCAAATGAATAGGATAGTTTGAAGTCTGTCACCCAACTATTGTACTGGTCGTTGACAAGCCCCTGGGTATCGACACCACATATTTCGGTTGTTTTCCCGAGATCAACTTGAAGCCATTCCTGACTACTGCAACAACTCGATGCACACCAGGCATTGTAACTATTGAGTCGGCCTTTAGCAGCTGCGTAAGAACTACTGAATTCTGTAGAGGCTGTCATGTGATTACCAGGGATGGTAGGGGGATCGGCAACACCGACAGCATTACTGAAGCAAGCCATTGCTATGGGAATGAAAATCATGATATGATCCAGTTTCTTCCTCAGAATTTAAGAAGTATGTGAGACAAGCAACCTATTAGGCTGTGTGTTGTTTTGTGGCTGCCTTGTTTCAAAACAACTTTTTTTGTGTCGCTTCCAACCAACCTCCCATGAAAAAAATGGAAAATTAAGAACAAATACAAATACTCTATCATTTCACCTCTCACTGTGGTCGGTAAATGTAGCTTAGATGAATTCGTTTTACGATTCCTTCACAATGTAAGAACGACCTAAACATAGCTGTCGTGTTGCAAAGTTCAAAGAGTATCTCTGTAAATATTGTGAAAGAGCAATTTGGTAGTTAGTCAAGGAAATCGACTTCACAAGTTTCAATGTGATTAAAATAGGAACAAAGGGTTATTAATTTATGGAATCGTGGAATCATCATCATGGCTACTGGAAAAAAAAACCGGGATTTTAAATTTAGTGAAGACGAAAAGCTCGAGAAATTACTGCACAAATTAATTAAACTAATTATTTTGTGATGCAGCGAACTTGGGACGTCTTAAAACTCATGCAGTAGAAATAAATGTGCGAAACAAAACAAAACATAATGTTTTAGCACGATTTTTCCTTTAGAAACCTATTTCTTATCTAAACAAAATTCCGTACTTTCATGTAAAACCAAGTAGTGCAACGACAGCTAACAAACCGCAAAAAACAGAAACCGACTAGGTGGATCGAAATCCCCCAATCATAACACACGAACTTAACCTTTTCGACATCGTCGAGCTGAACTTCTAAAGACCGGCTGCAATTTTAATGATTAACGGCACTGAAACGAAGCCGTTGGTTGTGTATGGACTTCAGAGCTCGCGTGTTATTGAAAGGCGCGCTAAGTTTTGTTTTGTTTTGTTTGTTTGTTTGTTTGTTTTTGCTCGGTTTTTTTTTCTCTTGCTATTTTGATCTGCTGGTGACGCTTCCCTTGTCTTTCGAGATAGACGGATGTCTACACCAGCTCGTTAGTTATTTTTATCGGTTAGTACAGAGTTGTTACGAATTTGGTATAAGAGTTTCTAAATTGTTATTTATTTGGTGAGTCCTCCAGGTGGTAAATTATCTTGAGTCGTAGGTTGTGCTGTGGGAGGCTGGGTTGATTGTCCTAAGCAAATAAGAGAAATGCTTAATTGCCTTTCTAAAATGGGTCAAATAATTAGCACGCCACTGTTTAGGCCGGCAAAGAGCATAACGCTGTGTTAGTTAGCAAATTTTAATTGGCCAACTAAAAAATTTATCACTTTAAACTGATAAAGCGAAGTCATTCAGGAAGGTGGTTCAGCAGAAAGTTACCCTGGGGTGTTGGTTGGGTTGTGGCTGGCTGTGTTGGTTGTCCTGTGGATTGCCCTGCAGAAGGAAGGAACAAGAGCAACGTATAAGAAACTCCAAACATGTTACCTTTTGGCAGACCAACGCGGTGGATAGAAAGTGGGCTAAAACAGAAGATTTTGTAATCGGTAACAAAATGCTTAGATACAGGTAGCTAGTTAGATTGAAACGCCAAGTTTCAAAGAAACAGACTTTTTACTGGCAGCTGAAGCTTTTTGTTAACTCGTGCTGTGGGCTGTTTTGTTTATTGTATTTAGAGTAGAGGATAACTAATTAAAGACTTTAGGAAAATGTCTTGTCCAAGGAGTGCGTACAATGGTTTAATATAAAGAGGGGATATTACTTTGTTTAAAATTACTATTCAGTGAAACAGTCAACCCGTTATGGGTAAGCAAAATGTTACTTAGTTTGGAGTGTCGGCCAGTTCACTCATCTGATAAGACAGTTGTCTAGAATTTTACCTTGGTTTGCAGGTGGCTGTGTTGATTGTCCTGCAGCAAAAAAGAAAGAATAGACTGAAGAAAATGTCTCTGTTTTTTCTTGAGTTAAGTCTTAGCAGCGCCGTAAGACAACTATTAAATTTTGTCAGCTCGAAAGTTAGAAAGTTACCTTGCGTTGGTTGCTGTGTAGGTGGCTGTGTTGACTGTCCTGTAGAACAAAAGGAGAAAAAAATTAAAACGTTTCAAAAGTGCAGAGAATCGTAGGCATTAGTATTGACGTTTCCTAGTATTGACGTTTCCTAGTAGTCAGCAAGATAGTTGGTAGATAACCTTGCAGTAAATATGACCTATGCTCGCCACGAGTCTCCCAATAGCTCAGTGGTTAGAGCGCCCGACTGGACTCACACTTTTTCTTTGTCCCACGCTCGCGACATGTTGATTATTCCATCTTTTCTTATTTATTCTCTGAGCTTAAAATTCACCATCTTTCTGTATTTATCACCTATAGGGCATTTCGACATTGCTGATCCTAGCAGTATGCAGGACGCGTGTCACCACAAACTCAGTAAATATGACCTACGCTCGCCACAAGTCTCCCAGTAGCTCAGTGAGGGGTGGCGAATGGTTAATGCGAGACTTTGCGAGACCGCGAGACCTGGGTTTTTCTTTGCGAGCCCGAGGCATTTTGACGTTTTATGTTGCGAGAGCGAGACTTTAAATCGTTTTGAATG
>Ga0126336_10002545_pt1 | contig 10428 bp, 8 predicted proteins | sample SidCmetagenome_FD_92530 | JGI IMG/M metagenome (GOLD analysis project Ga0126336, IMG submission 92530) | Coral microbial communities from El Islote,Puerto Morelos, Mexico - Siderastrea C C metagenome | ecosystem: Host-associated > Invertebrates > Cnidaria > Coral | place: El Islote,Puerto...
AAACAAACAAACAAACAAACAAACAAACAAACAAACAGTTGACTAGTTAGAATGAACTGAGGGAACCGCTGGGAAGTTTGTGGTTTATGTCGTGCATGCATGCGATTTGATACGTTCGACCTTGAATTTAAAAAATACTGTAATCGTTTACGGTTATCTTGTTGTGGACGATATGGGTGAAAACACATCAGATTGTTTGCATTTTTGAACGAAAACGTATTATGTGGATGAGGTCTTATTCTCTGGGCGTGAACTTTGTACAAAACGTTTTGTTTGTCTTTTTCACTGTTCTTGTTCTTCCTTTCTCAGGGCCATCCCATTGCCTGTTAATGAAAATAACCCAAATCTGGAGAAAGGAGAATTTAGACTTATTCAGCAGCTCGTGAAAAATCTTCCTAATGGAAGGAAAATTAAAAATGAGGTACGCTATTTGTTCGTTGTTTAAATTAAGTTTTGCTTGAGCTTTGATTATGATCGCACAGTGGTCCTGTGTTCGGGTTGTGGAACTTTATAACTTGCAGCAGTAACATTAGGCAACAGAACGAGAACGAGAGCCAAGGACTTCAGTTGGCCCTTAGAGTTCTGAATATTTTGCCTTTTTGAGCTCTGACTACCTGTGACTGTTGTAACTCAACTTTGCTTTGCTGCATTTTTTAGGTGGATTCTGTGATTGACATTTGTTCTGACGTCATGAATCTGCGGTCCGTCAGTTACGAGTGCAAAAAGAAACTAGAAGAAATAAAAGATGACTACAAGATTGAGGTAAGTTTATCTTGCGCAAACAGAAACCCAAAAAATGCATAAACGAATAACACTTCTATAAAAGAAAAAAATATACAGCGAGAAACGGCTATTGAACACAATGCAATTACAAACTTTTAATAGTAAAAGATACTATAATCTTGTCCAGGATTTCTCCTTATTCTTTTTTTTTCTCCTTTCCTTTGAGTTTTTCTTAAATTTTTAATCGTTATTTATAAAGTTCTCTTTCGTAATCTGTAATGTCTTTTTTCTAAATTTGTAAGCAAGCATTGTTGCGTTAGCTGAGTCAACGTGAAATTTCTGTAAATGAATGTATCTGCAGTGACCAATAAAAAAATGTATTAAGTTAACAGTAATCAATTTTTAACGAGTACGACCCCTGACTTACAAAGAACAATTTCTGATTCCGTTCCATGAAATGACGCTTGTGAACCTCAACTGGTTTCTTCTGCAAATACATGTTAGGTGTGAGAAGGAGTGAGACTGTCCCAGAAAACTTCCCGGCGCTACCGAATACTCTAAACGAACTTAAATGAGTGTTTTAATTCTGTTTTTTTTTTTCCTAGGGACAGAGTGCCTGTGAATACTGGCTTAAGAGAGGGCTGAGTGCCTTGGAACGCTACTTTTTTCTGATCCTGTTCAATGCATACTTACACGAACAGGTGAGAAACGAGAAAACAGACGAGGAAAGTTAATAACGATTTTAGTCAGTTTCTGTCAATTCTGACAAGTCATGCTATTTCATTTTTTGCATTTGTGCACAGGTTCATGTTTCCCAATCAGGGATGATCTTAAAGTTTTGCCAAGGATAACCATTAGTTCGCATTAAAAATGCTTTCCACCCAAAATTATTTGAGAAATCATTTTAAGTTTTTCACGATGTGATCCGCCCGTTGAATAATGAGTCTTGAGACTACTATAACGAAGGTCATCAACAAGAAACATTCATAGCTAGTAACGAAACTAAGCCATTTCAGTAAAAAAATTGATGATATAGCACGCGTTATGTTAGGCCGACGTCAGTTTTTGTCCATCTTTTACCAACATATTAGAGTAGTAGCATTAGAGTAGTAAGTACATTCGACGTTGAATAACATCTCTCTCTGCCCCCAGTTCCCGCTCATGTTTTCACAAACGTTTCGTAAGTGGATGCAGCAGAGGCCTTGGCTCTACAGAATGCTCAGTCATATCGACGTCATGGAAAAGGGAGTGACGTCAGAGTTCATGTCCAAATATCAAAATCCAACTTGTCTGGTATGTGTCAGTTGGTCTATGTTAAATACTATCTTTGTTAGCAGCTATGTAGAATTGTTTTTTCTCCGTCTTAATCAAACCAAAACGTTTGAGGGGATGGTTCAAGGCTCTCCCTTCGCCGTCATTTAAAAACATTTTTTTGGGGGGGTGGGGGTGGGGGTGAGGTGGGAGAAGGAGAAGAATCCGTCGAGGGAAGTGGGTACAGTTGTAAGAGAAAGTGTAGGGCACGAAGAGGCGCGCAAGTTTTCCCTTACCTCTTGCACCTGCATTCATCCCGCTCAGCAGATTCCTCTTACCTCGGCGGATACTTAAAAAAATGATCGTGAAAGTGTATCAAAGGATGTCATATTGAAGGGAACATTTCACCCAGAAACTAGAACAGATTCCTTAGTATGTAATCCGTAGTATGGTACACAATTCACAAGTTCCTTTTTTCGTGTCCTTTATCATGGCGTGTTCTTACCTCCTTTGTTCGGTTTGTATTCAGGTTGCAGATGAGCAACTTAGTCTCGATGTCTTGAGTACGCAACGGGAAGTTGAGGTATTCCACCTTTTTAAATCCACAGTAATGTTTCTAAAATTACAAGCTTGGCAAACGTCTAGTGAGTTTGATTTCTTTTTATCCTACTGAGCTTCTCTTCCTTTCAGGTTTCAAACTTTCGCAAAGTACCAGGGTTTCCGGTGTATGGTATGTGCCAACCATCAAGACAGGTAAAAATTGTCGATAACGATAGAAATAAAGTAATGTGTATTTTCTAGGATCTCAAAGGGCCAGGGACAATCATGTCGTACTCTTGATTGGTTCCAGTTTATGTCTTGCTGTTTCTATCTGTGGAATAGATGGGTATCGATGAAGCGTAAGGTAAACTTAACAAAACGCAGAGGTGTAACCGTTTTATTGACTAGCGTCCTGTCAAGGGGTAGACGCAATCTAGCTTGCTACTTCATGTTCCATGTTAAACGCCGGCCTTGTGGGTAGCCTGTGGCCCACGTGGATGAGTAGCACACAGGCCACGCACCTATAGCCCCAGTTTGGTAGCCTGAAAGAGATAATTGGAGGTATTTTACCAGGGTTTTCTGGGCTAACACCTGAGTATTATTTATAGCGAATGCTAACTGCGTATTTTTGTTTTCTTCTCGCAGGGTTTGAATCATGTTGTAAGCTTTCTTCTCGGCCCACGATGCCTCCACCCTAAAGTTGTTCTCTTTAACTTAAGGGAAGATCTAGCTGTTGACTGTGATGGCTGTACTTTTAGTCCCAGAGAGGTGAGCACGTAAATTAGACGCTGAGTGTTACCTTATAAACGCTGCATATTCGGTGCGGTGTTGAGTGTACTCTTGAATGGAAATAATCAACTTCGGAAATAATCTGTAGAGCGGGTCATCTTCGTATCTTCGGAAGACCTCTGGTCTTCTAAAAATAGCTCAACCTAAGAAAACGCTGTTTCACAGACGCAGTATATCGGTTTGTTTCTACTAGCAGTTTCGTATTTGGGTGCCACTGACATGTCTCCAATCTTCCCGGCGAGCAGCGCCCTTATAAGCGGGTCGAGGTGGCCTGGGGCGTCCTTTGAAAAAGGAAGTCCCAATGTGGGTATTACAAGGATTTCTCGCACTGTGATCTCTTCACATGTAAAATGACTGTGAAACCGTAAAGATATTGATAACGTTCTTACTGACATTTTTGCTCCTATTCTATTATTATTATTATTATTATTATTATTCATTACGAAACGTGGTAAAGTAGTATAGTAGATAAACTAAGCTGATTTCAAATATTTCTAGCGCAGATCATCGTAAATTTTAGGCAAATGATCGGAACCGTTCTTATTTATTATAATCTACTGGCAATCTTAGGATTGGCATACTCGAAGAAATTTCCTCTGCTGTTTCCTGGAAGAGGAAGTCACGCTCGCCCATAGCTCCACATTCCTTTCGAGTTCATTCTAGCACATTTTAAGTTGTCTTCATTCGTAGTTATATTAGTTGAAGATTCATTTTCAGACCCGTGTGTAATAAAATATTCATCTTCAATTCAGCTATCGAACATGACCGAACATATGCCCTTCAGGGGACTGGACTCTGCTGGAATTGAGGTGAGTTAATGTCAAACAAAACGTAATAATGTCAGCCATTATCGTTGATTTTTTGTAAGTATCAACAGGAACGAGCGTGCGACAAGAAAAAATTATGAGTTCTCGACTGGAGTCGAAGGTTGTTTACCGTTTACTGGGGGAAACCGGTTGGTAAGCAAAACCCCCCGAATGGGAAATTCCGTTCGAGTTTAGCATGTACCATTTGTGCAATTCATTCTGGCTATTGGCGCAGGACCTGGAGCTTGTAGAAAAACGTAAATGGAACACCACCTTCCGCTTGGGAATGTTGGACTACCTTTCAAAAAATCCAGTTTTCCCCGGAAAGTTTCCGTTTGGGAAACGGAAATTTGTCTTCCCATTTACATTCCAACCGAAATTTCCGGATTTTGGGGTAAAATGGTAAACAACCGAACCCACGACTTTTCATCACATCAATCAGATGCTTTAACCGCTCAGGATCAGTAATGACAAAAAGTATCTAGTATGATGGTAAGTAGAAAGACTGGTAAAAGTTGTGCTCTGACCTGTAGTAAGCAAACTTGTTTAGTCAGATGTTAGGTACGATTTTGATGTCCCTAACGTCATGTCAAATATTGATTTATTTATTCTTCTTACGCTTTTTACCTTGCTTTCGAAATTCCTAGCAAAAAGAAAATGAATTAAAGTCCGAGTTGTTAAAGAAAGGAAAGAAGCGATCCATACAGGTAACATGTCTTTGTAGTTTTTCTCGGTCTGATTTTCTTTTACTGATCAAAACCTATCGCGGTCTGTGCACGATCCAAGTATAAAACGCTTACAACACTGAAGGGACCTTGTCGTAGCTCATAAACCCGGTCATAACCAGTGGCTCCCACTTCCTGAGCAGCTATTGGTAAAACATTACATGTTCTCAGAACGATTTTGTGATCAGATGAGTTCAAGTTTCTAAAACTAAGAATGGACTTTTCAGTAACGTGGTGTTGTATAAGACAGTCGAAGATAACCTGTGTCCCTCTGATTCGCGGAGTCGAATGAAGACAAGTTGTAGTTTTCCAGGGAGGAAAACCGGGGCACTTAGAGAAAAACTACCTCAGATTTTGAAATGCGAGCTGTTAGACACTTTCACGCTGGTATTTTTTGTTTAGGTGTACACAGAGCTCAATTGCTCACCAGAGGAGCGTGAGTTTAACAGCATTATGACACTGCGAGAATCGGCGGAGCTATGCATGGCAAAGAATCCACAGACACTATACTTCAGGCTTCCATTGTCAGAAGATAAAGCACCAGAGGAAAAGGTATTTAGAACTATCACAACCTAAATGTTAGCGCAAAACCGCTAACGGACACCCTCCGGTATCTTTTTCTAATCAAACACTGAGTCATGGATTTAGCAACATTTCATTTCAGTTCATTTTTATCTTCCCAAAACTGGACACCTCCGGCTCCCGGTCCGGAGGGTATGCACCTACGGGAGGCTCGTCTGTAATGACATGCGATTTTATAGCTTAGCTATTTAAAATTGGCTCAGGTACCGCTTACTGCAACCACTCGAACCAAAACCAAATAGACGAAATTTTGAGAAAGATTTTTAAATTAGCCAATCAGAAGTCGAGATCAAAACAATGAGATCGCTACAAATTCTTTTTGACCAGTTCATATACTGAAATGCGCGATCTGTCGAGAACCTTCGATCGAAAGACACAAAAATTTGTCTCAAAATTTTGCGTGAGTCGCCATGGTTGGTAGGGTTTTAATGTAATAATCGGTATAGTGTTTATACCCGCTGGGAGTGTGAACCCGCTCTTTCAGGTTTCTTTTTTCAAACAAAGCAATAAGATATCCCAGAGAAAACCCACGGATGAAGGCGCGAAGAATCAACAACATGCCTAATCCACACGGGAGGCCCATTTCTGGATTCAGCCCCGGCCACACTGGGGGTATGAAGTGAGTTTCTAATCCTCGCTGCACAAAATTTGCACTGTTTTAATTTGCAGGACTTTGATCGCATATTATTGGTTCTTAACAACCTGCACGAGATTTACACAGATGAAGACGGGCCTGCCATTGTGTTTAGCTGCGAGTTGGGAAAAGGACGAACGACAACAGGAATGGCAATCGCTGCACTTATTTACTGTAACAAGAAGGTAAATTATGGGGTGATACTTCATATACTTAGTTTATTATGTTGTTACATTATCAAGCCTATTGTAACGTTTTTCTTTATCAAATCTATATCGCTGTCGTTTTATCGCTTTATTTGTGACGTGACTCGTAAACTTTTATTTGGTGCGCTACCCATATTATGCGTATTTATGCACAATTCCTCTGTCTTTCATGTTCCATCCCTTGGAGAGAGGTGCGTTCCTTTACCCTTAACTTGTGCGTTGGTGCGCATGCCTTTTAGCTTAGCAGCTAATATTTGTCCCACAAAGTTGAGGCATCTCATCGATAATTCTATCAACGGAGGTTTAGATTTCTATTTTTTTTTGGTTTTTCATGAAACAGGGTCTCTTTATATGTATAAGAGCTCTGACCTCATGCATTGTACAAGATTTATTAGAGAGCTTATTTACCCAGCATAAAAAAAAAATGAAAAAAAAAAAATAAAATTTTCTTTGGCGATCTCTCTACTGGTACAAGCATGGTAGATATGAGTGGATAGTCTAGTAGTGGAAAACCAAAGGCTACCAATTGTCCTCTTCAGAGGACGTCTATGTATAATGAGACATATTACTTGTTAGTGGTGCATCCAATATGCTATAACGTCAAAAGTTGACATAAAGAAATCAAATTGAACACTTGAATCGGTTAATTAGTTATTAGAAAACTAACATGTTGGTCATGATTTGCATCTTTCAGGGTTTTCCTGTCGGTACTAGAGTAGATGAACAGGATCCAGCCTGTGTTCCGAATGCAAAGTACACATTGGGGGAGTTCTCTGTGAGTGTAGAATTTGTAATCTAAGTAAACCTTGCCACGAGTGTGAGAATGCAAGAAACCATTCTGCGTCTCCCAAAAGTTCAGTAGTTAGAGCATCTCACCTGTGTGCGGATGGTCAACATGGGCTTGACTGTAGTCGGGAACTCAGAATTCTTTTCAAGAACTGTTTTTTAGAATTCTCTTTGATTTCACTCCCGTGACAAACTATTTAAGCCGACAGTTTGTTGACTACACTACCAAGCTTAACACTCAAGACAATAATAAAATAAAATAAAAATACATGGGGATTTGCAGTGGCATATGAGGAAAATCGGAGACTGACGTGAGTGCTCTCACCATCTCTTCTCACATGAATTTTACCAATTTATAGCATGTGACGCCTTTTACAACGGAATTCCAGCTCATGACTTTTGGGACACCGATGGAAAAGATTTCTTACTTTAATTGAACTTTCAGTTTATTGCCAGTAAAACTAGGAATCAGCCCAGTGCACACGTATCTGTTCTAGATCGTTTTTATTTGAAAACAGAAACATAGTAGATCGAAAAGCAAAACAGTGTTAGCCATAGTGGAGATGTTTGAAAACCGGGACTTGTCATGGTTTCCGTGCATGACAAGTAGCGTGCACGGAAAACATTTTAATTTCGCGTTTTTAAAACTTCGTTTTTAAATCAACACTAAGAACGAAAAGGATGAAAAAGATGAGGCGCTCACTGGGCTCAGTAATAGTGTTCCCACGTTATATTTTCCAGGTTATTCGTCACCTCAAAAGAGTTTTGCCCAACGGTCCCCAAAGGAAGCGTGAAGTTGATTATGTATTGGACAGAATCTCGGAGACTATGACTCCCATGCACTATCACACTAGAGAAGTCATCTTCTCAACTTTTAACTTGGTAAGTGAGATAAACTTGAGTCTCCAGCAGACTCGTACCCAGTCGCTATGTATGATTCCGGGGTAAAGGGAGAGAAAACTGGATTCTATTGAGGCGCACGGGGGGACATGGGAAGGGGCGAAGAAGAAACAGCGTCGCTCAGCGTCGCTATTTTTCCTTCGCCCCCTCCCATGTCACCCGGGGTGAGACTGGGTACGAGTCTGAGTCTTCAGGCTGCAGGCACGCGGCCAAATTTTCTTTGACAAATTTTTTTTGATCGATGATTTGGCCGTGTATACGGGAGAGCAAGTGTTAAAATGCTATCTCCAAAAACAAAATAAATCGTCTTAAAGCTCCTCAAAAACAGTTGAATGAAGGGTCTGAAAATTAATTCTCCAAAAACTTAAAAGTCTTTGACAAACACGAGTAAATTTCGGGTTATGCAAATTTTGTTTGACAAGAGTTGGTGATTTACTGCAGTACTTTTTAGTTTGTTAACAACAGTGTGGCTCCATCCTTTGATTATTTTCCGGGTGAGATCCATAAATGAAAGCGCTGTCAAGTATTACTTGAGTTTTAAGTATAGAATAATGCCCTTGTTTTCTGTTCACAGTACCGAAGTAGCAGTTGTAGCAGTCGTGAAGAACGCCTCGAGCTTCGGAAGAAAAGCTTATACTACTTGGAGAGATACTTCTATCTTATCCTCTTTAACACCTACCTTCACATGGAGAGAAGGACCAAATGGCAGCGATCGTTTAGCCAGTGGATGACGGAAGTCGCAACAGCTGCAGGCGTTTATGAAATTCTCGATAATTTTGGCTTCCATGATTTTGAAAGGACGGAGGAAAGGTTACGTGCGCTACGCTGGAGATGGCGGGAAAGTTACAAGGGAAAGCCGGCAAATTAAGAACTTGTTTTTTGCGGGAAATGTGACGAATTAGTTCACAACCATCTCTTTATACAGTTAACTCAAAGTTGTTACCTTTAATTCGAGACACAACTGGATGGAAAACGCTTCATTAGACCATAGTGCATGCACCTATGTGCGGCTTTTCTTTGTTCCGCAAGGTTGAACAAGTCGGCGCGTTTTGTGTCTCGAATTAGAGCTTCTCATTTATAAGCGTTATAAATCATAATAATTATTTATTGTAATATATTCCAAGAGAAAAATATAATAACAAAAAGATATCAAGACATGTCAGCCTTAAAACATAAATTGAATGTAAATACAAAAACAAAAACCTAAAGTAACTTAAAAGGAAAAGAAAGCAAAACACAATCATCTTTATCATTAATTGAACAAGTTAAATAAACAATTGAACTGTATTTAATTTGAAAATGTTACATTTATAAACCTAATTAGCGACAAGAAATAGCTTTAAACACAGCTCAAACGAGAACAACAGTTGTCGAGGAAAGCTTTTAACCCCCACAGTTTTTGGTAAATATATTATACAGTAAGAGAGAACTGTCTTAACAGCATTTTTCATTCCATTCCATATTACTCTGCCTGCTTTTCATAAATGAACGCCAACGTAATTGGACATAACAGGACTTGATTTTTTTCTCTGATACAGTTTGTACAATAGACTATAGTAAGAATATCGTCTTAAAACAATAAAGCTGGTTTTTAAAGATAAAAGCTTCTCTGACTTAACTGTAGTTCTGTTCCTGAACCTCCTCTTCTAGACCAGCACGTGATTTTTCATACCCCTAAATTTCGAGACCAAGAAAGGACCTCCCTTGTTCAGACCTAGCACCTAAAAGTTTTTTCCCCTTTTCAGGTAGAAATGGAAAACACCTTTACTCATGTTAGTCAAATTCTATAACATACAGAGCCAAACAACTTAAGTTTGGCTGCTGCCCAGTTTTCCTCAAGCGGTCCAGGAATCGGAGTAATCAAACGATTGGGGTAAACTAATTTTACTGTTACTTTGTTAAATATATTTTTACAAGTATTAACTACCTGTTTGTATTTAATCACTCTTTGCCTTAATGACGAGGGATATAGTGTTAATAAGACATACAAAATTATATTGAAGTCCATCTTTAAAGTGCTGTTGTAAATAACAAAAATAAAGTGTTTAAGTATCAGGGTGTTTGATCTGCTTTATTTACGTGTTGATTTATTTCTATTTCTATCTCTTTTCCTTTATATTCCTCCAACAAAAATCATTTTTCGAATTGGTGATTTGCGGTACAATCTATTACAGCGAATTAAACTCGGGTATAATTTGCTAAGTTGTACAGTTTTGGTTTTGCGATGCTCTGGGTATTCAACTGTGGTGATTAAGGAATTTTTTGGGGGGCGGGGGGTGGGCGGGATTTTTAACCGGCCGTCGCGACCGCCGGTTTATAAAATGGACAAGGTCCTTCTTTTTGCGTCAGTTGGCTTAACATAAGAACAAAGTGCTGTAAAGCTTGTGGTACGGGTACTCAAGAGCGGTACTGTCTTATATAAGACGCATGCGTATATTAGTCTGCTGAATGTTACCTTCGTGTGTTCTTGTCTTTTAATTTACAGT
>Ga0126336_10002546_pt1 | contig 10428 bp, 8 predicted proteins | sample SidCmetagenome_FD_92530 | JGI IMG/M metagenome (GOLD analysis project Ga0126336, IMG submission 92530) | Coral microbial communities from El Islote,Puerto Morelos, Mexico - Siderastrea C C metagenome | ecosystem: Host-associated > Invertebrates > Cnidaria > Coral | place: El Islote,Puerto...
AAAAGCAACTTCAGCAGCGTTAATGCTGGACGTTTAGTACAAAAGCGGATGGCAAGTTAAGTGTAGATCAATAGGAAAATACCAAATCCTAAAACCACTGGCAAAGGGGTTGGTGAAAGATGGCCATGATAAGATTGATGTAGAGGATTCTGAAATTAATTACAGGGACATAACTAGGAGGCAGGTTAAAAGGATTACTGAGGTCGAAAGGTGCCCATACTATTTACAAAGGAGGTTACGAAAGCGATCAGTGTTCTAGTGAAAAGCAAAGTGAAGTAGGTGATAATTTAGACAACCCCTACCCATTTGCAGCACCTGGGAACGGTTCCTTATGTCATCTGAGACCTTGGGAGTGTATGAAGAAGGACATCACAAATGAAGAATTGCAGTCGGAAAAACCAGAAGCGGTGACAAGCACCAGACTGAGAAAGTATAGCACCAGACTGAGAAAGTATGTAGCTACGGTGTGGCAAATCCTAGACCTTCAGAAGAACAAGCTTGATTGGCTGGCCCACCATCTTGGACACAACATCAATTTCCACAGAGAGCATTACCAATTGCACGAACCACCACAGAGTTAGGGAAGGTTTCCAAACTCCTTACCACAGTTGACCAGGAGAAAACCAGACAGTGAGTAGGGAAATCTCTTAATGAAATTGACTGATCAGAGACATTGGTTCAGTAGCAGGTAACTTTAAGATAGTCAAAATGCCAGAAAGGAAGTGATGTATAAGTCTAAACATAACAAAACAAACGTGCTACTTTCTTATGCATTTGGAGAGCTCTGTGCATTTTACGGCTTAATGTTTTACTCAAGCATTTTATGAGAAAGGTACAAAGAAAGATTCAGGGTCAGTCCCAACTATCAGGAAGAAAACATCAGCAACCATATCTGAGCAGGATTGCCGAATGGTGAGTGAATATTCACTTTGCTGTTTGTGCCACATGCATGATAAGATACACATTTCCTCACACAACTAAGAGATACTTCGCTCGTTTTTCTTGTGCATTTATAAATCCCAACAGATCTCAGCTTAACTGCATAATATGTGCCGCTTCACATGTACTATTTCCTGTGTAGCCACCAAGCTGGGCTCCATGATACACAGGAATTATTTATTCAACTTGGCTACATGGTATGCGGTACGCAGAAAATAGCAAAATGTTACCATGTATTCCTCGTTCTATCAACATGCCCCGCTAAAACCTCCCCTAAAAAATATTATTTGAAGTTCCTATAAATTAGTGGACCATAACAAAACATCACCGTGTATTCCTTGTTCTACAAATGATATTGTTACTGGAAATTTCTTTGAATTACTCGGCCATGTATAACGTGAAAAAATGAACAAACGACCTTAATCGACGATGACAAACTTTGCTGTGTATGGCTTGTTCCTTACGTACTGCTGCGTAGGCAGCTCATAACATCCCTCGCACATTTCAATTTCTCTTTTACTGCATACTGCGTAGCCAGCTCCTAATATCTCTTTTATAGTTCAATTAATTTCTCTTGGCAAATGGCGTAGCGAGCTCCGAAAGTCCATAATTTCTTGAGCCTTTCACCGCGTTCAGGGTAGCCACTTCTCTCAGTAACACATTCGATGTGACAGGGTATTCTGCAGTTTACACCTAGTTTTCTGATGGTAAATCAGAGTTTTATCTCTATCAATTCGCATTTGCTTGTTTTCTAGGTAGCAAGATTACCGTGTTTGCACAATGACATTGGCAATTCGCTACATCACATTGTTTATGTAAATTTATTTTCTGGACCTTTTCTCATCCATAAAATTCTTAATTTATGGTAGGCTCAGGGCTTTCGATTCTACATTAATTCAAAAAACTTTCATGTGGTATTATGTGAGCTTTTCTTTTAGAAGGGGGAGCTTATTATTGGAGAATTTATCATTTTTAGGTGTAAAATCTTTCTAACTACAATTCCTGAAGATACTGCAACAAATCTGTGAACACAACAACAACAAACTCAACCCCGTATCAAGAGAAAAAGCAACAGTAAGAAACACTGCTGACTGAACCCAACACGACAGACATAGCTACTGCTATTTGCGGGATAGTGCAGCCCTTTTTATTTTACTTATAGAAGTGAATAATAAACTTTACTAAACATGTGAAACAGTTAAACAGTCATCGTATGGCTCGACTTCACCAGTTCGCCAACTTGGCCAAAAAACTTTGTTCTAAATTGCTCTCAGAAGAACTGGACGACAAATTCGATGGAAAACACATCAATATAATGCAACGTTTGGCTCTCTATTTTCAACTCTTCATTCTACTCTTCTCTCCTTCGTTGTGGCGATGGTTGAGACTTCCACATCATGAGCAAAACTCACATGGTTAGAGATACGACCACTTCCATGAAAATCGCGGGCTTCTCTTTTGTGAACTAAGTAATGGCGGACAGGATTGACATGGTTTTCGGACATATATTCCTGGGTTGTGTAAGCATAATATCGATCTATAAATGGCCTTATCCATGCTTTATGTTGATGTTTAATTTTCAAGGTATGGTCCTTTCTAAATTATGTCAGCAAAGTTTGGAGTTGTTGCATGGAAGCTTCAAGGTGGTGATCCCCTAGATCCAGAAGAGTTGGAAGTGTGTAAGCTAAGCACACTTATTTTTAAAGATGCCAGCATGTCAACACCTGGTGTGACTGTGCAGCTCCAATTTAAACAGACTCTCTGGGAGGGTACAATTCTATCTGTTTACTGTATGAGTAATGTATGGTATTGTTTGATCTTTCAAAAACAAATCTATTCAGACTTGGGACTCCAAAAACTGCAGTTCAGTTTAGGTCAGGGTGGAAAATCGACTTTAAGATGAGCCGTGAGATTTCAATTCAAGACCAGTTCCTAATCACTGCAGATTGAGGTTGTCAGTTTGCGAATGTAGTGACCTTTCAGGCCGGCATTATCTTCAGTTTACACTGTGTAAAGCTAAGTGTATTCATAGGAGAATTGCCCCCCTTGGATGGGGCATTGCGTTTGTTAGTCTATTGCAAAAATTATCCCCTGGCAAATTACTGTACATGCATGTTTAATTGCCAGTAACCACTTTCACACCAGGATAGTGCATTAAATTTGACAAAGATTAAATTAGGAATTTGCATTTTCCTCCTGAAGAAAAAAAGAAAGATGAAAAAACTGCTTTGATCAATGTTGAAACACCTCGATCAACCTTGACAGAAGTGGAAACACCTACACAGTTCAACTGCATCAAAACCAAAGAGCTGCTCTAGAAAAAAGAAGACATTTGGCGATGACTTTGTCCAAGATGAAAACCAAGGTCAGCGGCAAAATAAGCTTAGTCTAACTGTTTCTGTTTCTTTTAGAGCATCAAAGTTGCTATCTGGTTCAAGTTTGTTGCATGAAGAAGAGCAGATTTTTTGGCTGTTAGCAATTCTGAAACTGACACGCATTTTGCTATCACACTTTTTAAAAAACAGAATTACCAAGTGGTTCTGTTGCTCCTGCTGCTGGAAATAAAGAAGTGTCACAGTCAGGGGAAAAAGGCACCACTACTGCTGCAGTAAACAAAGAACGAAAATGGAAAAGAAAGGCGAAAACAGGAGAGAGAAAAACAGAGAAGTGTGCCTGCTGAAAAAATTCATTGCTACTGCCAAGAATGGAGGCAGCTGATGAAGAGCAAGGTGCACACATAACTGAATGTAATCTTGTAGAAGAATGCATGGCGATTTTGGAGGTGACAGAATGCTGTTCCTCAGAACTCCCTGAATCCCATTCAACCCCCCCCCCCTCCCAAGTGCACGATTAACTCCACAAGTCAACATCACCCCCACTCAAAGCCAACCTCATCCTTCAAGCAGGACACCCACAAGTTTCAACACACAAAGGTCACTGACGCATCAACCATTGTAACCACAGTCACTGGAAGGTACACCACAAGTTAACATCATCCCCACTCAAAGCCAACCCCATCCTTCAAGCAGGACGCCTACAAGCTTCAACACACAAAGGTCACTGACACATCAACCATTGCAACCACAGTCACTGGAAGTTACACCAATTCACCAACAAGAAGGCCACAATTCGGTGGTAAGTGTCCACAAAGGAGGCCTCTTGACATTCAAAATAGCGACTCAGAGTGTTCCTACTGTAAGCTATTGAAACAGGAAGTACAAGACCTTAGGAGGCAACCTGCCTCCTATGAAGTACCAAATGGTAAGTATTTCTAAATTTACAGTGTTGCACCCAAAAAGTGTGAGCGCTTTTAATAACTGGTAAATTGTACATAGCCACTTTAATTTCATATTAGCTGATCAAAACAGGATTATGGGTCAGAGGAATTCAATTACAGTCAACTCCCGCTATAACAGATACCATCGGGATAAACATTTATTGTCAATAACAGAGAGAGACCATAATAGCGGGAGTTATTTTCAGGAATTCTTATTCCCCGGGACTTCATCTCCTGTCCTTAATAACGGGGTGTCCGCAATAGCAAGGTGTCAGCAAGGCGGGAGTTGACTGTAACTTAAAACCATATCAATAAGTTTTCAGGGCAGGTGCAAAAATTCTGTTTCAATTGCATATTTTACATGTTTTCGGTGTTTTCAATTACGTCTCCCATTAGCTTCATTTTTCAAGTGTTTAATTAAGACAAAACTGGTTTTCAAAATCATTGTGACAGCTAGTAAAACTGGGCGAATCAACGCTTGAAAAAATATTTAGAAAACACATTTTTCTATGATATATTCCGCAAAAAGCAAGAAAACAGTCTTTAGCCAAACGGCGTGCACAACTTCCAATTCAAGTATGTTGCAAGTGATCACAGTGACAATGATATTGCCCCTCTGCACTGCACTGCTAACTAGCAGTAGAAAATCCCTCTTAATCACTTTTATCTAATTCTAATTGGAAATTTGTTTTGCATTCAGATGAAGCTCTGTTTCTGTTGTGATTAGTTAGAGTAATTACTCTGGTTTTGGCTTTAGAGGGCTTTCAACTGAGTGTGGAAAGTAATTCGTGTTTACTTTGGCTTTGCTTTACTTTGCTCTGCAAGGTTGATGAAATTTGTGCTGCTTTCTTCACCAATCACATGTAAAACCAAAACCGATCGTGTGGCACCTGTTACATACAATTGCATTGGCACCTGTTACATATAATTGCTTTAAGTTCAGGCCCCATTGTTCAAAAGTTGGATAGCGCTATACACCGGATAAATCACTATCCAGTGGATAAGTATAAGGGAAAGCAATTGCGTTATCCACTGGATAGTGATTTATCCGGTGGATAGCGCTATCCAACTTTTGAACAACTGGGACCTGATCGGTATTTTGGTAATTTGTGTTTAGCTAGGGTAACTTTTTTGGCTTAACAACACTCAGTGGAAAACCACTCTAAAGGGTGACAGTTTAAAATTAATTTTTCTTTGATCACTTTTGTTGTCAATAATAGCCAAGTCCTGGTTTTGGCAACGGTAGTTTCATGGTCTACTACACTGAATTATTTTGTTCATGTTCACTTTAAATTAAAAATAGTCTGAATGAGGTTCTGATCTGTTAATTTTTAACTGATATGAAACAGCTTACCACACTTATTCATAAGCATAATAACATGATTTGATACGTGTTAAATTAGAAATTGAACGTAAAGCTTCTATCATTCAGTGAAAAATGACAGTAGTAATCCATGCAGGTAGTCTTTTATGCAGTTGCTGATATTGTTAACTAATAATAGCCAGAAATAGTAGTCATAATAAAGTTGGTTTTTGATCAAACACATACATTGTCTCTTGGTCAGTAGACAAAAAATTTTCGAAGTCAGCGTGGGCAAAGTGTATGTATTTAGGGTCTGTAAACTGTTGGAAGCTGTTTTTAGGAAAGTATTTACCAATATGAACAGCAAATGATTATGAATGCAAGCAAGCAGTGAAAGCAATAGAATTATGCACGAAATCAGTTATCAGCTGCTAGCTGGCCCACACATTAATTGAGCAAAGAAAAAGGGAAGAAACACTGTGTTAAAAGTATGCTAAGAGTACACTTTTTGTACAACTTGTATACATATATATCTGTTTGTATACTAAAAGTATATGATTTTTTCATAGGCAAGTGACTTCAGGTTTTGAACACTTTTTGTATTGCTTATGTTGTATACTTTTTGTATGAAATCCATGTAGTATACTACATTTCTGTAAGGGCAGAGAAAAACCCTATTAATAACTTACCAAGATTTCTATGTTTAAATTATATTTTAAGACACTACAGTAAATTAATTACTTAGTTTAATTGCTGTTAATACTTTATTGCAGCTGTAACAGACTGAAGCAAGCCAGAACAAGCTGAAATAGCTGCTGAGTCCATGCAAAACATATCTGATTACAGTACACAATTAGTGTGCGCTGCTAGATCTGATGTTATGGCATTGAGAAATTTAAGCGTAAAGAAGCATTTAGCTCCTGCGGCCAAAATTCTACAGGTCAAGTCCAGAAGTCAGGGAAAATATGTGCTGGCAAATAAAGTTGCTTTTGCTTTAGTGGAGAAGGGCTTTGTTGAAATTCAACCTCCAGTCAATTACAAAGATATAGAAAGGGAAAAAATTGTAATATTGAAAGATCTTGGGCAAGAGTTGAAGGTTGAGAAAGTTGAGAAAAGTGAGGCTCTCAGTTCATCCTCGTCTGCTCAGCCTCTACTACTGATTCAGTTGATAAAACTGATTCATCCCCGCTGTCAAGTCTGTCATCCGCAGATTAATCGTAATTAATATCACGAAGTTTATGTTTTAATTTATTGTGTTTGCTCTGTGCCTTGTAGATTGATATGAACTTGTTTACTTGAAGGATTATTCTGTTGTCATACTCTAATAACGCAAATGATGATTGATTAAATAACATATAAGCTTCCAACCTTGAATTTTATGTTTCCCAGGTTGGACTTTCACATACAATGAACAAAAACTTGATAACATAAAATATGAGCTTCCAACCTTGGAGTTTTATGTTTTCTACGTTGAACTTTCACACATTACCAAACTTGGTAACATAAAATATGAGCTTCCAACCTTGAAGTTTATGCTTCTTATGTTGGACTTTCACATAGATTACCAAACTTGGTAACATAAAATGTGGTAATGCAAATATGACCTTCCAACCTTGGGTTTTTATTTTTTAACTTACCAAGGTTGGAAAGTGTACCCTTTATCCAATGTTGGAGTTTTTGATGTTTCCCCATTGCTTTTCCAATATTATACCAATGAACAACCAACGAATTTCCAAATTTGGACTCTCTTAATTTTTTCCTGTGATTCCTCGTATTGGAATGTATGATCATACGCATCTCTTCTTTAAGCTCACCACTACGTCTCGTTAGGCCATATGTGTGACTGGAGATGCTGCAACTATCCGCTACAGACATGCTCTGATATATGTGGAGTCATCGTTCTGATAAATGTAGTGCTAGTGGCTTTAGATCATCCCCTATTTCAGTTCTTGATTGGTCCCTACAAGAAAGGTCAAGTCTATCTACAATGCCCAAGCCAACATGCATACTACCTCAGGAGAATCTTAATGCATTGGCTTGCCAAATGCCGCACTGAAATCAATTAGGTGCTTCTGCAACCTGACTGGCGCGATAACATCCCAACAAAGTCTGACCACTCCTTTTGCCTTCATCCAGACACGTCCAGTAAAACAAAGAAAAAGCTCAAGCTATCCCTAAATCATAATGCATCGTCGTCCCGCAGATCAACTCCAAGAGCAACAGAAGAACATGCATCATCTAAAGAATGCTCCTCTTCTTTTCCTGCTGAAGTCCCTGTCACTGATATCCAGGTTTCCAATGGTTCCTCTTCAATTCCCAACTCTCCATTGTCTTCCGGAGAAAAGTTATCACCACCACCAAAAACGTCTTCCTCGGCCAACGATCTGCGTGCGGTTCCCTCATCATGTACAAAAAGGTCCTTCGCCAGTACCCAGTCATCTTCTGGGAAACCCCAGAAGGTCGCATGGTCCTCAGCTGACCACGTATTGAGGGCAAAAAAAACCCCTCAGCCTTATACACGACCAGTTCCATCGAGTGCAACTAGTGCCATGCATAACAATGATCCACAAGCTAACCCTTCTGGGAAAAGTGGCTCCACTTGCCAGCCATCTCCCAGTACCGGGCCTCCAGATCCAGCTTCCTCTGCTAACGATCCATATGTGGTTCCCTCGTCTTGTAAGAAAAGGTCTTTCACCGGAAACCTGACATCGTACGGGAAACCCCAAAGGTCCCTAGTTCCTCAGCTGACCACGCATCAGGAACAAAAACACCTCAGCCAAATATGAGCCCAGATCCAACTAGTCCCATGCAGAACAATGATCAACAAGCTAACCCTTCTGAGGAAAGTGTCTCCACTGGCCAGCCATCTCCCATTACCGGGCCTACAGTTCCAGCTTCAACGCAACCTACCTCTCCAATAGAAATTGCAAATGATTCAGCTGATTCGTTCCCTATTCCTGACTGTGATAGTCTGATCAATTCCCAATCCAGTGCGAACATTCTGCGATCAAGTTAAGCAGCAGAAACTGCTTATCCCTTTGAGACCCAATGGCAGATATATCTGCCATGACGCTGAACACGCTATATTTGCCCAGCAGGCTCTCTGTTTTTAGTGCCCAGGCTTCTGCAGGCTGCAAAATCAATCACCATTTTGGATTTCATATTTTCGCTTGAATTGAACGCGTTTTTGCCAATTTTTTTCGACTTACTTTGGCCAGATGGTTTCCCGGGAAATTTAAAGGGCCATGTAAATATGGTTAGTGCTTCTTGGCGCTATACAGTGGAAGAAATTTTGGCGCACTTGGATGGGAACCTTCGATATTCCTGACAATGGAGTTAATTCTGATGTCCAATGGCTGGATGATGAGGAAATAAATCTGCATACTGTTGCATTGACAAAACAGATAACTCCGCACAGGAGATCGCAAGAGGAAGACCAAGCAATGTATGTGTGAGTGAATTTACTTGGAGTATCAACAGGAGTGAAATTGAAGTCCCTGGATTCTCTAAAGCAGTAGGGACAATAGGTGCTTTGGCTATCGATTTCCTCCTCCTGTTTATGAGTAACCAATTCTTTCAAAATATACTGAGAGAAACAAATCGTTATGCCTCAGTCTTTGGAAGCCAAGCACAAAATCCTGCAACTTGGAAACAAGTATCCATAGAAGAACCGAAGGGATTTTTCGGTCTCCTTCTCATGCTGAGTCTCCACAAGCTGCCTGCCTTGCGAGATTATTGGTCCTCTGACTGGGTGTTGGGTGTTCCTGCATTCTCAAAAGTGATGTCACAACAGATTTCTAGAGATCTGGAACATTCACCTTTGTAAAAACACAAAAATGCCTAGGCTGGAGACCCATACTTTGATAAGCTTTTCAAGGTTAGACAATTTATTGAAGACTTGAAAGCAAATTTCCAAGTGAACTATGCCCCCCCCCCCCACTGTGAGCAAGCTGTAGATGAGGCCATGATAAAGTACAAAGGTCGGACCTCCCTCAAACAATACACGCCTATGAAGCCCATCAAACGTGGCATCAAGATGTGGTGTAGAGCTGATAGCACCAATGGACATTTGTGTGACTTTGATATTTACACTGGTAAGTCACAACAGGGAGTCCAACGCGGCCTTGGTTACTCAGTTGTCACCAAGCTATGCAAGTCCATAAAAGGCCAGTGGTGCGCCATTTTTGGTGACGACTTCTTTACCTGATACAAACTCATTGAAGATTTGTATCGAGATAAGATACTGTGTTGTAGGACAGTGCGGTCTGAACGGACGGAATTTCCACCATGCCTTTTTGACCAGGCTTCCACAAAGTCAATGAAAAGAGGTGATGTGTTGTGGTGCATGAAGGGACCAGTGCTTGCTGTTACACGGATGGACAAGAAACATGCAGCAGGCACATACACACAAACCCCAATGGAAATCCTCCCAGAGGTCAACCGGAAACAGAAGGATGGGACCACTCAATAAATACCTGTCCCCAGTTGGTCGTCGTCATACAACATATACACCGGTGGTGTAGAGAAAAATGATCAATTGAAATCCTATTACACCATCCCTGTATCAGGAAAAAGTGATGGAGTAGGATTTTGTTTGATCTAATTGACAGGTGTATTTTCAACAGCTTTGTTCTAGAACAGGAGTCACCGAACCATGGAAAGCGGACTCAGAAAGGCTTTCACACTGACTTGGCGAAACAGCTAATTGGTGACTTTTCCTCTCAAAGGAAACGTGGGAGGCCTCTCATGAACCTTTGTAGGCGAGACATGTACAGAGGCACTTTCCTGAGTATCTTCCCACAAATGAAAGTGGAAAGAGGAAAGAGAGGAGATGTAAAGTGCGCTTTGTTGCTGGTGTCAGAGAGATGACAAGTTACTTTTGCCCTGACTGTGTTGTCAGGATTTGTGC
>Ga0126336_10002547_pt1 | contig 10427 bp, 7 predicted proteins | sample SidCmetagenome_FD_92530 | JGI IMG/M metagenome (GOLD analysis project Ga0126336, IMG submission 92530) | Coral microbial communities from El Islote,Puerto Morelos, Mexico - Siderastrea C C metagenome | ecosystem: Host-associated > Invertebrates > Cnidaria > Coral | place: El Islote,Puerto...
TGCCCGTTTTTTACGCCCGATTCAAAACAAGGATGGCGCCATTCTCGTACCTCGACTCCGGTTCATTCCTTACTGCGCAAGCTTTACGAAATGTTCGAGCAACTTGAGCTCTCAATTTTTTATTGCATGATCGAATTTGGTCGGTTTTAAAAATGATAAAGATGGCCGGTAGAAAAACACCAAGCTCAGTATTTAAAGCTCCCATGCAGTGTCCACAAATATTCCATGGAACTTCCATGGAAATTCCGTGATGATTCCATGAAACTCCACGCAAGTCCATGAGGTTTCCATGGAACTCCATAGAACTCCATGGAGTGTCCATGAGACCATATAGAATGCCATGGAACTCACGTGAAAGTGCATGGGGCTTCCATGGAATTACATAGAATTCCATGGAATTCCATGGGGTTATTTTACACGGGATTGGTGGTCTGTTCTGATAAGAGAAAAACTCAGTACACTTACTTCGCTAAACAAGTGCTTGTCAAGTATCTCTGCGGTACGATAATGTGTTAAATTGAACGAAGATGTGTTGACAGTACATGACTATAAAAGATCATATGTAATAAAATGGGTAAACAGATCTTTCCATGAACAATTTTTTGCTGTGCTATTCTCAAACTGATTAATAATTCATGAATTTACAAGCCAATCAGGATACGCCAATTTGGTCAGGTGCATGTGGTTTGAAACCCCGATGAAACACTGGACAGAGGCCTTTCCGCAATAGTTTGATAAAATATCAAACTCTAGCGTTTGATAAAACGTCAAACCCATGTGATGCAGGGTTATTCGAATTTAAATATTAATGACACACAACATTTCGGCCTTCTTATTCAGAAGAGCGACTCCTGCCCTCGTTGCATCCTTCATTTCAGCGTCAAGTGCTGAGCGTAAAATCATAAACCTAGAAAATAAAAACAAAGCTCATTACAATTTTAACTGTGTAATTTGAAAGCTACATGCGAACCTTGCCTGAAATCATCAGTTAAGTCATACCTCTTGTCAGATGTATTCAGCGGATTTATATCCTCACACAGTTTCTGTTCTGCCAGAAAGCGACGAATGCCTGCAATTATGCAGTATAGGGTTTTCAGAGGGTAACGTTCTTTGGATGGTCTTGCAACCTCCTGGATGAATTTGGTGAGCCAATAATTAATGGACAACACACTCACTTGACCAAAGGTGTATCCAACGACTCAACTTGGTGAAAGCCATAGGTTTTAAATAAACCAGTCACCTCGACAATTGGTACTTTAACCAGTCGCTGCCTTTGCCACTCTTCAAATATTCCATATGCCCATTTATTCTTGTACTGAGTCGACTTGGGTACTGCATTTTGAACCAGATTTACCTCCCTCCTCTTCGGCTGTTTTGGCTTCATGAAAACGTGGCAACGCCTTATCTGATTAAGAAGATCGAATTGAGATCAAGTGGATATATGTGTTCTGCTTAAAACAATAGAACTTTTCAGGGACTTGTGACACTACTGTTAAAATATGTGACAATAAATGCTAATTATTGTAAAACAATACCAAAAAAAGTAATTTATATTCGGCGTTATGGTGCCAAATCAGTGAGACATTTTTTCATTGTTCTTGGTTCATGATGCATGTTTGAGGAGCTATTTCAAAAACTCGTGCTTCGTGTTTCATCGGGGTTTCCAAAGACTCGAAAACAATAAATGCACTCGGCCTACGACCTCGTGCTTTCATCAGTTTTCTCGTGTTTGGAAACCCGATGAAACAGTCGCACTCATTTTTGAAATATTACTTTAAGGTACATAACTTCATAACACGCATATCACACGAGACTGCAAGCTTCGTTTTGACTTAAGCAAAACCTACAGTACGTCCCTGAACTTCGTCGATTCTCCATTTTAGTGATTGTCATCCGAGATGTGGACATCAGTTATTGTCATTCTAAAATATATTCAGCTAGGACCAACTTACCTTTGTGATAATGAACGTGTGTGAAAAGGCAGCATAATGGCTTAGGACGGCTACAACAAAAAAGAAAGGAAAAGAACCTGGCAAGCGTTGCACTGTAATGTTTTGCAATTACACCAACGCAGATAAGGTCAGCCTCCACCAGTTTCCATGTGTTGGTGATGCGAAGCAAATGGATTGCCTTCGTTCCAGGGAAAAGAGATGACGAATGGAAGCCCGGCACTGTGTCACATTTGCAACAATCATTTTGCAGCTGACTGTTACAAGGGATTGGGGGGGCGAAGTTGGCTGGGTTTTCTACAAAACTAGCATTGAAAACAAGCTGTCCCTACGATTCAAGTGAATCCAACCCCTGAGCAACTCAAAGCTGCTATATTCAACATGAGCTACACGTTACACGAAATCTCAACCAACTCACCACAAAACAAAATGTAAACCGAAGCCAAATCTTAACTTCACACCGTTGGTACTAACTGGAAGAATGTGTTGCACAAATATGAGCTTTAATAGGCATTTGTCAATTGCAAATATGCACCAAAATATATACCAAAATGTATTCTTGTACATCTTTGGAATCAGAAATTTGTAAATGGCGTTTCCAACGAAAATAAGGAGACCTGCCATAACAAAAGCTCTCGTATATTTTAGGGGTGATAATGAGAGATCATTAAAACTCCCTACAAATGCATAAACAACAAAATTCATCATGCATTTCATTGAAATAAAGCCTGTTTTAATAAGGCTGCTAACATCATCAATTACAACTTCTTTCAGAGTCGTTAAATTATTGTATACGTGGCTGATACTGAAAATAGGAACATACCTAGGTCTCTTTTCATTCTTCGCTGTTGCAATCACAGTGCTGGCGAGGAGGTTCGATATTTTCTTTGCTATCTTGTGTCTCTCCACTTCGCCCTGGAGGCTCGGAATACCAAGGTTGAATACCGGTAAAGGCTTCGAGTACCTCTTCAGTAAGCTCACCTGCTGTAAGTTCTTTGAGATCGTAATAATCGAAACCAGAAGTTGAGCTCTCAATACTAGAGTCTGAGTCAGCCATGTTTATGATCTTCTCGACCTAACAAAAGTGTGTTGTGTTATATCACGTGATCAAAATCAAAGCATTCATGGTGGAAGCGCGAAAATATAAAGTTTACCCTTAAAATTCACGGGTAAAAAAGCTGCAGAAGCGGGATTTTTTACTTCCTACATGAATAAGGAACCATTTTGGGTAGGTTATCTTGAAAAAGTGTTTTCTGACTGGCAGTTGCCTTTTAACTTCTTGGGGAGACCATCAATCACCTCCTTGGATGCTGGTTTGAATAAGTCCTTGGAGGCTTCTTGCTTCCTCGTGGCCATCATTCCGCCAGCTGGTGCAGCGTGTTTATGGTCATTCTTCCCCATTTCAAATACATTTAGGGATCATTGTGCAATGGTGGTCTTGCAGCGGTTTCCCTGCAAAATAGCAAAAATGGTTCAGTAATTATAATCTTTCAGTAATGTGCATTTTGAAACTGAAGTCAAAGTAAAGTTAGTGAATTAATCAATCATTCTTACCATAGGTTGCATAGTGCATTTATGCTGTGCCTCTTAACTTTGTAGCTGTATCCCCAGCTCCCGGTTACTTTCCACCTTCCCCTCTCACTGGCACCCTCCACAATGTGAAATGTTAGTAGTAGCAGCACAGCTAAGCTACCGACCAATTTTATAAAGCTTAGTAAAGTTGAAATTTGGATGTAACAAAAACAGTTTAGTTGAACCATACTGATGTCACAGGTCCTATGGTTCCATTTAAGACATCCATCACACTGGTTGCCTTGTTACAGGTTTTTTGCACAGGATACAATCAACACTGGAAGCGATGTTGATTTTTGAGTGTTGAAATAATTTCTGTTTTGAGATAATACTTTTGTGATGATCAATGATCGAATGAGTGTTCTATTAGTCTTCCGGTTATTATATACAAGATCGGTTTTTTCTAACTAATTCACTAGTATCACATTAAATTCATGTTGTTATAATTATTAATGGTATGCGTGTGCTTTCTGAGAGCGACGCTTTGTTTTGTCTAAATATTCACGGCAACCTCAAGTGTACGCCCACATGTTTTTGGGGAGGTAGGCTTTGTTTTTGTCTAAATTTGAAGTTCATGACAACCTCATGTGTATGCATGCATGTTTTCTGACTCGCTCATGTTGGAACATTTGTTTTTCATTTAAGTTGTTAAAAGCATTTCCAGTTAGTGTCAATCAAAAAACGCATTTTGATATTGTGACGGGCATGTGGTAACTTTTATCTCAATGCTTAATATTTATTGTTGATGCTTTTATCGTAGACTTAAAGCAAGACTTTTCTTTCTAGACGTGAAGTTAAACAAGGAATTCAAACAGGGAATCTTGAAATGAATTTTTGTTTTAGACTCAAGCGTATTCATTATTCTTTAATCTTTAACCTTCTGTGCTGAAGGCGAGACTTTTCTCCTTCTATCGTCTTTATTTCGATACTAAAGCACGCACATTTTCATTTTTTCAACGTTTTTAGTTTATTCTGCCTTGCCTTGATGTTTTGGAAATAGTCATGTGTAAGACATGAGTTCAAAAATGGAATCTTGAAATGAGCTTTCGTTGTAGATTTAAGCATATTCATAATTCTTTATCTTCGATGATGAAGGGAATACTTTTTCCTTCTATTGTTTTCGTTATTTAAATGCTAAAGCACACGCATTTTGATTGAAGCTTTCAACGGTTTTAATCCATTCTAAAATGATGTTTAGAAAAAGTTTTCCAACAATCGAAGATCCAACCTGTAAAACTTCACCGTCCAAGGTTCAGGCACGTAGAAGGCCTGGGTTCAAATATTGCAAATTCAATATGGCAGCTATGTTTACCTCTGCGATCCAAGTCGCACAGTACTTTTGTCTTTTTCTGTATCCATAATGGAGTATAAAAGCAAGAGAGTATCATCTAAACATCAAGTCGCACAGTGATTCTGTCCTGTTTTTCTGAGATTACAAACTCGGCACCTATAATGGGGCTTAAAAGCAAGCGAGTAAGTATCACCTTGAAATAAAGTCACAAGGTGATTGTTTTTTTTTTTGGAAAAGACTACATGTATAAACTCAGCACTCATACAGCACCTATAGAGGAAAAGAGTAAGTTTCATCTTTACATCACAACATAAGGTCGGGGGCTAATCGTCTAGAGACTTGGGGGCTAATCGTCTAGAGACTTGGGGGCTAACTGTCTAAAGATCGGGGGGCTAGTTGTCTGGGGGGCGCATTGTCCAGATACCATGTAATGCAAGTCACCAGTTCCAAAGTAGAAGATATCCAGCCCTATACAAGCAGCACAAACAAGCCATCAAAGAGAATATTTCATTTAATTTCCTAATACCAAAATAATAATGACGAGAACTCCCACCATGTATCCAGTGTAATGACTGTGAAAATGACTAAGCTGTCATTGGATCCACTCCACCATGGTACAACCACCAAAGCCATACAGAGAGGAAAGCACATGCATTTGTCCTGTCATTAACTGGCATGGTCTTCACGTGTCGTCCTTCAAGCAAAGCAGCTAACCTCTTGATCAAACTGTTCAAGAGCAGTTGCTTGACTAATTCTCAAGTTAGTAACCTGCACGTGCCTTGAGAATCTGTCTTGTCTTCTCGCTAAAATTAGGGCTGCCTCTTCCAGGGACAAGCATTGTTGCCAGTCAAAATTGGTGCAGCCCCAGTGAACTTCCACCAAACTGTAGCTTGATTGATGTCATATTTAATATCTCGACTGGGAAGCTTCTCTTTTTGCAACAGGAAGATGATAAACCTTTTTAACTCTTCCTGAGAGCTGACGCCTTCTGATCTTATGTCTAAGATGTAGGGGCATTTAAGGCAAGGCTCAAGCATTGTTAAAACAGTCATGCCCAGGGCCCAAATGTCTGCCAACATAACATCGGCAGTGGATGTACCTGGTTTTGGTATGACTTTCTCTGTCACCAGAAGCTCTAAGGCCATGCAAACCACTGTCCTTTTATCTATGTTGTTGGTCTAAGACACTTGCGTTTGAACGAAGAGAGTTCAACTTTCTCTAAAGTCTGTCTGTTTACAGGCAATTGGACTGGAACGATACAGCTCCTTGAATCCCTTGTCATCTCCTGGTGACGAGCTGTAATGCTGATCGCTTACTAAAATATTTGCCGTTTTAAGATCTCTTTGGGCTATCCCGTTATGGCGTTGATGGGCCAGGCCGTCTATGATTTCCGTGGTTGCGTGGTTGACCAAATTATAAAAATCCATCACAGTTCTGTTCATTTACCTTACAACTATCTTCTTGGTAGTGTCCTTACCCGATGCCCGGTAATCTGTGGTGGAAACATCACCAAATCCTCCCTGGCCAATGTGATCATTAAATAGCAGCTTAGCTTATTGCAGTCAAACTTTGGTGTTCCGTCATTAATGAGATTTCTTCTTTCTTAGCAGTTGAGGAAGATGAAACTTCTAAAAATTCAGCATTGTTAAATGTAATTTCCAAGCCTTAGATTACAATCAGGGGATACTTTAAGACGAATGAACAGGATTTGAGCAGGAGATATCTATTGGTATTGTTGTCTATACATTTTCTTTTAGTATAAGGTACATGTAGGAGAAATTGTTAAAAGATCACTGCGATTTCCCTTTGATGTCCCTTTTCTACAAAACGAGGACCCCACTGATTTCTTTTCTCCTGGCCCCTGATAAAACATTAAGCGAGGATCTTTGTTTTGTAGTTTGACCCGGCCCTTTCTATGAAATAAAGACCCTAATGAGTTCATTTCTTGTGGTGTTATTGAATGATTAAAAAATGCAAGACGTTGCAGTATTTCACAAATATGAAGGTGTGGATTAGTAAATCAGGGCCTTGCCAGAGGTATGGATTCTTGTTCTGAAATGGAATTTCAAGATAGACCGTTATTCGTTGTCACAGATTTATGTAGTTTAAGAGCAAATCCGTACAAGACTCGAACAAAATCGCAAATGAGTGGCAAACCTCGAAAAAACAAATTCGATCTTCTTTTGCATGGTGGTAGCCCTTAGTAAGTGTACAAGCGCCGTATAGTTTTTTCCTTGAAATAACTCTTCAATTTTGAGAAAAGTGAATAAATCAGTTTCCAGTTCTATGCTCGATTTGATGAGACCAGGAAGGGTTGAAATTCCTTCATGTTCACTTGACTTGTGTATCAAAACTGTTGAACTGGGAAAGGCTGTCCAATTTGTTGTACAACTCTCCATCGTCCAGATGTCAAGATTTCATAAACATTAGATTTATTTAAGCATTCAAAGAAAGCCAAAAGGAAAAGGCTTTTCTTTGTTCTCCCAATCAATGGATCTAAAAGATCAATGAACTTGTCCATGTGGATTTACTCAGAAATTCATAAAATTAAGTATTTGAGGGCTAAATAAATTATTCTTTTGGAGTACTTAAAGTTTGGTTTTGGGTGAACAATTTTGGAATTTTCAGGAAATTTTTGAAAACCAGTACTTAGAAAGCATAAAATCAGGCAATCTGGTGACTGAATGACCAACAGTGAGCTGGAATAAAATTCCTTCAATTGAAATACCAGTGATGTAGACGCATAAAACTATGGTGGCCCACAACTGTCACGGCAAAATCTTTTTCGTCACGGCAAAATCATTTTAATCACGGCAAAATCATTTTCGTCATGGCAAAATCAATTTAATCACGGCAAAATCATTTTCGTCACGGCAAGATCATTTTCAACCAAGGTTAATATGTTTTTACTCACGTGACCTCTTTTCCAGTTACAAAATGGGGTTGGAAGACCTGGCGACTCCCTCTTCACGTCTTTGCACGCCGCGCCTTATCTCGGTCTTTTGACCAATTTTGCTTCTTGTGTTTTTGTAGTGGGTTTAGTTTGGAGGATTTTTAAATGGTCAATAGAGCAGTAACAACTTAGGCGTCGCATTTTTAAGTCTCTGATCTCTAGGTCATGTCTGACCAATTTTCTGATAACTGGTGGATTCTTGTGGCTCGCTTTGTTTGCCATTCTCAGTTTAATTTGACCTCTGTTTGTTTGTTAAGCAACTTAATGTGGTTTCTGGTTAAAAAAATGTTGACAGGCCTGCACGACTCCTGCGTTCGTAGAAATTCTAAAGCCCTCATGGCTTAGCTCTAACTAGTAGGTCTTGAAGGGATTTCCCTTTTCGATATGAGATGATGGGAGGCTCCTTAAAGATTTTTTTGAGGTGGTTGGTGTTGTAAAAGGTGCCATTTTCCCATCAGAATTTTCTTTAGGCTAGGTAATGCATAAGGTTACCAAGCACTATGAGCATTATGAGCAGAGAAGACAAAATCAACAAGCGTCAAGTTCTACTAGATGATATAAATAACTACGGACTTCTAGAAAAACCTATTAAACCACAGCCAACAAAGTAAATCAGTTGATAAAATCGCTCCTCCAAGGAAACCACATCGACGAAATGACGGGTGATTGGCCTTCCCTTACGCCAAATTCTCCGCGAATTCAAGGTTTTTACACACTTCAGAATTACCACCGAATGCCAACATCGAACCCCCCAAACACCCCCCCTCCAATACCTACGAGGTATTTAAGAGAAATGCTCAGTCTAATTCTGATGGGAAAATGGCACCTTTTACAGAACCAACCACAGCTGAAAAAAATCTTTAAGGAGCATCCCATCATCTCATATCGAAAAGGGAAACCCCTTCAAGACCTACTAGTTAGAGCTAAGCTATGAGGGCTTCAGAATTTCTACGAACGCGGGAGTCTTGCAGGCCCGTCAACATTTTTTAACCCGCATTCAGAGGCACTCCTGCACCACAGTTTGCGTAAAACATCTTCTACGAGTCACGCAACTGCGAGTCAGTTGTCCACTATAGTTGATTAACTCCCATAACACCTTGCGAACAGAGGTCACATGAGTACAAAATATATTTACCTTGGTTGAAAATGATTTTGCCGTGACCAAAATGATTTTGCCGTGGTTAAAATGGTTTTGCCGTGACAAAAATGATTTTGGCGTGGTTAAAATGATTTTGCCATGATGGAAATGATTTTGCCATGGCCAAAATGATTTTGCCGTGGCCAAAATGATTTTGCGGTGACAAAAATGATTTTGCCGTGACGAAAAAGGTTTTGCCACGACAGTTGTGGGCCACTGTATAAAACAACCTAAATGTACTAACCTGTATAGAGGTACTGTATTCTAAGGGCTTCAAGTCTTTATTTTTCCCGCACGTTGCATGCAGATCTCCATGAGCTTTGACAGTGGCTTGGTCGTTGTTTGCATTGTCACAGCTCTCAACTTCAAAGGATTTAATTCGTGTGTCTTTGTGCTCCTTGTCCCATCGATATCCTTGTTTTGTAAAAATTGACGTTTAACCCTCTCAAAACCAACTTCAAAAGTGGAGGTGGAGGTGAAGAGGCCTTTCAAATAGTACAGCCTACAATCAGCATACGACCATGAAAGCTTTACATGTTCAGTGTACAATGTACATGTATCGTGGGACATTCAAAGATGGGGAGCCCTTGTTTTAATGAAGCATTGATACATGTACATGTACATAAGGGAAAATTAAGAGACATAAATTTCGATTGACAAATAATTTAATTAGCGATATTGTTTTTACACACGGCCTACTTGAAAAGCAGGTGTTTTCTTTTCATCTTTATTATTTTAGTTTCTTTTATCTTAGTTTTTTTATCAATTAGGAAGTTAGTTTTTTCTATACTTCAATGTAAATGTATACCTGAGGGAAATACCGTGTTTAAATAAAGTTACCGTACCTTACCTTACCTTACCTTACATGTATTATTTTTAAGGAACCATTTAAATGAACTTTTAATTAACTATGAAGGAAACAGAAATGTTACTAACCTGGCATGCGTCAAAAAGCCTGTAAAATCATCTCTTTGTTGCTTCATCAATTTCTTGTAGGTCTTTCTCACTGCATTCTCCGTCAGGGTATATGTAAATGAAAAGATAGTGGTTTTTACCATTGTGGGTAAGATTTCTGCACAGCCCCATGCATTAATGTCCAAGTGAGCCCATCCCATACCCGTACTTTAAGAACCACCAGCGAAGAATTATTGTATTTTTTCTCTTCTATTGAAAGGAAACATGGTTTTGCTTTAATAGAACAGTTTGACACTTTTTTTAGGTTTTCATCGCTGTGGCAGCTTTGAGCTCTTGAACGTCTTGCTGTTAATCTTCCAGTGAGCTTTTTAGACCTGCCTAGGCCTCCAGTTAAAACTGAGTCGTGTTTAAAAGGAGTTTGAATACAGCACAAACTCTGTTTATACAGTATTTCTGCTCTCATGATCCAGTTTAATCACTGAGAAAAAATCACATCATGTTTAAGTTCTCAGGTATATCTAGCCCACAGCATTTCTTTCCTGCTGCCTTGAAAGGAGTTATAATGGATTTTGACAGCAATTAACTCTTTTGCGCGCCGAGTTGTCACCA